>Ga0164294_10000665_pt1 | contig 32645 bp, 34 predicted proteins | sample GEODES005metaG_FD_111479 | JGI IMG/M metagenome (GOLD analysis project Ga0164294, IMG submission 111479) | Oligotrophic lake water microbial communities from Sparkling Lake, Wisconsin, USA - GEODES005 metaG | ecosystem: Environmental > Aquatic > Freshwater > Lake | place: USA: Sparkling Lake...
GCCGGGCAACCTGCCCAAGAAAACCGCGCGTGCTTTGCTGGACATTGAAGACAACAATTACGTGCCCATCATTCGCAATCCGCAAGCTACCAACTCGGAGACTGAGGCGGTGTTTTATTTTCCTGGTTGCGGCTCGGAGCGCTTGTTCAGCCAAGTGGGATTGGCAACGCAGGCCATGCTGTGGCATGCAGGCGTACAAACGGTTTTGCCCCCTGGTTATCTGTGCTGCGGATATCCGCAAAGAGGCTCGGGTCAGTTTGACAAAGCCGACAAAATCATCACCGACAACCGTGTTTTGTTTCACCGTGTGGCCAACACACTGAACTACTTGGACATCAAGACCGTGGTGGTCAGTTGCGGCACCTGCTACGACCAGTTGCAGGGGTACCAGTTTGACAAAATTTTCCCAGGTTGTCGTATCGTGGACATACACGAGTACCTGCTTGAAAAAGGCATCAAACTGGCGTCGCAAGGCGCCTACCTTTACCACGACCCATGCCACAGCCCCATGAAGTTGCAAGAGCCCATGAAGACCGTCAAGGCCTTGATGGGTGATAACGTTATCGAGAGCAAGCGGTGCTGCGGGGAATCAGGCACCTTGGGCGTCACGCGTCCCGACATCTCAACGCAGGTGCGCTTTCGCAAGGAAGAAGAGTTGCTCAAGGGCGAGGTGGCTTTACGCGCCAGCGGTGCATTGGCGCCACAAGCCAATGTCAAGATTTTGACCAGTTGCCCCAGTTGTTTGCAAGGGCTGGCCCGGTTTGGCGATGATATGAAAAACGGCCTGCTCGAAGCTGACTACATCGTGGTCGAAATGGCCAAGCACATCCTGGGTGAAAACTGGATGCCCGAGTATGTGAGCGCGGCCAACGCCGGTGGCATTGAGCGCGTGCTCGTCTAACAGAAAGTACCAATGGCTGGTTTGACCTCCAAGACGCCGACGCCCGAATCGCTTACCGTGCATGGCAGCACGCGTGTGCTTGAAATCGGTTTTGCTGATGGTGCGCAGTTTCGCATTCCCTTTGAACTCATGCGGGTGTATTCGCCTTCGGCCGAAGTACAAGGCCATGGCCCTGGCCAGGAAGTGTTGCAGACAGGTAAGCGTTTGGTCGGCATTGAAAGCCTTGAACCTGTCGGCAACTATGCGGTCAAACCTGCTTTTTCAGATGGACACGATTCGGGCCTTTTCACTTGGGAATATTTGTATTTTCTGGGCTCCGAGCAAGATGCACTGTGGAAGCAGTACAACGAAAGACTCGCTGCAGCCGGCGCTGAGCGCGACGCACCGATGATCGTGGCTGATGGCGCCAGTTGTGGTCACTCCCATTAAATGCTTGCACTGAAAGCTTTGGCATGAGCTCAACCCATTTCGGATTCAAAACAGTTGACGAAACCGAAAAGGCCAAGCACGTCCGAGGCGTGTTCGATTCGGTGGCCTCCAAATACGATGTCATGAACGACTTGATGTCGGCGGGCTTGCATCGTGTATGGAAAGCTTACACCGTCAAAGTGGCTAATTTGAAAGAAGGTGACCAGGTACTGGACATCGCCGGTGGCACGGGCGATTTGGCTTTGGCCTTTGCCAAAAAAGTGGGCGCCTCGGGGCGGGTGGTGCACACCGACATCAACGAAGCCATGCTGTCGACTGGACGTGACCGCTTGCTGAATTGGGGTGTGGTATTGCCCACGTTGGTTTGCGATGCCGAAAAATTACCTTTTGCTGATGGGCGTTTTGACGTGGTCAGCGTGGCCTTCGGATTGCGCAATATGACGCACAAAGCGCTGGCACTCCAGGAAATGTGCCGTGTGCTCAAACCCGGAGGCAAGTTGTTGGTGTTGGAGTTCTCCAAGATAGCCAAGCCGCTTGAAAAGATCTACGACTGGTACAGCTTTAATGTGTTGCCGCCTCTTGGCAAGTTGGTGGCGGGAGATGACAGCAGCTACCGTTATTTGGCAGAGTCGATCCGCATGCACCCCAGCCAGCAAGAATTGAAAACCCTTATGAAAAATAGCGGTTTTGGCCATGTGGATTTTCACAACCTGAGCGCAGGAGTGGTAGCCTTGCATGTCGGTATCAATTGTTGAGCCGTATTCAGAGGCCTTAGGCCGCCAATCTCTTGGAGACATCGTGACTAAATTTTTAAGTGTAATTTTGGTTTTATTCTTATCCTTAAGTGGTTTCAGCGCTGAGGCCAAACGCTTGGGCGGCGGCAAATCAACAGGGCAGCAATCCAATAACGTGACGCAACGTGAAACCGTTAAGCCTGGTGCGCCTGCTCAACAGGCCGCACCTGCAGGCGTGGCAAAACCCGCTGTGCCCCCTGCAGCACCTGCCCGGCCTTGGGGCGCGATGCTGGGCGGACTTGCTGCTGGTCTGGGCTTGGCGTGGTTGGCAAACAGCATGGGTCTTGGCGGTGCCATGGGCAATATTCTGATGTTCGCATTGATCGCATTTGCGGCCATGGCCTTGATCGGCTGGTTCATACGCTCACGCAAATCTGCCGGCAAAGGTGGCTTGGCTTACCAAGGTGCAGGTGCAAGCCCGGCTTCCCCTGAAGTCTTGCGCAATTACAACCCTGAAAAAGTGGGCAACGACGCATCTGCCCGTCCATGGGAAGCGAACAACACCCGCTTTGACAGCGCCGCACCAGCGGCCACGGGTTCTATGATCGGTTCTGCATTGGGTGCTGGAGGGGGTCAAAACTGGGGAGTCCCTGCGGGTTTTGACTCTGAAAGCTTTTTGGCTGCAGCCAAACAAAACTTCGCAACGCTTCAAGATGCATGGGACCGCTCCGACATCAGTATGTTGCGCTCGATGATGACGGACAACATGCTCAACGAAATTCGTGCCCAACTGGCTGAGCGCGAAGCCACAGCATCCGGACAACCGAACAAAACCGAGGTGCTCATGTTGGAAGCCCAGTTACTGGGCATTGAGGAATTACCCGACGTCTACATGGCCAGCGTTGAATTCAACGGCATGATCCGGGAAGAAGCCAACGCCAGCCCCAGTCCATTCCGTGAAGTCTGGAACATGACCAAACCACGCCAGGGTGGCAGCGGTTGGTTGGTGTCAGGGGTGCAAGCCCTTCAGTAATCACCTGACAGAAGGGTTGAAGCATTCATAAACCCTCTGCTTTCGGGAATAATCGGGGACTATGGCAACACAGTCCCCTTTTTCTTTGGCCGCCCAGGCTTTACAGCAGTTTGGCGCCTCATTTTCGCCCCCCACATGGGTGATGGATGAAACCCTGAACCGCGTGGTTTTGTTTTTAAATCACGTGCTCTTGCAAGAACCCGAAGCCATGCGTCGATTGGCGCGCCAAAAGGGCGAGCGCATCGAGATTCAGTGGCAGTCTTTTGCAATGAAACTTTCTCCCACACCGGCTGGTTTGTTAGAGCGCGTTCAGAGTGAAGGCTTTGACTTGCGCTTGACCGTGACGAATGACTCGCCATTGGACATTGCAAGCGCCTTGATGCGGGGTGACAAACCGGCCGTTCGTGTCGAGGGCGATGTGCAATTGGCGGCGGAAGTCAATTGGTTAATTGACCATGTACGTTGGGAGCCTGAAGAAGATGTCGCCCAATGGATTGGCGATGGCCCCGCCCACACCTTGGCCACTCTGGCGCGCAGCAGCATCGAAGCTTTAAGGCGTTTTGCAGCACAGCGCAAGCCCGATGCGGCTGGCTCTGATGTGCCCCCGAAGGCCACTCCATGAACCGTTTCCTGCGTGGTGGGTTTATTTTGTTCATTGTTCTGCGCTATGGTCTGGATGAACTGGTGCTGACGAGTTTCCAAAAACCCTGGCTGCGTGTAGTGGCCCGCATGATTTCAATGGGTCGTGACTTGACAGCGCCCCGTGGACAAAGAATCCGTGAAGCCTTGGAGCGTCTAGGTCCCATTTTTGTCAAGTTCGGCCAAGTGCTTTCCACACGACGCGATTTACTGCCCAAGGACATCGCCGACGAATTGGCTCAACTGCAAGATAACGTTCCACCTTTTCCCTCCGAGGTGGCTATCGCCACCATAGAGCGTGCATTCAAGCGCAAAGTTGAGGATATCTTCGTTCAGTTTGACCGCCAGCCCGTAGCCAGTGCATCGATTGCACAAGTGCACTTTGCTGTTTTAAAAGACAAGATGGGAGTGGAGCGCGATGTGGCGGTGAAAGTCTTGCGTCCGGAGATGCTGCCCGTCATCGAAAAAGACCTTTCGCTGATGCGCATGATGGCCGGTTGGGTCGAAGGTTTGAGTGCGGATGGCAAGCGACTCAAACCCAAAGAGGTGGTGTCTGAGTTCGACAAGTACCTGCACGATGAACTTGACTTGGTGCGCGAGGCGTCCAATGCAGCACAACTTCGCCGCAATATGGACGGCTTGAATTTGGTACTGATTCCCGAGATGATTTGGGATTTCTGCCACACCGAAGTCATCGTCATGGAGCGCATGATCGGAGTTCCCATCAGCCAGATAGAACGCTTACGCGATGCGGGCGTCGATATTCCGCAATTGGCCCGGGATGGCGTGACCCTGTTCTTCACGCAGGTGTTTCGTGACGGTTTTTTCCATGCCGATATGCATCCGGGCAACATCCAGGTGAGTTTGGCACCCAACACATTCGGGCGCTATATTTCCCTTGACTTTGGCATCGTGGGCACACTCACAGAATTCGACAAAGAATATTTGGCGCAAAATTTCACGGCTTTTTTTCGGCGTGACTACAAACGGGTGTCCGAACTGCACATTGAGTCAGGCTGGGTTCCGGCGGACACCCGCGTGGATGAACTTGAATCCGCCATAAGAGCCGTTTGTGAACCTTATTTTGATCGACCCCTGAAGGAAATTTCATTGGGCATGGTGCTGATGCGTTTGTTCCAGACGTCGCGCCGTTTTCATGTTGAAATTCAGCCGCAATTGGTCCTGTTGCAAAAAACCTTGCTCAACATCGAAGGCTTGGGCCGCCAGTTGGACCCGGAGTTGGATCTGTGGAATACCGCCAAACCGTTCCTTGAAAAATGGATGATCGATCAGCTCGGACCCAAAAAGCTGTTGTCGGAATTGCGCGACCAAGCGCCGCAATACGCCAAGTTACTGCCGCAGTTACCCCGCTTGTTGCACGACTTTTTGAGGCAACCGCGCAGTGACCTTGAAGAGCGCAAAAATCTGGCCAATTTGATCGCCGAGCAACGCCGGACTAACCATACTTTGCAAACTATTTTGTATTTGTGCATAGGTTTTGTGATGGCTTCAGTTGCTTTGCAAGTGCTGTGGCATCTGGATGTGTTTTGAATGTGTGTATTGAACCGCCATTGAAGGAGAAGTGTCGTGTTACTGATTCTGGTCATTGCCTATTTGCTGATCACCATCGCTATCGGTTTGTTGGCTGCAAAACGCGTCAAAAACTCAGCCGACTTCGCCATCGCAGGGCGTCACCTGCCCTTGTTCATGATTGTCACCACCACCTTCGCCACTTGGTTCGGCTCTGAGACTGTGTTGGGTATTCCCGCTAAATTTGTGAACAGCGGATTGAACGGTGTGGTTGAAGACCCTTTCGGGGCAGGCAGCTGTTTGATTTTGGTAGGCGTCTTTTTTGCCGCCAAGCTTTACAAAATGTCTTTACTGACCATCAGCGACTATTTCCGCGAACGCTATGGGCGCAGCGTGGAAGTGATTTGCTCGATCATCATCATGGTGAGTTATTTGGGATGGGTCTCGGCACAGGTTACGGCGCTCGGTTTGGTTTTCAATCTGTTGTCCGACGGCGCAATCAGCATGCCGTTGGGCATGGTCATTGGGGTGGTGTCTATCCTGGCCTACACATTGTTTGGCGGTATGTGGTCTGTGGCAGTGACAGACTTCATGCAGATGATTATTTTGGTGGTCGGGTTGGCCACTATCGCGGTTTTTGCAGGACAACAAGCCGGCGGGGCCGACAAAGTGCTGGCCCTGGCTGTGAGCAAAGACCTGTTCAAGTTCTGGCCTGAGCCCAACTTCAAGGACATCATTTTCTTTTTCGCTGCGGCCATCACCATCATGCTCGGCTCCATTCCCCAGCAAGATGTGTTTCAGCGTGTCATGTCGGCCAACAGCATTCATGCGGCCACCCGCGGGCCTGTTTGGGGCGGTATTTTTTACATTCTCTTTGCGTTTGTGCCCATGTTCTTGGTTGTCAGTGCGTTGATCATCATGCCCGAAAAGGCCATGACGCTGATGCAAGAAGATCCCCAAAAAGTTCTGCCAACCTTGGTCATGGAGCACATGCCTTTTGCCATGCAGGTTTTGTTCTTTGGTGCCTTGTTGTCTGCCATCAAATCATGCGCATCCGCCACCTTGCTTGCGCCCAGCGTGACCTTCACAGAAAACATCTGGCGACAGTTTTACCCGCACAGCAGTGACCAGCAGCAGCTTAAAGCGATGCGGGTGACGGTGTTGGTGTTCAGTGGCTTGGTTTTGATCTACGCCAACGTCATGCAGGGCAGCAGTATTTATGACATGGTCTCTGGCGCCTACCAGGTGCCTTTGGTGGGTGCTTTCGTGCCCTTGGTTTTTGGCTTGTATTGGTCTCGTGCGACAACCCAAGGCGCCATTTTTTCGACTGTATTCGGCTTGGGTACTTGGCTGACATTGCTGCTCACCCCGGCAGGTGCCGAGTTTCCTGCCCAATTGGCGGGCGTTTTGGCCAGCTGGGCCGGGATGATCATCGGTTCAACCCTGCCTCAAGGCATCCGCAACCAAAAGGCACCGCATCACGCTGCGCCCCACATCGGCTGATCTGCCGCGCCGCCTATAATCGAGGGTTTTGTACCCTCAACCCTGACGCCTTCACCCATGCCTATTTACGCTTACAAATGTGAGTCCTGTGGCCATGCCAAGGACGTTTTGCAAAAAATGGCCGATGAGCCCCTGACCGATTGCCCTGCTTGCAACAAGCCAAGTTATAAAAAGCAGCTCACTGCGGCTGGTTTCCAACTCAAAGGCAATGGTTGGTACGCGACCGATTTCAAAGGTGGATCGGGTGGTGCAACTGCGCCTCAGGCGTCCACGGAGGGCGGTGGTGATGCTGCGCCATCCCCATCTGCAACACCTGCAGCACCTGCAACGCCACCTACGCCTTCAACGCCTGCTTCAAAGGACAGCCCCCCCTCGGGATCGGCTGCGGCCAGTTGCGCACCTTCATGCGCCTGTCACTGATGCCTGTGACGATACCTTTTTATCAACCTGATTGAACGCCATGAATCTGCGCTTGCGTCATTACTTCGTCACTGGCTTATTGGTGTGGTTGCCTATGGGGATCACGGTCTGGGTCTTGACCTGGCTGGTGGGTACGCTCGACCACATTTTCCTTTCCGTGCTGGGTGCGATGGATGCAATCATTCCAGGCATGCATGCTTCGGCTGAAAGTTTGCGCAATGTGCCCGGCTTGGGCGTGGTGCTTGTCGCGGCGGTCATATTGGCGACGGGTATGTTTGTGGCCAACATGTTTGGTCAATGGTGGCTGCGCCAATGGGGCAAGTTGATCACTCGTATTCCAGTGGTCAATACCATCTACAGCAGCGTCAAGCAAGTGGCAGACACCTTGTTCTCTGGCAGTGGTAACGCTTTTTCCAAAGCCTTGTTGGTCCCTTATCCGCATGCCAACTCTTGGACCATTGCTTTTTTGACCGGTCAACCCGGTGGCGAAGTGGCGCGGCATTTGAAAGAGGAGTATGTCAGCGTGTATGTTCCGACAACGCCCAACCCAACCTCTGGTTTCTTTTTGATGATGCCACGTGCGAATGTGGTTGAACTCGACATGAGTGTGGATGACGCCTTGAAATACATCATCTCGATGGGCGTGATGGTCCCTGGCGGCCCGGATGCATTGCCTGTCAACAAGTCTGAAGTTTAAAAATAAAGAAAGAGCCTCCAACATGTCCAACATGCGTTCCCACTATTGCGGCTTGGTGACCGAATCCCTGGTTGGCCAAACCGTGAGCCTGTGCGGTTGGGTCAACCGTCGTCGGGACCACGGCGGTGTGATCTTCATTGACCTGCGTGACCGCGAAGGCTACGTTCAAATCGTCTGCGATCCCGATCGACCTGACATGTTCCAAGTGGCTGAGAACGTGCGCAACGAGTTTTGTATCCAAGTCAAAGGTGGGGTCCGTGTGCGTCCTGACGGCACCACCAATGAAGGCTTGAAGAGCGGCAAGATTGAAGTGCTGTGCCACGAACTGATCGTGTTGAACGAGTCCGTCACGCCCCCGTTCCAAATTGACGACGAGAACCTGTCGGAGACCACACGCCTGACACACCGCGTGCTCGACCTGCGCCGCCCTTACATGCAAAACAACCTCATGCTGCGTTACCGCGTGGCCATGGAAGTGCGTAAGTTCTTGGACGAAAACGGTTTTGTCGACATCGAAACCCCCATGCTCACCAAGAGCACCCCAGAGGGCGCTCGCGATTACCTCGTGCCGAGCCGCGTGCATGACGGCCAGTTCTTTGCGCTCCCCCAGTCGCCTCAGTTGTTCAAACAACTTTTGATGGTGGCCGGCTACGACCGCTACTACCAAATCACCAAGTGCTTCCGTGACGAAGACTTGCGCGCTGACCGCCAGCCTGAATTCACTCAAATTGATATCGAAACCTCCTTCCTCACGGAAGAAGAAATTCGTGAGATGTTCCAGGGCATGATCAAACATGTGTTCCAGAAAACCATTGGTGTGGACCTGGGCGAATTCCCCGTCATGAGCTACCAAGATGCCATGCACATCTACGGCTCTGACAAGCCCGACCTGCGTGTCAAACTGCAGTTCACTGAACTGACCGACGTCATGGGCGATGTGGACTTCAAAGTGTTCTCAGGCGCTGCCAATATGAAAGGCGGCCGTGTCATTGCCCTGCGCGTGCCTAATGGCTCGGTCGAAGGTGGTGGCATCAGCCGCGGTGAGATCGATGCCTACACCGAGTTCGTGAAGATTTACGGCGCCAAGGGCCTGGCCTACATCCGCGTCAATGATGCGGCCAAAGGCCCGGACCAGGATGGCCCCTCACGGTGGCCGGGTTTGCAATCACCCATCGTCAAGAACATCCATGACGCAGCTTTGGCGGCTGTGCTCGAACGCACTGGCGCACAAGACGGCGACCTGATCTTCTTCGGTGCAGACAAAGCCAAAATCGTGAACGATGCCATCGGTGCTCTGCGCATCAAAATCGGCCACAGCGAGTTCGGTAAGAAAAACGGTTTGTTCGAAGCCCGTTGGGCCCCGATGTGGGTGGTCGACTTCCCCATGTTCGAGTTTGACGAAGAAAACCAACGCTACACCGCTGTGCACCACCCCTTCACCGCGCCCAAAGACGGTCACGAAGACTGGATGGTCACCGCCCCAGAGAAGTGCATATCTAAAGGCTACGACATGGTCTTGAACGGTTGGGAAATGGGCGGCGGTTCGGTGCGTATACACCGCGCTGACGTGCAACAAAAAGTGTTTGATGCCCTGAAGATCTCACCTGATGAAGCGCAGCTCAAGTTTGGCTTCCTGCTTGACGCGCTGCAATACGGTGCGCCTCCGCACGGTGGCTTGGCCTTTGGTTTGGACCGCATCGTCACCATGATGACGGGTGCTGAGTCCATCCGCGACGTCATTGCCTTCCCCAAAACCCAGCGTGCTCAGTGCTTGCTCACCCAAGCCCCAAGCACAGTCGACGAGAAGCAATTGCGCGAACTGCATATCCGTTTGCGCAATCTGGATGCCGTGAAAGCCTGATCAAGCCAGACGATCAGATCAACGATTGACCAACTTCAGGTAAGTAAACCGGGTTTCATGGGAAACCGCGGCTATGAGTTGAGGGTAACTTGTTTGGTGCCGCGCCATCATCCGAGCAGAGGCCACGGTTTTGGAGTTGCAAAACCAGTGGCAACTGTGTTGCATCAAGAGTAATTCGGCCATCAGCGTAAAAGCCTTGTCTTTTGGCGAGCGCTGAGCCGTGTTACAGGTAGCACTGGCAATGCCGTGGGCATGCATGCTGAGTATTTTGCGCATGTCAAATACGGCCTGTGGCGCTATTTTTTCTGCGTAGGGCATGCACAGCGGCCATGTGCTGACTTGGGTAGATTTGGCGTCCTGCTTGGAAAAGTTCAGCACAAAGTCTTGGAATTGTGTGTTCAATACGTCCTCAGAGCTTGCCAAGAGGGCCCAGATACTGGCCTGCCGTTCTGCACTGGACTCACCCAAAGCACGCAGGTAACCTTCCGTCAAGGTCTCCATGTGCTTTTCGATTTGGTAGGGTTGCAGTTGCCTGCCGAGCAGGGCTTTGCGCTGCTGTTGCAGTCTGGATTTTTGCATCCAACCGCCAATAGCGAGCGTTGTTAAGAGGACCAAAATTTCGAGGAACATAGATAACTGTTGATAATGGAGTCGTCAATTCTGACCTGCCTTGGAGCGCACGGTGTTCAATTTGCCATTTCATTGCCGTGTTGCTGAACTCAAGATGCGCATTGGCATTGAAGAACACAGCCTTGAGGTGGCCAAGACCTTGCATTTTGCACCTTCGGTGCTGGCTGAGTGGCAAAGGTGTCGAAATGAACTGGTCAAAGAGTTAGCGCAAGTCTACGCGGAGCCGAACTATTGGCTTTTTTGAAGCTGCTTCACTCGCCCAGGTCGACGACCGCCGCAAGCCTTACGTTTGCCGGTATTTGGTAGTCGGCCAAAACCCATGCGCTGGTTTTATGGGTGTGCCAATTTTCCAATAGCGTATGCAATTTTTGAATGCTGACCATGTCGATGGCGGCAAAGGGCTCGTCCATTAAGAGCACATCAGCGCCGCAGGTCAAACCGGCGAGCCAATTGACTTTACGTTTGCTGCCGGTCGACAGCATGTACATGGCTTTGTCCAGGTGTTCTGTGAGTTGCAGGTGCGCAGCCAAGGCATTCCATTCGTCGACATCAAAGCGGGGGAAGCGTTCTCGCATCTTGTCACACCAAGTCCGGGGCGACAGCTCATTCCAATCTTCAGACCGAGGGTCGTGCCAATAGATTTGGGAAGGCTCCTGAGGCGCTGTGCTTGAAATTTGTACTGTTCCTGAAGCAGGATGCAAATCGCCAGCCAATAAGCGCATTAAGCTTGTTTTGCCCCGACCCTCCCCGCCCTTGACCAAGCTCACCCCACAAGGGAGGACAAAGCTCAACGCTGTGAAGAGAGGCGAGCCGAAGCCAAAGGTCAAATTTTCGACGCGAACCCGGATGTGTGTCATCAGTAGAACCTGTTCAATTTATTCAGGGTGCTTGCACGCGACCCCGGTCACGACGCCTGACGCTGGAAACAGGCCATTGTGCCTTGCCTTCAGGGGCCATTGCGACCATTCGCGGACGAGGACAGCAACGCTTCAAATTGGGTCAGTGACGCTTAGGTTCTGATCCAAGACATGCGAATGGCTTTAAGCGCAGAAATGTCCATCGAAACCGAAGTTTCACAGGGTATCGATTTGACCTGCTTCGAGGGTGATTTTTTCCGCGGTGATGGGACCATCGCGTTCCGGTGAAAGCACCATGCCCCAAACCATTGGTTGACTGGACAGGCCCACCACAGGCCAACTGCAGGTTATGCATTGAAGAGACAGCTGCGCAGGCGATAGGAGTGGGGGACAGCAACAGCCTATTTCTATCGCACGGGCATTGGCCAGGCATCCTCAGTTGTCACCCTTGGTCATTCAAAACGGTGCGTCACGGTCAGCCTGGCCACGCGAGGTTCGGCAGGGTGAATATGCCGGTCCAGAACGGCTTGGGTTTCGGCGCGCATTTGCGAGGCATACCAATATTCAATGTCATTGACTTTGCTGTTGAGCAGGTTATAAACGTCAAGGCTCCATTGCGTGCGCGGACTCACTTTGTAGCCCATCCGCAGGTTGAGCAGCCAAGAGGCTGCGGAATGGACTGTGGCGTCTTCCGTCAAGGGCCTGGGGCCCAAATAACGCAGTCGCAAGGCGCCACTCCAAGGGCTGGCGGATTCATAGCGCAGGCCCAAGTTGGCGGTGGTGGCGATCGCGCCGGGAATCAAGTTGCCCTCGGGTGCGAAGTCCTTGAATCGGGCATGCGACCAGGCGAAGTCAGCATCCAGCCCCCAATGCCGGTTGACTTTGAGCACATGGGACCATTCCACGCCATAGCGTCGAGAGGGGCGGGATGCTTCGGTGGTGCCAGCATCGCCCACAAACAACAGTTCTGAGGCCGAGTCCAATTGCCACAGAGCAAGCGTGCTTTGCCAGCCGGGCAACACGTCGCTCCGCAAGCCGATCTCTTGGCCCCTTGTGCGCACCAGCCCGGGGACAGGTGACACGCTTTGCGACGGGTCGTTCGGATCGACTCGGATGGTGGTGCCGCGGGCATCATTGGAGTGGAAACCCTGGCCGTAATTCAGGTACAGCTCGCTTGATTTCGCGGGGCGCCAAATCAGGGCCAACTTGGGCGTGACCAATTGCGCCGTTTGATGCCCCGAGTTGACGGGCAAACTGGAATTGACGCGAAAATCAAAGCTGTCGCCACGCAAGCCGCTGATGGTGCGCAAGTTATCTGTCCAGCGAATTTCAGTTTGCGCCCACACCGACAGGCTGCGCTGCTGGAGGCGGTCTTGCCTGACCGTGTTCCAAATCTCGCGTTGACGCGTGTTGAACAAGCCCACCGGGCTGAGCGTGTCTTGCCGACCTTGCACCCCGAAGGTGTGAATGAGATCGCGCTGCCCCCAAGTGGACAACACTGTGTGCGAAGCCGCAAAACCGCCGGCCAGACGGCGCTCAGTTTGCTTGAATTGATCACCCGTGTTGCAGTTGTTGTTGGCTTCTAGGTCGGCCAGGCAGTAAGCAAAGTTGGACCACAGATCCAGGCTGGATTGCAAAAGCCAAACATTGGCCCTCGACTGGCTGGTGCTTGTTTTGGCGGCCCATTCGCCTGACAGGCTGAAGCGACTGGTGATGCCGCCTGCTGTCGGGTCCAGCGAGCCGAATCGTGAAATCAGTCCTCGGTCAATCGCGCGTTGCGGAATCTGGTCCGTCGAGGTCCAGCGGTTGTTGTAGGCCATGCCTGAAACTGAAAAGCCATTGTTCTTCGAGCCTTCGCTGTAGCGCAGCATGGCATTGAGCTTTCGGTTATTTTCAGGGACAAGCCAGGGACCCTGGTTGTTCAAAAACTCCAGACCGTAGAGCAATCGACCCGTGCCCATGGCTGGTGAGCCTGCCAACAGACCACGCTGGTAACCGCCAGGCCCCAAGGTGTATTGAGTGATGCTCTTTTCCAGCGTGCGCATGCTGTGCATTCGTGCGACACCTGCGGATGAAAAATCGCCTTCTTCCGCGCTGTAAGGGCCTTTACGGTAGTGGATCGTTTCAATCAATTCCGGTATCAAAAAATTCAAATCGGTGTAGCCTTGCCCATGTGCATGACTGGGCATGTTCAAGGGCATGCCATCCAGGTAAGTAGCAAAGTCAGTGCCATGGTCAAGGTTGAAGCCACGCAGAAAATACTGGTTGGCTTTACCGTCACCGGCATGCTGGGTGACGATCAAGCCTGGCACCATTTCCAATAATTCACCGGGTCGTAACAAGGGCATGGCCGCCAAGCGTTGCGTAAAAATTAGGCCTTCACTGGCCGCCCCGCCAGTGCCCAGTAGAGATTCGGACGCCGAACGTATCTCAATAGAAGGAATGTCTGGGAGGGTTTGAGCCTGAATGCCGTGGTTGGTCGTGAGCAAAAGCAAGAACAGAGGGGGTAAGGTCCACAACCGGGGCATAAATCAACCGTATGACAAAAATAAAATTCGTATGAGATTAATATAACCCATCACTGTGTCAGCTTGAAGGCGTCTTCTGTTCCCCTGAAAGGAGCAGGTAACTCGACTTTATTTTTAAGGATCAATGTGCAGTCAGCGCACCCAGTCGCCACAGGGAGGTGACTTCCTTGGACCGCGCAGCGTGAAGCGGGTCTTCCTTGTCCATGGCTTTGGCATGGGTGGGTCGAATGTCTTCGCGGCCCAGCACCTGCAGGCCCGATTGTTCAATCCATCCCAACAATTCTTCGCGTGAACGCAGGCCCAAGTGTTCGGCCAAATCCGACAGGATCAGCCAGGCTTGGCCCTGGGGAGTCAGGTGGGCCAGAACGCCATTTAAAAAGCCACGCAGCATTTGGCTGTTTTCATCGTAAATAGCGTGCTCGATCGGTGCATTGGCGCGGGCAGGTAACCAAGGGGGGTTGCAAACAATCAAGGGGGCCTGGCCTTCAGGGAAAAGGTCAGTCTGAATAAGTTGCACTTTGGGCAGAGCGCCGAGTCGATCAAGATTGCCTCGTGCGCAGAGGATCGCTCGGGGATCGTTGTCAGTGGCAACAATGCGTTTAACGCCGCGGCGCGACAACATAGCTGACAGCACCCCGGAGCCCACACCAATGTCAAACGCCAAGGCGTAATCGACGGGCAATGGCGCATTGGCAACCAGTGCAACATATTCGCCGCGCACGGGTGAGAAGACGCCATAGCTGGGGAAAATTTTGTTGTTAGGTGCGCCGCCCAAGGCTTCAACTTCGATGCCTTTTTTATGCCACTCATGCGCTCCAACAACGCCCAGTAACTCGCGCAGTGAGGTGACCGTATTGGCCTGACTCGCGGGCCCCCATGCCTCTGCGCACGCTAGTGCTAAGTCAGGAGCGCGTCGCAATGGAATGCTGCGGTCCGCGTTCAATGGAATCAACAGCATGGACAGGGTGCGAGCGCGCTGAGATTGCGCCTGACGGTGCAAATGAAAGGCTTGCTGCGGTGTGACCGGCGCATAAGCGTTGGCTTTGGATTTTGCGCGTGCTTTGCCAGGTTTGATGGGGGCATTCGAGCGGCGCATCATGGCTTGCAGCAAGAGCCTTGCATTTTGAAAATCTCCACGCCACAACAGACCCGTTCCTTCGCAGGCGAGTCGGTAGGCGCTGTCAGCATTCAGCGTGTCGTCTGCGATGACCACGCGTTTGGGTGGAGCTGCTTGGCGCTCAGAACGCCACAGGGCATGGCATTCGGTGCCGTTTTCGGTCCAACTTAGGGTGGCTGGTACAACAGTGGGTGGGGCTTGGTTCATTGATCCATCATAAGGGGCCACCAAAGACAGCTTGTTCATCTGTAAAAGGACACTTTAAAACTCAACGCGTGCGCAGCGTGGTGGCTAGAATGATTGCTTGATTTTCTTCAAACTCAGATGGCTGAAACCCGTACTTTTAAAATCCCGCAATCGGTACTGGTTGTGATTCACACGCCTGCTTTGGAGGTGCTGTTGATACGCCGTGTCGATTCGGGAACGTGGCAATCGGTGACGGGCAGCAAGGACTTTGAAGCAGAGGATTGGGTCAGCACCGCCGTGCGTGAAGTGCAAGAAGAAACGGGTATTGATGCCCTGCATGCGGACTGCCAATTGACTGACTGGGCTTTGGAAAATGTTTACGAAATTTACCCGGTATGGCGGGGACGCTACGCGCCGCATGTGAGTCACAACACCGAGCGGCTGTTTGGCTTGCGTCTGCCTGTCGTTCGGCCCGTCCAATTACACGACAAAGAGCATACCGAATACGCATGGTTGCCTTGGCGCGAAGCGGCTGACCGATGCTTTTCACCTTCCAATGCCGAGGCGATTTTGATGTTGCCACGCTGGTTGGATTGAGGAGTTGACGTGCCTGGTTCATCACCCCATTTTTCAACCAATGCGTTCCGCGTTGCAACTTACAACATTCACAAAGGTGTGCAGGGCCTGGGGCCTGCAAGGCGACTGGAAATCCACAATATTGGCCATGCAGTAGAGCAACTCGACGCCGATGTGGTGTGCCTGCAAGAGGTCAGAAAAGTCCATCGCACCGAAGAAAAATACTTTAAAAATTGGCCCACGTTGGCGCAAGCGGATTTTTTAGCGCCCGAAGGTTATGAGGCGATTTATAAAACCAACGCCATCACCAAGCATGGCGAGCATGGCAATGCACTCTTGTCACGATGGCCTGTAGTCACGCACCAGCATGAGGACATGTCAGACCACAGGTTGGAACAGCGCGGTTTGTTGCATGTGGAGTTGCAGGTTCAAGAGCGCTTGGTGCATGTCATCGTCGTGCATCTCGGCTTGATTCCTGCCAGTCGTATACGGCAGGTGTTGCAGTTGTTGGCCTTCATTGAGCGAGAAATTCCCAAGCAAGAGGCTTTGCTCGTGGCCGGAGACTTTAATGACTGGGGCACCCGGGTGGGCCGCATGTTGCAAAAGGCAAATCTCAAGGAATGGATGCAGGGCAGGTCGCTCACCTACCCCTCACGTATGCCCTTGGTGCAACTCGACCATGTGTACGCAAGGGGTTTACGGCCCCTTGGTTTGATGGTGCCGCATGGGCGGATCTGGCGACAAATGTCAGACCACCTCCCGCTGTTGGCTGAATTCCATTTCGAATGACACCCGCATGCGCTCAACGCATTACATTCGGGATGGGCATCAAATTCGACTGTTAGAAGGCGGAAAAGAATATTTCGCTGCTTTGATTGATGCGATTGGCCGGGCCCGTTCGCAGGTTCATCTGGAAACCTATATTTTTGACTTCAATGGCGCAGGCGCTCAAGTGGCAGAAGCCTTGTTGCGCGCAGGTTCCAGAGGTGTTCGTGTTTGGGTGGTGGTCGACGGGGTTGGCTCAGGCCCTTTGCCCAACGCTTGGCGTCAACGGTTTGCCGATGCCGGTGTAGAGTGGCGCGTGTATTCTCCGCTCAGTACGCTCGGCCTGATGGTTCCAAGCAGATGGCGTCGATTGCATCGGAAGTTGTGTGTTGTGGACGGTCAATTGGCTTTTTGCGGTGGCATCAATATCTTGGATGATTTGTACGATCTCCACCATGGTGTGTTGGAAAAGCCGCGCCTCGATTTTGCAGTCGCAGCCACGGGTGCCTTGGTACAAGAAGTGCAAGAGACTACGTCTCAACTTTGGTGGCGTATGCAAGCGGTACGTCATGTGCGGCAACATAATTTTCCCGAGGCCTTCAGCTCTTTCAAGGCTGGGGGTCTTCATTTGCCTTGGACGCAGGCGGAAAGCACGGCACAAAGCGCGCACAGTGTGGCGCGGGCTGGTTTGCTGCTGCGTGACAACCTGTTGCACCGAGGCCAAATTGAAAAAGCCTATCGCAAAGCCATCGGTTTGGCCCGCCATGACATTGTGATTGCCAATGCTTATTTCTTGCCCGGTCGCAAGATCCGAAAGGCGCTGATCCATGCGGCAAGTCGTGGTGTGCGAGTGCGTTTGTTGCTGCAAGGACGTTATGAGTACTTCATGCAATTCCATGCGGCCAGGCCTGTGTATGGCGTGTTATTGGCGGCGGGTGTTGAAATACATGAATACACCGAGAGTTTTCTTCACGCCAAAGTCGCCGTGATCGACGCTCATCACGAGCGGCCTTGGGCCACAGTAGGCTCGTCCAATCTTGACCCACTCAGTCTGTTGATGGCCCGTGAGGCGAATGTGGTCGTGGCAGATGGTCCTTTTGCGAAACAGTTGCACAGGCGACTTGAACAGGCCATGGTTTTTGAAAGCAAACCCATTGCGGCTGCACAATTTGCAGACCGTCCACGGTATCAGCGCGCCTTGGACTGGATGGCTTATGGATTGATGCGATCTGTTCTGTTTTTGACAGGCAATCGTTACTGACTTTCTCTCCCAATAGGAGAGTCCTCACTGCACAGGGTGCTACCGATCGCTGTTACGATACCCCCCATGTTCAAGAATGCCACTGAAGCCATAACAGCCGTAGAAGTCAACCCTTCTGAAGACCATGGCACACCCATGTCAGTCAAAATCCGTGAGCGTATTTTGGCTGCCCGCAAGCGTTATCACGCCAATGACAATATCGCTGATTTCATTCGTGCAGGTGAGTTGGAACTCTTGCTCGATGAGGTGACTGAGAAGATGAAGGGCGTGCTGGAAAGCATGGTGATTGACACAGAAAACGATCACAACACCCAGAACACAGCGCGCCGCGTGGCCAAGATGTACCTGAAAGAGGTTTTCAAAGGTCGCTATGTCGAAGGCCCTGAAATCACGGAGTTTCCGAATGCTGAGCACCTCAACGAGTTGATGATTGTCGGACCCATTACTGTGCGCAGTGCGTGCAGTCACCATTTGTGTCCTGTCATTGGCAAGATCTGGATTGGTGTGTTGCCCAACGAGCACACCAATGTGATTGGCCTGTCTAAATATGCGCGTCTGGCCGAATGGATCATGGGACGGCCGCAGATTCAAGAAGAAGCGGTTGTCCAATTGGCCGATTTGATCCAACGCAAAACGCAACCTGATGGTTTGGCTATCGTGATGGAAGCCAGTCACTTTTGCATGGGCTGGCGTGGCGTCAAAGACATGGACAGCAAAATGATCAACTCGGTGATGCGCGGTGTATTCCTGAAGGACATTAATTTGCGTCGCGAATTTTTGGCCTTGATTCCTCGAAAGGATTGATCATGCTGGTACGTTTGCTTTATGCGAGTCGCGCAGTCGATGCGGGGCCGGAAACTATCGAAGCGATATTGTCTCAGTCACGCCAATTCAACCCGAGCGGGGGAATTACCGGCATCCTGTGTTACGGCGTGGGTATCTTTTTGCAAGCCATAGAGGGCGGGCGTGAAGCGGTCAGTGAGTTGTATGGGCATATTCAAAAAGACCTGAGACATAAAGACGTTGTGTTGCTTCACTACGAGGAAATTTCGGAACGACGTTACAGCGGATGGACGATGGGTCAAGTCGATGTGACGCGTGTCAATACGCGAATATTGCTCAAATACTCCGAACGCGCCGAGTTGGATCCCTACAGCGTGTCAGGCAAAGTTTCTTTGGCACTGTTAGAGGAACTGATGGCCACGGCCTCGATTGTCGGCAGGTCCTGACCGATCATGTTGATTGGCTGCGATTTCTCAAGCAGCCCCAGCAAACGCAAACCGATTGTGCTGGCTGTGGGACAGGCGCAAGACCGCCAGGTTCGGCTGTTGCGTCTTGAAAGCTTTGAAACGCTGAACGATTTCGGTCATTGGCTGGCGCAAACAGCCGATTGGGTCGGCGGCTTTGATTTGCCATTTGGCCTGCCGCGAGAATTGGTTGAAACTTTGGGCTGGCCCAGAGAATGGCTGCAATGCATTCAGCATTACGCCAACCTGAGCCGAGAACAAATTCGGGGCGAGTTCTCCGCTTTTTGCAATGCCCGACCTGTTGGCGCTAAATTTGCACACCGACAAACCGATGGACCTGCCGGCTCAAGTCCCTCGATGAAATGGGTCAACCCGCCAGTGGCCTTCATGCTGCACGCGGGCGTTCCCTTGTTGATTCAGGCGGGCGTATCTTTGCCAGGCTTACATTTGGCAGACCCACGCCGCGTGGCCCTAGAAGCCTACCCAGGTTTGCTGGCCCGTGAAATTTTGGGCCGCCGCAGCTACAAAAGCGACGACAAAGCCAAACAAAACACGGACCGATTACTGGCCCGCAAAGACATTCTCAGTGCTTTGGAGCGTGGACAGACACGCTTACAACTGCGTTTGAAACTCAGCACCATCTTGTCAGAAAAACTGGTGCACGACCCCACTGGCGATGCGTTGGATGCCAGCCTGTGTTTGATGCAAGCGGCATGGGCGGTTCAACCTGAGCAACGGCATGCCACAGCCAACGGATTCGGGTTGCCAGACTTTGATCCTCTCGAGGGATGGATTCTGAGCGCGTAAGTGAGTTGCTTGACGGCTGGTTAATTTGATTGATTTGGCGTACAAAAAAATTGGCGTATTTAAATCATAAAAAAAGAAACCGTTTCGCATTAAAAATCAAACTGGCTTCAGGTGTCGGTAAAAGTACCACCGTTTCGACAAGCCGTTTATCTCTTAGATGGCTGCTGCAGCCATGTCATCAGGGTCCACGTTCAACTCAGCAAGTGCTTTCAGGGCTTCGGCATCGGTTCTGTAAAGCCGCAGTCCTTTTTCCGGATGGAGTGCGCCCGCCTTGTTCAACGTATTCAGAACAGGCAACTTGATGCCACTGATGTGCAGGGTGATGTGACGGCTGAACAATTGACTTCGCATTTGGCTGAAAGTTTCAACCCCAGTGACATCAATCCTGTTGATCGGATGGGCAAAAAGGCAGATGTGTTTGACATCCGGGTGCTGGGACAAATGCTCTGAAATGGCGCGTTCAAAACTGCTGGCGGCTGCGAAATCCAATTCGGCGTCCATTCTCACCGCGAATAAATGGGGAGCCAACGGAGGTAGTTTTAAAAGGTGACGATCTCGCAAAGAACCGTCGGGATGCAGCCCTACTTCGATGATGCGAGGATGCAATCGGGTGTGCAAAAAGTGGGATAGCCCGACCAATACACCCGCTAAAACACCCCAATAAATACGTGGTGCTGTGAGCAGCGTGATGACAAATGTGATGCCTGAGGTCATGGCCTCAACACGGTCAATTTTCCACAGTTTTAAAAATTGTCGAGGCTGGAAAAGATTCATGACCGCCACAATGACCGCTGCCGCCATGACTGACCGAGGCACATATTGGAGGGCTGGCATCAGGAACATCAAAGCCAACAGGACAAATCCAATTGAAAAAATAACAGCCCAGCCGGTACGTGCACCGGAATACAGCATCAGTGCAGAGCGTGAAAAAGAAGTGCTCGTTGGGAAGCTTCCCGACAGAGCCGAAGCCAGTTTGGCCAATCCTTGCCCGAACAATTCGATGCTATCGTCCCAACGTTTGCCGTCGCCTTGACATTCGATGCGGGCACTGGAGGCGGTTTCTAAAAAACTAACCAAAGCAATGACCAGCGCAGGCAGCCAAAGTTGGCTGAGTACATCCCATCCAGGCCAGTGAGGAAAATACACTGCCGGCAATCCGGAAGGCAGCAGGCCAACCACGGACCCATGTTCTTGGTAGTCACTGAAATAACCGACGACTGAGGCGGCGCCCATAACCAACATCACACCAGGCCATCGGGGTTTAAATCGGCGCAGCAAAAGCAGCAAGATCAAGCTGCTCAGACCAAATAAGGCCGGCCAGTCGGCCAACCATGCTGGCCAAGTTTGCATGTCCCAGTTCCAGGCTTTAAGACCCAGTAAAGCGGGAATCTGAGAAGCCATGATCAGTAAGGATGCGGCTTGTGTAAAACCTGTCATCACGGGGGTACTGACCAGATTGATCAACCAACCGTAGCTGCCCAGACCCAATAGCAATTGAATGCCGCCAGACAGCAATGACAGCCACACGGCAAGTGAAACCCATTCTGCGGAGCCTGGCTCGGCCAAACCGGTCAAAGAAGCACCGATCAATACGCAAGTCAGTGCAGCAGGACCCACGGACAAACGCGTAGCACTGCCAAACAATACAGCCAAAAGAGCAGGGACCAAGCAGGTATAAAGTCCGGTGACCAAGGGCATGCCGGCCAGCCCTGCGTAGGCGACGGCTTGGGGCACCATGACGAGCGCGACAGTCAAGCCAGCGATCACCTCTCCCCTGGCCAACTGTGGGCTGATGGGAGGCCAACTTCTGAAGGTGACAAAGCGTTGAAAATCGATCATGCTTTATCTTAGCCTGATCAGAATCAACGTTGAGGCATGTCTTTGACGGAATACCCCAGACTGACGCTGGCATCGTCTGGGATGGGCGGCATGGTCTCGTTCCACGCCTCCCAGCGCTCACGCAAGGCTTGCAATTGCGCGGGTTGTCTACCGCCCAAATTAGCGCGTTCGCGGGCATCTCCTGAAATATTGAACAGGTAATCGTTGCCATCGACGCGCAGGTATTTCCAGTCGCCAGCCCGCATCGCCCTTTGGCCTCGGTGGTTCATGCGCCAATGCATGGGGCGCTCAAAAGTCTGGGCTGGGTTGCGCAGAACGCCCGCCAGGGATACGCCGTCCAAGGGGTAGTCGACGTCCATGTTTACGCCGCCGAGCGCCATCATGGTCGCAGACCAGTCCATCGTCATGCAATGCTGTGGGCTGATACCGCCAGGGGCGATGGTGGCGGGCCAGTGCGCAATCCATGGCACCCGAATGCCGCCTTCAGTCAGGTCCATTTTGCCGCCCACCAAGGGCCAGTTGTCACTGAACCGTTCGCCGCCATTGTCACTGGTGAAAACGATCAAGGTATTGTCCAGCTGCCCCGTTTCGCGCAAGGCGTTGACCACCCAGCCGATACCTTCGTCCATGTGGTGAATCATGCGGTGGTAGGTGTGGATATTGCCACCCTGCAAATGGAAAATATTGTCTTTGATGGTGGCCGCCAAGGCATGGTCTTCGCGTGTTTCCCACGGCCAATGCGGGGCGGTGTAGTGCATGCTGAGAAAGAAGGGGTCGTTTTTTCGGTCACCTTGGCGCATGCGGTGGACAAAGTCGACCGCATTGTGCGAAATCAGATCGGTCAAATAACCTTCCTGAGCTTGCTCTTCTTCGCCAACCCACAGGTCGTGCGCTCCATTGGAGGCGCAATGGGTAAAGTAGTCAACGCCGCCTGCCATGGGGCCAAAAAATTCATCGTAACCGGACCGCAATGGCCCGAATGCAGGGGGGTAACCCAAGTGCCACTTGCCAATCAAGGCGGTTCGGTAACCTGCCGCTTTGAGAGTCGAGGGCAGGGTCGGGTGCGCTGTCGGAAGTCCCAGGGTTGTGCTGTTGCGGGATCGGCTGTTGATGGGCTCTTCAGCCGCACCCCTTAAGCGGTACTGGTACCGTGCGGTCATCAAGGCGAAACGCGTGGGGGAGCACACTGGGGAGTTGGCGTAGCCATCGGTGAACTTCAGTCCATCCGCCGCCAGTTGGTCGATGACGGGCGAGACTTTGCCAAACTGTGCATCGCGACCGCCATAGCAGCCCAGATCGGCAAAGCCTAAATCGTCGGCAACGATGAAGATGATATTGGGGCGTGGGGCTGCAGGAGTGCTCATGCGTTTATTCCACTTTCATACCTGTTGATTTGATGATGCGTTCATAGCGTTGCGACAAGTCGCTTATTCGTTTGGCTGCTTCTGCACCGATCAGTCCCTCATAGAACAGGTCCATGCTGGCCAATTGGGCTTGGGTATCAGGACGTTTGAGTGCATCGGTAAATGCTTTTTGCAACAACTGCACTACGGGTTCCGGGGTGGCCGCAGGCACCATGGCCACGTACAGCACTTCCAATTCCAGCTCCTTCAGACCGGCCTCCAGTACGGTCGGTACCTCGGGTGCAGATCGCGAACGCTGCCTGCTGGTGACCGCCAATGCGGTGATCTTGCCCGCTTTGACATGGGGCAGCATACCCGGGGTGGCCAGCACGCCCGCATCCACTTCGCCGGACAAGACGGCTAATACGGCCGGTGTATTGCCTTTGTAGGGAACGTGTTGGATTTTGATGTCCGCCGCATCCATGAAAATCTCAGACGCCAAGTGGCCCGGGCTGCCGCTGCCGCCGCTGCTGAAGTTCAGACCTTTGCCCTTGCCTTGTGCGATCAAGTCCTTCAAGGTTTTGATGCCCGAGCCGGGGTGGGCGCCGACCAACAAACCTGAGGAAACCATCACCATGATGGGCTTGAAGTCGCTGGTTTTGAAAGGCATGCCTTTGTAGATGTAGGGGTTGACCGTGAACGCGGTGTCAATGCCAAACAACACGGTGTAACCGTCTGCGGGGCTTTTGGCCACCAAGTCGGCACCGATGTTGCCGCCGGCACCCGCCTTGTTTTCGGTGACGACGGGTTGTTTGAAGGCGGTGGTGATCGCTTCGCCCACGCTGCGCGCCAAAAAGTCGGATGGACCGCCAGCGGGAAAGTTGTTGACAAAGCGGATCGCTTTGCTCGGGTAGGTTTGCGCGTGCACGGCGGGTGCGCTCATACTCGCGGCCAAGCACAGAGCAAGAGAAAAATAAGAAAGGGTGCGTCGTGGCAGGTTCATGGGGGTATCAGGTTGGGGTTCAGTCAAGTTGCACGCCGGTGGCCTTGATGGGTTTTTCCCAGCGGGCCAAGTCGGTTTTTTGCGCAGTAGCCAAATCGGCCGAGTTAGAGCCAATCGGCTCGTAGCCGAGCTTGATCAGTTTGTCTCTCAAAGCCGGATCGCGCACGGCTTTCATCATGGCTTTTTCCAGGCGGTTGAGTGGCTCGCCTTTCAGTCCGGCTGGGCCGTACATGGCAAACCAAGCGGTGGCTTCCATGTTCACGCCGGACTCTTTGAGGGTCGGCACTTCAGGCACTTGCGGGTCGCGCTGTAAGCCGGTCACGGCGATGATGCGCACCTTCTTGTTGTGGTGCAGCTCTGCGGTTTCAGACACCACGTCAAACTTGTAGCCAATATGGCCGCCCAGCAGCGCGTTGTTGGCCGGGGCGCCACCTTGAAACGGCACATGGTTCAGGCTGACGCCGGTCGATTGCTCCATCAACACCCCCATGAAGTGCGGCAGGGTGCCCGCACCCGGCGTGCCGTAACTGGCGTTGGCTGGATCGGTTTTGGCTTTGGCCAACATGTCGGCCACAGACTTCACATTCGTGGACGGGCCAGAGACCAAGCCGAACTGAAAGCGTGCTATTTGTGAAACGGGGGTGAAGTCTTTCACCGCGTCGTAGTCGAGTTTTTTATAAACGTGAGGGAACAGCACCATCGGGCCACTGGGCAGCACGATCACGGTTTGACCGTCGGGCTTGGCGGCTTTCACTGTGTTCAATGCGATGCGTCCGCCGGCGCCGGGTTTGTTGTCCACGATGATGGTGGAAAAATCATCTCGAATGGCCTCGGCAATCAAGCGGGCCAGCACATCGGCAGAGCCGCCGGGCGCAAAGCCGACCAAAATTTTGAGAGAAGGTTTGTCTTGCGCTTGTACCGCAGGCACAGCGGCGCACAAGATGGCAACCAAGCCCGTCAGTTGCAGGGTCCGGCGTGTCATGGCGTGTGTGAAATTCATGGCGAAATCTTTCCGGTTGGAATGGATGAAGTTTGGTGTGACCACGCAGGGCAATTTACCTCAAAATGTAGCCTGCCTTGTGGTGATTGATCCCATCAATCATCCTTTCTCGAAAACCCTAGTTCAGAAGATGCACCTGCCGATCATTTCCGAAGCGTTTGAAGACCTGTTGCTGTACCGGATGTACCGACTGACCTCAGTCGCCGGGGCCATGGTGGTGCGCTTGTGCGAAGGGGGCTATGGCATCACCCGGCGGGAAGGGCGCATCCTGGCGCTGCTGCAAGCCATCAATCGCAACATTTTGGCGGGTCTGAGCGATACGCAAGCAGTGCAATTCAATGCCAGCTTGGAGCGTTTGCAAGCCAGTGCGCAAGCCTTGCCATGAAGCGCTTTCGCTCATTTGGGGTGTTTAGCCTGTGCTTTTGCTGCGCGATAGCGTTTGCACAAAACGCCGCTTTATCAGCAGCCCCCCAAGCCGATTCGCCTCGCTGGACGGGCTGGGTCAGTTGGGTGGCCGATGGCGATACCTTGCTGGTGCTGCCGGACCAAGCCCATGAAGCCATCAAGCTGCGGATCCAGGGTATCGATGCGCCGGAACGCTGCCAGCCGGGTGGCGATGCGTCGCGCGACGCCTTGATCGACTTGGTGCATCGCAAAACGGTTCAGGTGATCCCGCATGGTACCGATACCTATGGCCGGGTGTTAGGTCGGGTCGAAATCGACGGTCGTGACGTGGGCGCCGAGATGGTGGCGTCCGGCATGGCCTGGGCTTACAGCTTTCGTGCCAGCGCCGGGCCTTACGCTGGCTTAGAGCGCCAAGCGCGGCGACAGAAAAAAGGCTTGTTTGCGCAAACTCAACCCATGACGCCCAAGGTGTTCAGGCAGTTTCATGGCAGCTGCCAAACGCCTTGAAATCGCAGAGAGCTGGTTTCGATCGCTAACGATTGTGTAAGACCGTTTTGTCGCGTTAGGAGCCGTTCGGGGGACATCTGGAAATCGAGTGATTTTCTCCAAAGAAGTCTTTCGGGTTGCCTTGATAAATCAAGCCATTGCCAAGGACTCAAGTCGTTTCATCTGACCCAGTTCATCGTGCAACTTGGCCTCCGCTTGCCACAGATCAAACTTGGTCTGCAAGTCCAGCCAGAGTTGCGCGCCGTTGCCAAGGAGCGTTCCCAGACGCAGCGCCATCTCGGCTGACACGCCGCTACGTTCGGCTAAAACTGAGTGCAAGGTCTGGCGGGAAACGCCCAAGTTTCGGGCAAAGGCGCTGACGGACATGCCCGGTAAGCTGGGCAACACATCTTCCCGAAGGATGGCTCCTGGATGGGTCGGTACACGTTTACGCATCATTCACTCCTAGTGATAATTCTCAAAATCAATCTTGACGGCGTTCTCACCCTGCCACTCAAAGGTGATGCACCATGGCCCATTGACATGCACGCTGTAGCGCTTTGGCTTGCCCTGAAGTCCATGGAAATTAAAACCAGGAACATTTAAAGCCTCTGGCGTCTTGGCAATGTCAATGGCATCGAGTCGGCGAAGCGCCCGATCAGCCAGAGCCTTTTGCAACTTAGAGCTGGTGCCCTTCTCAAAAAGCGCCTGAAGTCCTTTGTGCTTGAACGAGTCAATCATAAATTGAAGTGTAAAGAATTTCTTTACACATTGCAAGCAGGCTGTTTTCAGGACGTAAGCCTCTGCTATCGGTGATTTCTAATGACTGCATTTCACTTTTTCTTAGATTCAGTCGGATTTGCCGAGTGACGGCTTTGGGCCTGATTGAGTCTATCGGGAAAGACGTCGTGCTCAGCAATGAGTTGTTATTGGACTCATGAGCTTCAAAATGGATGTCATTTCAATGGGAGATGCGGCTTCCATCGGATCCTCCAGTCTGCGCAGGAAGGAGCCGCAGTCAAGCCCGCAATCCGCTGCACACCGGGCACTGCGCATGGCGCGCAATGCGCACTTCGCGCCAGTCCATGTGGCGCGCATCCAGCATCAATAACCGACCGGCGAGTGAACTGCCCGCGTGGCTGATCAGCTTGAGTGCTTCAGCGGCTTGCACGCTGCCGATGATGCCCACCAGGGGCGCAAACACGCCCATGGTGGCGCAACTGGTTTCTTCGGGCACGGGTTCAGGCGGGAAGACACAGGCATAACAAGGCGAAGTGGGTTGGCGTGGATCGAACACCGAGACTTGCCCGTCCATGCGAATCGCTGCGCCCGACACCAGCGGTTTGCCGTGTTGCATACAGGCCAAATTGACGGCTTGGCGGGTGGCAAAGTTGTCGCAGCAATCGAGCACCACATCGGCTTGCGCAACCAGTCGATCGAGCAGTGCAGCGTCGGCCCTTTCGGCGATGGGTGAGACGCGCACGTCAGGGTTGATGGCATGGATGGCTTGCTGCGCTGAGTCGACCTTGAGTTGCCCAACGCGTTCCAGGGTATGCGCAATTTGGCGCTGCAAGTTGGTTGCGTCTACCTTATCGTGATCGACCACGGTGATACGACCGACACCGGCACTGGCCAGGTACAGCGCCACTGGGGAGCCTAAACCGCCCGCGCCAATGACCAGCGCATGGGCGGTCAGAATTTTTTCTTGGCCCTCAATACCCAGTTCATTGAGCAAAATATGGCGCGAGTAGCGCAGCAACTGATCGTCAGTCATCTCCGGGCTTGGCTTCGTGAGTGAGAGTTATTTGACTTTTTTCTCGTCTTTGCGCTCTGCCAAAGTCTTGCTGATCAACACGGGCTTGCCCTTGAGTTGGTTCAGTGCTTGGTTCAGTTGGAAATCCTTGGCAGAGCCAAACTCAGGTGGGCGGCGCTCGGCCACGGGTTTTTTGGACTCTTCTTCCAATTTTTTCAAGGCTTCTTCGCGGGCTTTTTCGCGGTCAGCGTCTTTCTTTTCAGCTTCTTTGCCGTTGCCCAAGTGCTTTTCCAAATCCGCTTCACGCGTGCGCAATACAGCAAACGGGCTGCCATTTTCAGTTTCGTCCACCATCACGTCGGGCACGATGCCCTTGGCTTGTATGGATCTTCCATTGGGTGTGTAGTAGCGTGCGGTCGTGATTTTCAGCGCAGTGTCTGGACCCAGTTGACGCACGGTTTGCACCGAGCCTTTGCCAAAGGTCTGACTGCCCATCAGCGTCGCACGTTTGTGGTCTTGCAATGCACCTGCGACGATTTCACTGGCCGAGGCAGAGCCTTCATTGACCAAAACCACCAAGGGTACTTTCTTGAAAGCGCCTTGCGTAGCTTGCGTCAAGCGAGCGATCGGGTCGTTGCTGGCGTTGCGCCGCCAAAACTGAGGTGAAGCCTTGTAAGTGAACTTGCTTTCGTCCAATTGGCCATTGGTCGAGACCACAGTCACATTCTCTGGCAGGAATGCGGCAGACAAGGCCACTGCAGCGTCAAGCAAGCCGCCGGGGTCGTTGCGTAAATCCAGCACCAGGCCTTTGATTTGCGGGTCTTGTTTGTACATTTCTTCGAGCTTGCGCGAGAAGTCTTCCACCGTGCGCTCTTGGAACTGAGCAACACGTATCCAGCCAAAACCGGGCTCAATCACTTTGGCCTTGACGGATTGCGTCTTGATTTCCTCACGCACGATGGTGACCGGGAATGTGCGGTTTTCTTCTTTACGGAAAATCATCAGCACGACTTTGGTGTTGGGTTCACCGCGCATGCGTTTGACGGCTTCGTTCAGGCTCAAGCCTTTGACAAAGGTGTCGTCAATCTTCGTGATCAGGTCATTGGTCTTCAAACCAGCACGGTCCGCCGGAGAGCCTTCGATGGGCGAAACCACTTTGACTAAACCATCCTCTTGGCTGATTTCAATACCAACACCCACAAATTTGCCGGAAGTTCCTTCGCTGAATTCCTTGAAACTTTTTTTGTCGAAATACTGTGAATGGGGGTCTAGGCTGGCGACCATGCCTGAGATGGCTTCGGTGATGAGTTTTTTCTCATCCACAGGCTCGACGTAATCGCTCTTGACCATGCCAAAGACGGCAGCCAATTGTTGCAACTCCTCTAGGGGAAGGGGCGCAAAGCTGGAGCGTGCAGCTGTTTGCAAAGACACGGTGGTCAGTGCACCCGCCATGGCGCCGACGGTGATCCACCCAGCAATCTTAAGTTTGTTTCCCATAGTCCTTGACCTCGATCGATCTCATAATTCAAACCAATATACACCTTGATTCTGTTCGGTGCGCATGGCAGGCTTTGTTTTGCAGAAGGGGCGCTTCTTCAGGCCTTGCCCTGAGCGGCCACTGAAGCAGCAGCTTTGGCGGCTGCTTGCGCGTCGCCCAGGTAATAGCGGCGAATCGGCTGGAGATTCGCATCCAGTTCATAGACCAGCGGAATGCCATTGGGAATGTTCAGTTCCACAATCGCTTCATCCGAGATGTTGTCCAGGTACTTGATCAGGGCGCGAATCGAGTTGCCATGCGCAGCAACCACCACACGTTTGCCGGACTTGATGGCCGGGGCTATGGCTTCATTCCAAAAAGGTAGCACGCGGGCCACAGTGTCTTTCAGGCACTCTGACAGCGGCGCTGGGTCCGGCGCCATGTTGGCGTAACGCAGATCGGCGCGTTCGCAGCGGGGGTCGTTTTCCTCCAGGGCCGGTGGCGGCACTTCGTAGCTGCGGCGCCAGGTCAGCACTTGGGCTTCACCGTATTTTTTTGCAGTCTCTGCTTTGTTCAGGCCCTGCAAGGCGCCATAGTGGCGCTCGTTCAAGCGCCAGCTGTTGGTCACGGGCACCCAGTGGCGCTCCATTTCTTCCAGCGTCAGCCACAGGGTGCGAATAGCACGGCGCAATACACTGGTAAAGGCCATGTCAAATTCGAAGCCTTCTGCTTTGAGCAAGCGGCCTGCTTCGCGGGCTTGCGTTTCACCTGTGTGGGTCAAATCCACATCGGTCCAGCCGGTAAAGCGGTTTTCCAGATTCCAGGTGGATTCGCCGTGGCGAATCAGGACAAATTTGTACATGGTTGAAGGTTTAAAAGAACAAAGAAAACAGTTTTCGGCCACACATTTTAGAATCCTTAGTTGGGCAATGCATTCAAAGCGGCGCTGATTTATTCTTTTAAAGGTTATTTTGTGAAATTTTTTCTAGACAACTGGATGCTCATGGTCATTGCCTTGACCTCGGGCGCAGCACTGATGTGGCCAATTTTGGCCCAGGGTGCTGCCTCGGGTTTGACCACGGCTCAAGCGGTGCAACTCATCAACCGCGAAAAAGCAATCGTGATTGATGTGTGTGAGCCTGAAGAATTTGCACAAGGCCATGTGGCTGGCGCTAAAAACGTGCCTTTGGCCCAACTGGAAACGCAGCTCCCCAAGCTGGTCAAGAACAAGGCTACCCCCGTTGTGGTGCTGTGCCAAGCCGGCTCACGCGCCGCCCGCGGTGCCGCCCAAGCCCGCAAAATGGGGTATGAACAAGCCCAGCCTTTGGCGGGTGGTCTCAAAGCCTGGCGCGAAGCCAGCCTGCCCATCGACAAAACCTAAAGGAACATTGCCATGCAACACGTCAAGATGTACACCACCGCGGTTTGCCCCTACTGCGTGCGGGCCAAGCAAATTCTCAAAGCCAAGGGCGTCGAGCAGATCGAAGAAATCCGCATCGACACCGATCCCGCTCAGCGCAACCACATGATGGCCATCACCTCGCGCCGCACTGTGCCTCAAATCTTCATTGGCGAAACCCATGTGGGCGGCTGTGACGATTTGATGGCGCTGGACGCCAAAGGCGGATTGGTCACCCTGTTGCAATCTGCCTGATGCAAGATATCCGGTGAAAGAGGCGTGCTCCAACAGGCTTGCTGTCAACGGCTTGTTGATTCACGGAACTGCCTTAAAGGCTGTTTCAATTCGTTCATAATCACCTGTTCCGAAAAGTGGGGTTTTGCCTGCACTGGACGGCATTCTTTTTACTTCTCAAGAGTTTCTCATGGCCGACTTAGACCCCGTTTTCCAAATCCAGCGCGTGTACCTTAAAGAGGCTTCTCTGGAGCAGCCTAATTCCCCTGCCATCTTGCTTGAGCAGCAGCAACCCACCGTGGACATCCAGTTGGGCGTGGAGTCTTCGCCTGTGGCTGAAGGCGTGTTTGAGGTCAGTGTGACCGCCACTGTTCACACTAAAATTGGCGACAAAACCGTGTTCTTGGTCGAGTGCAAACAAGCCGGCATTTTTGAAATCCGGAACCTGCCTGACGACCAAATGGGCGCCATCATGGGCATTGCTTGCCCGCAAATCGTCTACCCCTACCTGCGTGGCAACGTAGCCGATGTGGTGACGCGTGCAGGCTTTCCGCCCGTGCACTTGGCCGAAATCAACTTCCAAGCCATGTACGAGCAGCAGCAAGCTCAAGCAGCTGAGCAAGCGGCTGCTGCGCCTCAAGTTCAGTAATCCACAACCTGACCCCAAGCATGCACATCACCTTCATGGGTGCAGGCGCTTGGGGCACGGCGCTGGCCATCAGCGCAGCGCAGCAAGGGCACAATGTGCTGCTCTGCGCCCGCGATGCGCAGCAGGCTCAAGCCATGCGTCAAGCGCGTGAAAACACCCGGTATCTGCCGGGTTTTTCGTTTCCACCCAGCCTTCAAGTTGCCCTCGCTCAGCCGCGTGAAGTCGCGCTACAGGCCCAGGCGGGCCATCTGGTTATCGTCTCCACCCCCCTGGCAGGTCTGCGCCAAACTTTGTCGGCTTTGAACGGTTGCGCTGCGCCCGTGGCTTGGTTGTGCAAAGGCTTTGAAGCTGTGGCCCCTGATGCCCGCGCAGACGCCACGGGGCTGATGGCCCATGAGGTCTGTGCCCAGGTGGCGCCCCAGCTGCTCTCGGGTGTACTCAGTGGCCCCAGTTTTGCGCAAGAAGTCGCCCGTGGCCAGCCCGCCGCCTTGGTGGCCGCCAGCCAGCAAGCGCTTGTGCGCGACGCCTTGTTAAACGCCTTTCACAGCCCCTCGCTGCGCGTGTACGCCAACGACGATTGGGTCGGTGTGGAGGTGGGTGGTGCTGTGAAAAACGTGTTGGCCATTGCCACCGGTTTGTGTGACGGCCTGAGCTTGGGCCTGAATGCCCGCGCCGCTCTCATCACCCGCGGCTTGGCCGAAATGTCGCGCCTGGGCTTGGCGCTGGGCGCACGCGCCGACACCTTCATGGGCTTGTCGGGCTTGGGTGATCTGGTGCTGACGGCCACCGGCGACCTGAGCCGCAACCGGCAAGTGGGCTTGCTGCTGGCGCAAGGCCAAACTCTGGCCCAATCCATGGCCTCCCTCGGCCATGTGGCCGAAGGCGTTTACAGCGCCCGGACCGTGCTGCAACGCGCCCGCAGTCTGGGTGTGGAAATGCCGATCACCGAAAACGTAGTGGCTTTGCTGGGCGGCCAGCTGACACCTGCGCAGGCGGTACAAGCCCTGATGGGTCGTGGGCCGCGGGGCGAGGCGGTTTAAGCCAAGCGCGCAATCTGCGCGCTGGCTCTGGCCAAGTGGGCGGCCAAGGCGCTGACACACACTTGAAAATCCCCACTGAAATCTTTGCCCGCCTGCAGTGCGGCCAAGTAGCTTTGTGCCATGGTTTGGGCTTGGCGCCAGTGGTCGTTGCGCACGCTGGCGTGCAGCGCCACAGCGGGCACGCTGCCGGGTAATTTGCCACTGCTGCTGGGGGCAAAGGCCATGGGCGTCATGTCGTAGGCTGGAGCAATGTGGTACGGGCGGCCCTGTTCAGACACAAACGACAAGTTGCCGCC
>Ga0164294_10000666_pt1 | contig 32605 bp, 25 predicted proteins | sample GEODES005metaG_FD_111479 | JGI IMG/M metagenome (GOLD analysis project Ga0164294, IMG submission 111479) | Oligotrophic lake water microbial communities from Sparkling Lake, Wisconsin, USA - GEODES005 metaG | ecosystem: Environmental > Aquatic > Freshwater > Lake | place: USA: Sparkling Lake...
CTACATGATCCTGCGCTTCTCGGAAGCAACAAAAGAAGAGATTTTTAAATCGTATCAGGTCGGTGAATGCTTGATGCCCGCCTTTGTCATAGATTTTCTGGATGGAGATCAATTCTGCCTGCGAAGTCTGTGCCATGGCGAAAATGGGCAGGGTAAAAGAAGCGAGAGTGAGAAGGGCGATTTTTTTCATGCGCGTGTGGATCTAAAAGAACGTTCTTCGACAGGCAAGCCTAGCCTGATTCGGCTGAAGATCATTCTTTGCATTGCAAACATCTTGGGTATGTAAAGATTGCCAGATCCCTTGTCTGCTTTCCCATGAATTTTTTAGAACTGAATGACACTGACCGCGCTCTGTATGAGTGGCAGATGTGGTTGCCCGGCATGGGGGAAGACGGACAGCTGAAGCTCAAAGGCGCTTCTGTGTTGATCTCTCGCGTCGGTGGTCTCGGTGGGCTTGTGGCGTTAGAGTTGGCAGCCGCTGGGATTGGCCGGCTGATTCTTGCGCATGGAGGCGAGCTTCAAATGTCGGACTTAAATCGCCAGCTTTTGCAGACTCGTGCCCAGGTGGGGCGGCCGAGGGTGGAGTCGATTATCCAGAAATTAGCGGATCTGAATCCCGATTGTGAGGTAATCGCTGTTCCTGAAAATATCTCTGAGTTGAATGTAGATGCTCTGGTGGCGCAGGCAGACATTGTTGTCGATGCGGCTCCGCTGTTTCAGGAAAGGCTGGCTTTAAACGCAGCTGCTGTTCGTGCGCGGAAGCCGATGGTCGAGTGTGCGATGCATTCTCTGGAGGCAAGCGTAACCACTTTTATTCCATCTCATACCGGTTGTCTGGCCTGTTATGTTCCAGAGATCCCCACGTCCTGGACGCGACAATTTCCTGTTTTTGGCGCAGTCTCTGGCACAGCAGCCTGTCTAGGAGCTGTCGAAGTGATCAAACTCATCACGGGTCTGGGGAAGCCATTGGCTGGAGAAATGCTCTGCATGGATCTTGGGAAGATGCTTTTTCGTCGGGTGAAATTGCCACAACGTCCAGACTGTGCTGTGTGTGGAGCTTTCACGGGGAGCTGATTTCTCTGAAACTACATCCACAGAATGTAGTCATGTCGTATTTGACGAGGAATTGAGGGTGCGCGATGTAGTGACCGCACAGAACTCTCCATCAGTGCCTTTTTTATTTTTCTCTTATGACAACTTTAACCGCCAGTGCTAACACACCTGTTTTCCCTTTTGATTTGTTGCGTGGCGACCTTGAAATTGTGGACAAGGCGATTCGGGACCAAGCCCGCCATTTTGATCCTGCGGTAGAAGGTTACGTGGCCTACGTTTGTCAAGCATCTGGGAAACGTATCCGTCCCGCTCTAGCTCTCATGGCGGGTGGTGCCACGGGGGCGAAGACAGAGCATCACACGCGTCTTTCGGTCATTCTAGAAATGATTCATATCGCATCCCTAGTGCATGACGATATCATGGACGGTGCTGGAACTCGACGCGGCATCCCGACGGCTGCTGCGAAGTGGGGGAGTGCGCTCAGTGTGCTTCTTGGAGATGCTCTCTTTGCTTATGCGTTGGAACTTTCTACTGAGTTTGATGATTCTGTTGTTTGCCGCAGTATTGCCAAAGCTTCCCGCGATGTGTGCAGTGGAGAGATATTCCAGACACAACGCCGCTTTGATTTAAATCTCTCTGTGGCAGATTACTTGCGCATGATTGAAATGAAGACCGCGGCCCTCTTTGGGGTGGCCGCAGGCATGGGTGCTCGACTCAATAAAGTGCCGGAGCATGTCGAGTCAGCTTTGCATAGCTATGGGATGAAGCTAGGAACGGTCTACCAGATCTATGACGACTGCTTGGATCTCGTCGGAGATGAGACAAAAGTCGGTAAAACTTTGCGCACTGATCTGGTCAAAGGAAAACTCACTCTGCCCATCTTATATCTCCTCATGGAGGCGACAGATTCGCAGAAGCAAAAGCTCAATAAGATGCTACTGCAAGGCGAGCCTATGGACACGACCATCTTAGCCAGCATAGCTGATTATGAGGGAGCTATTGAAAAGGCAGTCAACTTTGCCCAATCCATGCTTAAAGAGGCCGTGGGAGAATTGATTTGCCTGGATGACACTCCTTACAAAAAAGGTTTTGAAGATGTGGCGAGTTACGTGGGCGGCCTCCTTGACAATTGCCGTGCACTTTCCCGCTAAAGGTTTCGCTCTCCATTTACTGATCGTTAGGCCGTTGACCAATCTTAACTTTCAATTGAGCTAGTTGACCGTTGCGCAACAAGGTTAGTTTGATCGTTGTCCCAGGAGTGAAAGCGCGAATCTGATCCAGTAATTGTCTGGGTGAAATCAAGTTCGCGTCATTCAATGCGGTGATGACATCGCCAGGCTGAAGGCCACCGGCTGCTCCTGGGGATTGGGGGTCGAGTTCTGTCACATAGGCGCCGATAAGGGACGTTCCCAGCCCTGAATCAATAGCCACAACGTCAGGACTCAAAACCAATCCGAGATAGCCCATACCCGTTGCTGCGGTAGATGATTTGCCTGCTTTGTTTTGCGCTAATATGGCTTCGATGACGGATTTGGCATCGTTTGCTGGTACGGCCAATCCCACGCCTTGCCAAGCACGAACGTTTTCGTCGCCGCGATAGATGGCCACATTGATGCCGATCATCTCACCCCGAATATTGACGAGAGGTCCACCTGAGTTTCCTGGATTGATCACAGTATCGGTTTGCAAGTAGTCCAAATGGCTATCACTGAGATGGCGGTCACGAGCGCTAATGATGCCCTGTGTTACCGTGCCACTGAGGCCAAAAGGATTACCCACGGCAAAGACGATCTGGCCGACCTTGGCAGCATCACTGTTGGCAAAGGCTAGGGCAGGGAAGTCTTTTTTGGCACCTTCGATTTTGAGAAGTGCGATATCGCGCTCGCGACTGGCTCCTAGAATGCGGGCCGGAAATTGTTTGTTATCATTGGTCGTAACAAGGACTTCATTTACATCGGCGATGACGTGATAATTTGTGATGACGTGACCTTCCTTGGAAATGATGGCTCCTGAGCCTAGGCCAGGGATGACCTGAGCACGGCCGCTGACCAGCCCAAAGAAGGGATGCCAGGCTGTCTGCCCTTGGCGCAGGGTCTTCGTATTCACGCTGACTACGCTGGGCAGAACAGCAGCGGAGAGCTTGGAAAACTCGTCATTCATCACGCTTAGAAACTTCACATCTTCCAAGTTCAGCTGCGATGTGCTGGACGGCGAGAACTTCTCTTCATTCGGCGACTGGGCACTGAGGAAATTTAGCAAGCCATAGCTTTCTTTACCTTGTCGCCAGAAGGCAAAGGCAAGCGTCGCTAGAATAAAGACCAAGAGAGCAAAGGTGAGACGGCGTAGTGTTTCCATGAGACAAATTTCAAAGGCAGAAGTTTATACGATGACCATACCTGAGCGGTTGGCAAGACTGTGCGATGATTGTTGTGCTAGAGCACGTCAAGGCATCGGTCACTACTTTTTAGGCAGAGCATTGCTGCTTTGGATGTAATACTCTCTCAAAACGCGACCTTCCAGAAGCTGCAGTTGATCATTGGTGGGCACCGAGGCATACAGCAGAAACTCAGCTAGCCAGCCATTGAATTGTTCTTCGGGTGGGATCGCACCTTTGCTCGGGTCTTGCGCTTTACCGATAGTGATCCAACTCAGCGGCATGCTGGGTGCTTTGAGTTCAGCCCCGCCAGTAAAGGTTTTTCCAGAGGCATCCTTAGCTCTTAGTTCTGCTTTACCGCTAGCGCTGTCCCACGTGACAAGGAGTGTGGTTGGCAGGCTGGCATTGATGTCACGACTCGTGATTTTAACTTCGGATGTTCCATTGGAGAGCTGCACTAAGAGGTTTTTCTCAGAGCTAACACGCAGGGTCACGCAAAGGTTCCCATCCGCACTGACGCTGGCAACTTGGCAAGGGAGCTTTTTTTCATCGGCCTGAAAGACTAGGCCCAGCGTTAACCCTTTGGAACTGTGAGTGGAGTTTTTCCCAAACGGGAGCTGTCCTACGTCAGCAGGATTATAAATATTCAAGCTTGTTGGTTTGCCATTGCGCGAGTGGAAGTCCAGCACAGTGCGTCCAGTTTTGACGAGTGGGTTTGTATCCCATAAGACTCGCTTGGGTGAGTAGTCTGTCGATCCATTCAGTGCGCGCAGGTAATTGTCACCACCGCGGGGGGCTATGTCATGCCATTCAGTGACCAGTTCATTTAGATTGGCATTCGTGCCATTTTTTTGACGAACCCCGACGCTGCTAATTAAATGCAGGCAAAGATCAGCATCTTGGGGCGGGTAGATGCGGTCACTGGGTAATTCATAGCTCACTTTTAACGACGTGCTCGTGGGTGCTGTCGAGCTATTGTTAGTGCCACTTGCTCGACTTGTTTTAGATTTCGGTGAACCACCTGAGAGGTAGACCCCAGCGAGCACAGCCAGAAGCACCACAACACCTCCGATCATCATCTTTGGAGTGAGTGCAAATCCCTTCGCTGGCAGCCGAGGTGCTTTTTGAGCGGCAGCCATTACCTCATTCCCACCTTGAGGCTGGCGAGGGGCTGCGGCTTTGGGAGCGCTTAGCGGCTTGGTTTGTTTGCCTTGATTCGGCATGGGCACCGCAACAGGGATTAATTGAGCACTGGGTGTAGCCTGAACCAAAGGCGGCGCAGTCTGCTGTGGCTGATAAACAGGCACATGCCCAGTTTGGTAAGCTGGCACTGGCCCTGTTTGATAATACATCGGGTGAACCGGCACGTTACTCGTCGTAGCAGTGCCAGGGTAGCCGGGCTGCGGATAACTCACAGGAGTGGGCGCATAGTTCATCGGCATCCAGGGCATCATGGCTGGTGCGGTAGACATCTTTTCCCAGGAGCGGAATTCTTCGATAGCCTGCTGAGCATTGGCGGGCCGATCTTGTGGCTTTTGGGCCATGAGACGCAGGACCCAGGCTCCTAACCACGGTGGCACATGCGGAGCCACGACATGCAGCGGAATGATGTCGTGATTGATGTGTGCATCAATCACCTTATCCACTGTTTCACCATCAAACGCCTTCCGCCCAGATAGTGCTTCATAAAACACACAGCCCAAGGAGTAGAGGTCCGTCTTTTCATCTACCGGTTTTCGCGTCAACTGCTCTGGGGCCATGTAGAAAATGGATCCCATCACGGTGCCTGATTGATCTTCGGTCTGCTTGCGCGCCCTCATACCCGAACGTGCTAGGCCAAAGTCGATGATCTTCGACTGCATTCGCCCCCCAGGCAGGCGCTCTACTTTGATGTTCTCAGGCTTGATGTCCCTGTGCAAGATGTGGCGCTGATGCGCGGCCAGCAGCCCCTCCAGTGTTTGGGATGCCAGCTCTTTAAAATCATCGTAGTGCAGAGGTCCGCGAGCTACGACGTCGGCTAGATCTTCGCCTTCCAGCAGCTCCATCACCATGAACAGGCCCATCGCATCACTTGCTACGTCAAAAATTGTCACGACGTTTGGGTTCCGCATCGCGGCCAGCGCATCTGCTTCGCGCCGAAGGTCGGCAGCCAACTTGTTATCCGGATCTAAATCTGCCTCAGCGATGAGTCTCTTGATGGCCACCCAACGTTTCAGTTCATTGTCATAAGCACGATACACTGCCCCTACGCCTCCTGCGCCGAGCTGTTCATAAATTTTGTATCGTTCTGCCATGATGAATCTCTGCTGGATTATCAGCTAGGAGAAACGGATTGCATCCACTTTGGCAAGGATGATGTGAATAAAATAACCGTATAGCTCAAAAAAGATCCATCAAGTTTGTGGTTCTAAACATGGAGGTTAGGTGTTCCCTTCTGATATTCATTCATTTGGCAGGCGGGAGAAATAAAACGGGCCGGATCTGGTGATCCGGCCCGTTGAGAAGCTTGGTCTATCCTGAGAGAATTACAGGCCTTTGCTGACGATGTATTTCACGAGATCGACGACGCGGTTGCTGTAACCCCACTCGTTGTCATACCAGCTGACGAGCTTGAAGAACTTGCTGTTCAGTTCAAGGCCTGAGCCGTGATCGAAGATGGAGCTGTGTTGGTCGTGGATGAAATCGGTGCTGACCACTTCATCGGCAGTCCAGTTGAGGATGCCCTTCAGGTAGGTTTCGCTGGCCTTTTTCATGGCGGCGCTGATTTCTTTGTAACTGGTCTCTTTCTCTGTTTTCACAGTGAGATCGACGACAGAAACGGTTGGTGTCGGAACGCGGAAGGACATGCCAGTAAGCTTGCCTTTCACTTCTGGGATGGCCAGACCGACGGCTTTGGCTGCACCAGTACCGCTTGGGATGATGTTGATGGCAGCGCTACGGCCACCTTTCCAGTCTTTGGCGCTTGGGCCGTCTACGGTCTTTTGCGTAGCGGTGTAGCTATGGATGGTGGTCATGAGACCTTCAGCGACGCCGAATCCCTCTTTGAGGAGCACGTGAACGACCGGTGCCAAGCAGTTAGTGGTGCAGGAGGCATTGGAGATGACGTGGTGAGCGGATGGGTCGTACTTCTCATGGTTCACGCCCATGACGATGGTGATGTCTTCCTCTTTACCAGGAGCAGAAATAATGACCTTCTTAGCGCCGGCGTCAATATGGCCCTGAGCCTTGCTGCGCTCTGTGAAGAGACCAGTGGACTCAATGACAATGTCTACGCCGAGTTCTTTCCATGGCAGTGCTGAAGGACCTGCGCGGACCGCGAGGCATTTGATCTCATGACCATCGACGACTAGGATGTCGTCTTCAGCCAGATCAGGGCTGCTTTTCTTGGAAGAGACGCTTTCGCGGGCTTTGCCCTGCGTGGAATCATATTTGACGAGGTAAGCGAGGTTGTCTGCGGACACGAGGTCGTTTACGGCGACGACGTCGATCTCTTTGCCAAGCAGGCCTTGATCACAGATTGCGCGAAACACGAGGCGACCGATGCGCCCGAAACCATTGATGCCGATTTTGACCATTGTAAGTGTGTGTGGGATTTTTGGGGGATTTTCCCAGCAGAGCATAGGCCGTGCCGGGCTCCATGCATAAGCGCAGGGGGGGGACGCGTCAACCTTCGGTTCTGCTCAGTCTATTTCATGAAATGCGGCTACACCTTGCCGAAACGCGATTATGGGACGTATGCCTACTTTAACTTTGTGCCAATGCTGTTCTATCGTCTCATTCTAAGGCCCATGCGGGCAAATCGACTCCGCACAGTGCTGACGGCGCTGGGCGTTACTTTGGGGGTGGCAGTGATGTTGGCCATTCAGCTGGCCAACCAAGGGTCGCTGCGGAGCTTTAGCGCAGCTCTGGATGCTGTTTCTGGGAAGGCGTCGCTGGAGATTACCTGTCCGCCGGTGGGCATTGATGAGGCGTTGATTCCTGGATTGGCTTGGCTCCGAGAGATCGGCATCGCCACACCCGTGATCGAGGCGGATGTGACGGCCGAGGTCGTTGGACAGGGCAGTGAGACCCTACGCGTGATCGGGATCGATGCGCTGCGTGATCCGGCTCTGCGTGATTATGCACTGACAGGTTCGTCGGCTAGCGGCATGGAGTTGATGAGTTTTTTGGCGAAGCCAAATAGTTTGATGGTCACTCATGGTTTTGCTCAAAGGCATGGGCTGATAGTAGGCAGCAAGCTCATCCTTAGAATCGGGGACCGGCGTAGTGAGGTTATGGTGGCGGCAGTGATTGGCGACCCGAAGTCGTCCAAGCTCGGAATCCCGCAGTCAGCCATGGCTTCTCAATCACTCGGGGTGATGGACATTGCCAATGCCCAGGTTGCACTTGATCGGTTGGGCCGAGTGGATCGGCTAGATCTGCGTCTGCATGATGGGGTGACTTTGGGCAACGCAGAGGCGATGCTAAAGCAACGCTTGCCAGTGAGCCTCACCGTTCAGCGACCTCAGCGACGCAGTGCTGCCGTGGAGAAGATGCTGGCGGCATTTCACTTTAATCTGACCATGTTGTCAGGCATCGCTCTCGTCGTGGGTTTATTTTTGATCTACAATACTATCTCAGTCGCGGTCATGTCACGCCGCCGTGAGATCGGTATGTTGCGGACTCTGGGTGTGACACAAATGCACGTGCTGAAGTTGTTTTTAGGAGAGGCTTTGGTCCTTGGTTTGGCTGGTGCGCTCCTCGGTGTGCCGTTGGCCAAAGGCTTGGCCGAGTTAGCCATCGCTTTGACATCGACGACGGTCGATACGCTTTACGTGGCGACTGCAGCAACGGTGCCTCCTTTGAGTCTGTGGCACTGGCTGGCGGGTCTTGGCATTGCGATGCCATTGTCCCTAGTAGCTGCGGCACTGCCTGCTATTGAGGCAGCGCGTGTCTCTCCTGTGGAAGCTGTTCGGGATGGTGGGCCTAGATGGGGGAATACGCAGGAAAAATCTATCTTCCGATTATTTTTACCTTTTGGTTTTCTTATGACTGGCTGGTTGGCTGCCATGCAAGAGCCTGTGATGGATTTGCCTCTTTGGGGGTATGGGGCAGCTTTTTGTGCGATTCTGGCGGCGACCTTTGCGGTGCCGATGATGCTGTATTGGGTTGCTACAGGAATGCGTCCACTTTTAGCTCGAGCTTTTGGGATTGAGGGCCGATTGGCTGCGGCTCAGATTCAGGCTTCGACGCAGCGCTTGTCGATCTCAGTAGCGGCTCTATCCGTAGCTTTGGCGCTGACGGTGGCCATCGCTGTGATGGTCGGTAGCTTCAGGCAGACCGTTCTCTACTGGGTAGATCAAACGATGGGAGCTGATCTTTATGTCAGGCCTGGAACTCCTCCGCGTAGTCAGAGTCCGCCATCCTTTTCTGTTGCTACGCTTGAGGCGTTGAGAAAACATCCGGCAGTATTGGCGTATGATGGATATAGGGCCATGGATCTGCTCTTCCGAGATCGTGTGGTGAAGCTGGGAACAGGGAATTTTGGTGTGCAGATTGAACACGGTAGAATCGCTTTCAAGACCGCAGGTGACGCAAAGGCCATGCTCAAGTCTGCCAAAGAGCACGGTGGAATCTTTATCTCCGAGAGCTTCGCGATGCGCTTTCATGTGAGAGAAGGAGATTCGATCACGCTCACGACGCCGAAGGGGCCGCATGAGTTTCGTATTTTGGCGCAGTTTTACGACTACTCAAACGACAGTGGAACGATCACGATGGATCAATCTGAGTTTCAGCGGTGGTTTGGTGAAAGCCGGCCGACTCATGTAGCCTTGTATTTGAAACCTGGATTTGAAGCTGATGCAGTGCGTGATGATTTGATTCTACGGTTGGAGGGCAAGGGTTTTGTGGCGATCTTCACCAATGCTGGATTGCGTGCTGAGGTATTACGCATTTTTGATGCGACTTTTGCCATCACTTGGGCGCTTGAAATCATCGCTATTCTCGTTGCCATGGCGGGTGTGGCTGCCACAATGTTGACGATGGTGTTAGAGCGGAGCGATGAAATTCGATTGTTGCGTATTGCTGGTGCAGACGTGAGGCAGGTACGGCGCACGATAGTTCTGGAGTCAGGACTCCTGGGCCTGGTGAGTCAGGTGCTTGGATTGATCGTGGGAATCCTGCTTTCACTGGTGCTGATTCATGTAATCAATCCGCAAAGCTTTGGCTGGAGTATCCAGTTTCATACGCCTTGGCTGTTCTTAGCTGGATCGACCGTGCTGACGGTCATTGGCACCATGATGGCTGGCCTCTATCCTGCTAGGCGGGTGACTCGTGGCATAGGCTTGGCGCTCTTGTTTTTGCTCGCAAGTGGCCAAGCCGATGCTCAAGAGTGGAAGCCAGCATTGCCTGGATATTCGTATACGTTTCCTCGTGATCATGGTCAGCACCCAGAGCATAAAATCGAGTGGTGGTATTACACGGGCAATGTCGCCACCGCGGAGGGGCGTCGCTTCGGGTATCAACTCACCTTTTTCCGCATCGGTGCCACGCCCACGCCAGCCAATGCATCCCCCTGGGCTCTGAGAGATGTGTGGATGGCGCATTTTGCCGTCAGTGATCTTACAGTCTCAGAATATCATCATGCAGATCGGTTGAATCGTTCAGGTCCAGGCTTGGCAGGAGCGACCGAACAAAAAGTGTGGAATGAAGACTGGCAGGTGCTGATCACCACCGATGGGCAGATGACACTTCATGCCCAAGATCGTGACTTTACTTTGAATTTAAATTTGCAGCCTGGAAAAAGGGCAGTGATTCATGGTCATGATGGCATCAGTCAAAAAGGCAGCATAGCTGGAAATGCCAGCCACTATTACTCACACTCACGAATGCCGACTCAGGGGAGTCTAATTTTAAAGGGTGAGGTCTATGAAGTGGCGGGTGACAGCTGGATGGATCATGAGTTTGGAACTAGTTTTTTAGAGAAAGGCAGCCTGGGTTGGGATTGGTTCAGCGCGCAACTCAGTGATGGCAGTGAGTTGATGATTTTTCAGCTTCGCGGTGGATCTGCTGCTTCAAATGCAGGCTCCCTGATTCTGCCTACTGGTAAGGTGATTCCACTGGGTTCAGATCTGTTTACGCTCGTTCCTGGAGAGGTATGGAAATCGCCGACCGGAGCTGTGTACCCGATCACCTGGAAAATCGAAATCCCGACCCAGGGTATCTCATTGGATTGTCGAGCCGCCATGAAAAATCAGGAGTTCAAATCTGAATCTACTCCAGGCTTGGGCTACTGGGAGGGGGCCGTGAATTACACCGGGAGAGCCAAAGGGCAGGTGATCACGGGCAAAGGTTACCTTGAAATGACCGGCTACAGTGGGCAGTCGATGAGCACTTGGTTTGGCTCAGGTCAGTGATTGACTTATGGCTTACTGAAACACAGGGGAAATCAGGAAGAGCCGACTTTCACGGCCACGTAGAGCAGCTTTGTATTGATTGATGCTAGCGACTTTAGCAGCCTTGAAAGTGAAGTAGGAAGATGACTGGCGGTTGTGTGAGCCGGTGACTTTTTGGTCCAAGGCACGAAGACCGTAAACAAAGGCCACAAGAATACCAGATGTCAGGATACTGCTCAAAAACAGCGTGAAATAAGTGCTGATAGAACTCACAATTGAAGGCAAGGCGTGAGTGATCTGAGAGGCGAAATTTAGCACCATGGAATCTTGGCCTGAACTGCGCGCCGAGGCGAGATCCAGCATGAATAGGCAGCCCCCACAAATGACCACTAAAATGGTCATCAAGAAAGCGTAATCGATGCTTCCTACAGCGGGCTTTGAAACGCTGAGACGGGAGTAGGTTGGTTTGGACAAATAGGAAGCTGGAGAAAGGGAAAGGCTCATGGTAATTATCAGGGATACAATTCATGCCGTTAAACGCAAACTGATAATCAATATAACTGAATATTTTCTTAAGAGTGATCACCTGAACAGTTGTTTTGATGAGCCCCGTTAGACTTACGCTATCAGTCCTACCTCCAACGCACCGTTCGAAGGTGTCCTCTTTGAACAGATTCCCTTCTCGGGCTTATCTTATCTTGTTTTAGTTTGGAACGACTGGCTCAGTCATTTGCCTGCGCGACGAGCCAGAAATTCCTCGGCCAGTGCCGTGTAGGCAGCGGCACCTTTTCCGTTTGGCTCATATTCTATGATGGATTTCCCAAAGCTTGGCGCTTCACCTAAACGAACGGTTCTAGGAATAATTGAGTTGTAAATGACTTCAGCAAAGTAATTCCTCACATCTCCGACGACCTGCTGAGAAAGGTTTGCGCGTGAGTCGTACATGGTCATGACGATGCCTTCGAGCAACAGATTTGGATTGGCGCCGCAATCTCTAATTTGCTGGACGACGCCAACGATTTTAGAGAGTCCTTCAAGGCCAAAATACTCACATTGCAAAGGCACAAGCAACTCGTCAGCCGCAGCAAGGGCCGAGGTCATTAGGACACCCAGGGATGGTGGGCAATCAAGAAGGATGTAGTCAAAGTGCCCAGATTGGCGCAGAGGGTTCAGCACCTCGCGGAGTCTCGCAAGATGGTTACCGTTCTGAGCAAGTTCAATCTCACAGCCAGCAAGCTCTTGGTGAGAGCGGATGATGGAAAGATTAGGGAGCCTCGTGCTTCGAATCGCATTGAACGGGTCTGTTCCTAGCACGAGTGCTGAATACAGGCTGCCACCGTCCTCCTGAGCAAGCCCTAGGCCGCTTGTCGCGTTCGCCTGGGGATCAAGGTCGATGAGTAAGACGCGAATGCCACGCTGAGCGAGGCATGCGGCCAGATTGATAGAAGTCGTGGTTTTACCCACTCCACCCTTTTGATTCGTGATTGCGACGATCCTCATAAGAAACCTTGACGTCAGACTTTGAACTGGAACTCTGCATAGCGCCAGAAAGAAATGGAAATTACAGAGAAATGGCTTGGAGAAATAGGTGGTTGGCAGGTCATGAAAGCGGCCCGCGGCCTCCTAGATGCTGGGTTGGTGTCGCTAAACTCATCGGATGAAGGAAAAATCCGAGGTCTTGCCGGACACGGTAAAATGAGGTTTGCCTGTGGTTTGTCCATCCGCTCTTCCCGGGATGTGGATAACTTATGCACCTGTCCAAGTGCTCGGCGTGGGCTTATCTGTGAGCACTCGATTGCTGTGTTGCTCCTTTTTTTAAAGCCACGAAAGTCAGGAGATGCTGAAGAGAAGTTATCCGGAGCTCCATCGAGAGTAACCAATCTGGCGTTACATTTAAAGCGTCTGCCGAAGCGTCTGCCCGGGCGCTACACTTTTTATCTCCCAGAAATGCTCATGATGGGGATTCAAAAAGAACCTGTCGGGGTGTATGTGAAATATAACCTAGATGGGGAGGGGGAAGAATCTGTGCTGGCTGCTTGGCTAGCAGAAAAAGGCGTTCTGGGGCAAAGCGCGCCGCTATCGATGTCCGCTAAGCTATTTGCGGAATTTCTAGAATGCGCGACGGACCATCCGCGTCTTATGGCGGGTAAACCTTCAGGCGGCGGTCAATCCGTAGCAATTGCTGCTGATCCAGTTCGTCTTCCACTGCTAGTCGAGTCCACTGGAGATTCGGGCGAAGTGAAGTTCAGTTTGGATGCGCAAGGACAGAAGCCATTGCTCAGTAGTCAGCGGTTGGCCTGGTGGGTATGTTGTGAGACAGTAACGATTTTTAAGTTACCGGAGTTGACTCGTGATCTATCGCAACTCATCGTTGATCTGCCCTGTTCTCGCCCTCTTCGCTGGTTTATTGCCAACCGAGAAGCCGTTACAGACGCGTTTCATGTTGAATTGCTGGGAAATGCCTTGGAGAACTTCCATGTGGCGCCAGTCCCGTGTGAATTTGAGCTTACTATTGAGGGGTCGCTTCAGTCGCTTGATGTTACGTTATTAGCGTTACATCAAGGTAAGCGTTGGTCAATTGCGGAAAGATCTGATTCTGAATTAAATAATAAAATTTATCCGATTCAGGACCAATTATCTAAAAGCGTTTATTACACACAGAACGTGGATTCAGAATTTCGGCTATTTGCCTTTCTGAAAGGTCTTGGTTTTAAGATGGTTTCGGGGCTTACTTCTGTTACTGATGCAACGCCTTATCGCCTTCAGGGAGCAGATGCAGTCATGGATTTTTATGCCTCTGAATTACCGCGTTTGAAGAAGCTCTTTAAGGTCATTGAAGGGGATCGCTGGCTGGCTGCCACTCGCGGTGTAGCGCGGATCATGCCGTTGGTCCGCCAGCGTCCCGCGGATAGTGGCGGTTCGGGTTCAGGTAGCGATTGGCTGGCTATGGAATTTGGCTATGAGGCACCTGATGGCTTCAGGCTGCCAAGGGCAGAAGTGTTACGGTTGGTTCGGTCAGGCCAGCGATCGGTGCAGGGAAAAAATGGCAAAAAGTACCTACTGGATCTGCAAAGTGTGGAGGAGTTTGAGGACACCCTTCGAGATGTTCCCCTTCAGCTCACTCCAGATGGTGCGCGTATCAGCGCTCTGCATTCCAGCTATTTTCAAGTTGGTGATTCAGATGAGTCGGGCGGATTGTCTGCTGAGGCTTCAGTTTTATCGCAATTGGGTGACCTTGGTGGTCGATTGAGGCCTTATCAGCTTCTTGGGGTGCGCTGGATGGACGCATTGGTGCAGGCCAACCGAGGCGGTGTTTTGGGGGATGAGATGGGGTTGGGTAAGACCGTTCAGAGCATTGCTCTTGTTATGATGCTTCTAGCTCGCCGAAAATCAGCGGACAGAAGTCCGGTGCTCATTGTCTGCCCAAAGTCGCTTACGGGGAACTGGCGTGCCGAATTCGAGCGATTTGCTCCTCATTTAAAAGTGGTCATTTCACAGGGTAGTGGACGTGCGGCAACACTGAAATCCGTTGAGTCGTATGATGTCATCATTACCACCTATCAGTTGGTCGTCAGGGATCTGGAGGTTCTGAGAAAACTGTCTTGGGCGCTTCTGCTGCTGGATGAGGCGAGTTACATTCGCAATCCTGATACAGATGCCTCCAAAGCCGTTAGATCTCTTCAATGTAACGCTCGTGTAGCGCTGACCGGCACGCCTGTAGAGAACTCGACCCGTGATCTCTGGGCTATCTATCAGTTTGCCTTACCGGGTTATCTTGGCAGTCGCGAACATTTCAAAGAGCGTTTCGAACAGCCCATTCAGGGCGGTATGGATACGCCAGCGGGACTTTCTGCCAGCGAGCGTTTGAAAAAACTACTGCGGCCTTATTTCTTGCGTCGAACCAAGCGCGAGGTGCTCAAGGATCTGCCTGAAAAAATCGAGCAAATCCTCTGGTGCGATCCTTCGCCTGCGCAGGCTGAGGTTTATCGGCGCTTGCTAGAAGAGGGTCGTGAGGAGATCAAAGCCGCAAGGAAGCGCTCGGGCCAAGGTGGGGCTAAGATGACCATGTTCACCGTCTTGTTAAGGTTGCGTCAGGTTTGTTGTGATCTTCGACTCACTGGATTGCAAAAGGATACCCTTACTGGTTTAGAGCCCGATGATCTGTCTGGCAAATGGCCCATGTTGCTCGAGCGTATCGATGCTATTCTGGAAGGCGGAGGAAAAGTGTTAATCTTCAGTCAATTTGTGCAGTATCTTAAACTGGTTCGCGAGGCTCTGGAAAGCCGTCAGATCAGTTATGCTTACTTAGACGGCAGTAGCCAAGATCGTGAGGCACAAGTAAAATCTTTTCAAACTGAGAAGGGGCGTCGCGTCTTCCTCATCAGTTTAAAGGCCGGTGGTTATGGACTAAATCTCACGGCTGCAGATCACGTCATTCTTCTCGATCCTTGGTGGAATCCAGCTGTCGAGTCCCAGGCCATTGACCGCGCCCATCGTATCGGTCAGCAACGCGTCGTTACAGCCTACCGTCTGGCCATGCGCGGCACCGTCGAAGAACGTATCTTGGCCCTCCAAGCCAAGAAACGCGGACTTGTCGAGGCCGCGATTGATGATCACTCACCACTCATGAGTGGTCTGCTGGAAAGTGATCTGGAGTCGTTGATTGACGGCTAATTGGATCAATCCTCTGCCACCTCTTCTTCGCCGTGGCCTTCCTCGGCCATGCGTTGAATGATGCCGCTGAGGTATTCGATGTAACCGTGTACGTCCAAACTATCTGCTTCAGGCTCACCGTGAGCGGAGTAGAGCCAGCCGACTTCATAGGGATCGGAACGGACGATGCAGGCGTCTTGTTTTAAATAGGGATTACCGTTGGCAAAGATGCCATTCATCACGCCATAGACATCGGAGGCGGCTTTGAAGCCTTCCACCCAACCGACGATTTTTCCAGGCTCCATAGCCTCACCTGATTTGAGTTGCCATTCGCAATCCACGAGTTCACCCAGCATCCTCGTAGCGAACTTGGTGAAGCCAACACGCCAGAGATTCGGCTCACCTTCTACCGATGACATCCAGTAGTGTGATTTTGAGTAGCGATAAGTCTCTGGGAAACGCGCGGAGAATCGGGCGTGCTTGAAACGAACAGTCGGCAATGACATGAAATGAGGTAGGCTGGGCTTTTGAGCCCGTTTTTCTATTTTTTCTGGCGGCTTACTTGGACGTGGCATCTAGGCACACGATGTGTCCTGGCGTATTGCGGGCAAATAACTTACCATTGGCCAGCACGGGTGCACTCCAGCAGCGCCCACTGAGAATTTGGCTGCGATTGATCTCTTCAAACTTTTCAGTGCTGGCTTTGGCGATGACCAGTTCGCCTTTTTCAGTCAAGATGATCAGGCGTTCATCGGCTGCCATAAGTGAACCAAAACCGATGCTCTTCTCTGCCCACACTTCTTTGCCGTCTTTCAAATTCACGCATTTGAGTGAGCAACGACTGTTCTGATCTCCATCAATGCCGTATAGGTGACCATTCAGCAGCACGCTGGAATTGAATTGGTTTTTGAGGACCTTGTTCTCCCAGATTTTTTGTGGCTGATTGGCCGTTAGCTTAATCAGTGTGCAGCCCTTGTTGTAGCCGCTGGAGATGAAAAGGGTGTCTCCGGTCAGGATCGGATCGGCGGCATTGACCCCGTAGCGCGTGTTCCATTTGTAGGACCAAAGAGGAGTTCCATTGGCTACCTCCACCGCAGTGTAGTTGTCAGCGGATCCAATAATGACCAAATCTTTACCATCACGAGTGATCGGATAGGGGGTGGAGTAGCCAGCACTGTCTGTATCACTTTTCCAGACGATTTTGCCGTCGGTCTTGTCCACTGCCATGCCGGCTTTGCCGACATTTAGAATCAGTAATTTTCCCTGGACTAGGGGAGCTCCTGCATAACCCCACTCGGGCACATTGGAGTCGGTTTCCTTCTGGACATTTTTCTCCCAGACGATCTTCCCCGTGGCCGCTTCAAAGCAGAAGAGATCGCCCCAACGGCTCAAGTGATAAAGCTTTCCTTCATCCAGAGTCGGCGTCGCCGAGGTGCCACCTTCATAGTATTTATCGCCAAGATCGGCGGGGTAAGCGTGGGTCCAGATGACCTCACCTGTTGTGGCATTCAGACAAAAAACGCTATCCTTGTCCTCATGATGGCCTGAGGTGAAAACCAGATTACCGGCAGTCACAAAAGAAGAAAACCCCAGTCCCACTTCGGCTTCCCAGAGCACTTTGGGTTCAGCAGCGATTTTCCAGTCTTTCTCCGCTGAGATGCCATCCCGATGCGGTCCGCGCCAAGTTGACCAATCAGCCGCTTGGATTAGCGGGAGACAGTAAAAGAGGCAAAAGGCTTGCGTTAGGAAACTTGGCATTTTCATGGATGTCCAAATACGCCCCGTCATTCGAAGATCGCAACCTTGGTTTTTAGCTTCAAGCGTCTTTTGTCGGTTTTTGGCTCATGGGGCCGCAATGTGATAATCGAGGCCTGCGATAGTCACCTTTGAGAAATTGGGGTCAATAACTTGAATGTCGGAGCCTGCTTACCTCATGCGGACAACTCTGGCGGAGTTGCTTCTGCTTTTGATCAAGCGACTGTGAACGGGGCTCGATGCTTGTGTGGGGTGTGGGTGCGTCGAAGACGCAGCGACGCGTTTTCAACACTGTGGCACAGGCCATTGCGCTAAGTGCCGTCTTCTTTTGAGCTGCGTCGAAAACTAGCTAGGCATGCCCGTGGTTCCAGCTACTAGTTTAATGAGCGACCTTTGGTTTCTGGGGCGAACCAGATGAGGATCATGCCGAGAATGTAGACGCAGGAAAGAATCGAATAAGCATTGGCTTCGGTACCGAAGAGCTTCACCAAATTGGCAAGCTGGAGGGAACCAATCGCTGCTATCAGACGACCAAAATTGAAGCAAAAACCTTGGCCCGTGGCGCGGACACTTGTGGGAAAAAGCTCAGGGAAATAAAGGGGAAAGAATCCATAAAAGGAGGCCGTCAGACCACCGAGAAGAAAAGCGCTGAGGTAGAACCACCCGGTGATGGCGTTTTCAGTAAAAGGTTGGTTGGTTTTGAAGAAACCAATGGCTGCTCCAAGGCTGAGCACACAAAGCAAGGTGTATGTAAAACGGCGTCCAAGTTTGTCAGCAATCAGCGGAGTGATCAGAGAGATCAAGATGGCCCCAAGAGCGGTGGCGATGACTGTGTATTCAATGATCGGAAGAGTGCTGCCTGCCGGTAAAAGTCCACTGGCCCATTTAGCGGCTTGTTGCGTGGATCCCCAGGTTCCGAGAAGCGCGACTGATGCGAGGCCAGCACCTAAGATGAGATGTTTCAGAACTAAGCTGTGCTCAGTGGTCTTGATTGTCTGAGCTGCAGCAGAGCGGACCATGTATTGTCGCACAGGGTGCAGGTAGCCCCACATGGCGATAACTAAACCGATGAGAGTGATCGCTGTCGCCACTGGTGTGCCTATCGTGGTCATCGGCGACCAGACATAAATAATAACCAAAGCTGCACCTGCGGCTAGCAGCACGCCCATGAGATCCCAAGTGGCCCAGTGAGACGTTTTTCCAGAGGCCTTCTCTTCCTCCCACTTATGGGATTCAGGCACGAAGATCAGAATGAAGAAATTAATCAGTGCAGGCAAGGCACCACTCACGGCAATAAAACGCCAAGCGCGATTATGCAGGAGATAATCTGCAGTGCTCTGGTTTAGGCCAAGACTGCCTAGCATACCCGTCACTGATTCAATCGAAGCATTGAGTTTTAAGCTGAGTATGCCCGTGAGTAAGAAGCCAATATTTGAAGCAGCACCGATTAACCCGGCAATCCAAGCCCGGTTTTTACCAGCCCATAGTTCGTTCACTAATGCCACACCGAGTGACCACTCGCCACCCATGCCAAGTGAGGCGATAAAGCGCAGGCCAGCAAAATGCCAAGCCTCTGTCACAAATGCACACAGTCCCGTGAAAATCGCGAAGGTGAAAATGGCCAATGCCATGGCTTTAACTCGCCCGAGTTTGTCCCCTAACCAGCCGAACAGAACACCGCCTGTGGCCGCGCCGACAAGAAAAACGGCGATGATAACCGTGAACCACTGTCCCTGAACCAAGGGGGAAGCATTGGGCAGTAAATCTTGGAGAGCAGGTTTTCCAATCAGAGGAAATAGGCCCATCTCAAATCCATCAAAAAGCCAACCAAGAAAGGCAGCGACGAGTGCAGCGATGTAACCGCGTCTAGCGGCGGGAGAAATAGGAGTATCTGATGTAGACATGAGCGGAAAAAAACGCGGGCAGCGAATTGGATCATTCAAAGAGAGCCATAGATGAAAAGCTTTATTTTCATTTATGTGCCCAATTCATGATAAATTCTCTGAAAGCCATTCGCCAACTCTACTGTCATGCTGGATAGTCATCGCTTAATCCCCCTTCGATCATGTCAATCAATCATCACCGTCAAGAAACCCAGGACTGGGGTAGAAAAAGCTCCCAAATGGTCATCACGCTGGCCTGCCTGATGGTCGTTCTTGCTGGGATGAAGGCAGCAGCTGGCATTTTGGTGCCGATGGCCTGCGCCTTCTTCCTTGCTGTTTTAAGTTTCCCTCTATTGGCATGGCAGGTGAAGCATCGCATTCCAGGGCCTGTTGCTTTGATCACTACAATGCTGGTTAATCTGGGGGTTGTTGCGGTGCTTGCGACTCTTGCTGTTCGGTTGCTCATCAGTTTCAATCGAGATCTACCACGCTATCTGCGAGGCTTAGAGAGTTACATGAACGAGTTTGCTGGGTGGTTGGAAACAAACGGGATTGAGGGGGCGGCTGGCATCATCGGCAGTCTATTCGACTGGAACAAGGTGATCGGCTATGCCACCAGCCAAGATGTCATGAGTTCCATCGGATCTCTCGTCGGCAGCACCTTTGGCACGGTCGCCAGCGTGCTTGCGGGGTTGATCATGGTTTTGATTTTAATGATGTTTGTTCTCATGGAAGCTCAAGGGACGACCAGTCGGCTGCATTCGGTTCAAGTCGCAGGCGGACCCGATTTCAGCGGCCTGCTAAGAAGTGCGAGTGATATTCAGAAGTATCTCGGAGTGAAGACGCTTATCAGTGCTCTGACTGGTATTTTGGCAGGTGTGTGGTGCTATTTTCTGGATCTTCAATATCCCCTGCTATGGGCGATTTTAGCGTTCCTGTTCAATTACATCCCAGCCGTCGGGTCCACCGCAGCAAGTATTCCGGCCATTGTCGAGGCTTTGGTGCAACATGGCACGGGTGGCGCTATCGGGGTAGCTATCGGCTACATTCTGGTCAATTTTTGCTTGGATAACTTTGTGCAGCCGACGCTTCTTGGAAATCGATTTGGCATCTCCCCATTAGTGGTTGTGTTGTCCGTGATTTTCTGGGGTTGGCTCTGGGGGCCCATTGGCATGTTCTTGGCAGTGCCTCTGACCATGGTCTTCAAAGTGCTGCTGGACAATAATGAGGAATTTCGCTGGATTTCTGTGGCGATGGCTAAGAAAAAGATCCGCCGCGGCGAAGTGGAAATGGTCGGCTATGATCTCTCTGATGATGACGTCGTGGGTGGCGGAGCTAGCACAGAGAGTCCGAGCCGAGATTAAGCGATCCTTCGGAGGACTTACTCTTTGGTCGACTTTTCAGCCGCCACCGCTTTTTTTGTGGCTTTCTTGACTCCGCCTGGGTCAAGTCTGGCTTGAACGTCCGTCACAGCAAGGCCCAGAAATTTGGCGGTCTTGGGTGCATTTTCCTCAAAATGACGGTAGGCAAGACGAACGATTTCTTTTTCCATCCACGGCATCAGTTCGATGTCTGGGGATGTTTGAGCCACGTGAATGAGTGTTGTTAAAGCGTCTCTCATCCGTGTCACCGTGGTGGCGGGATTGGCATGACGACTCGCTCCCACACTCCCCAAAGGGATGTCCGACGGCAGCAGAACGTCTGAGTTTGAAAGAGCGCATGCACGCTGAATCGTGTTTTCTAACTCGCGAACATTTCCTGGCCAATCGTAGGCCTCCAGCAAAGCCAATGCATCATCGGTAAAACGCATGGAGGGTCCACGCCGACGAGTCGATTGGCGATGCAAGAAAAATTCAGCCAGAAGACGCACATCTTCACGGCGTTCACGAAGCGGTGGAATATGAATACGCACCACATTGAGGCGATAAAATAAATCTTCGCGGAACGTGCCTTTGGCAACTTCAGCCTCAAGGTCCTTATTCGTAGCTGCAAGCACTCGAACGTCGCATTTTAGCGTCCGATTGCCACCTACTCGACTGAATTCACCTTCCTGAAGCACCCGTAGAAGTTTGCTTTGCACAGCGAGCGGCATGTCCCCGATCTCATCGAGGAATAATGTCCCGCCGTCACACTGTTCGAAGCGTCCTACACGCTGAGTCACCGCTCCCGTAAAACTACCTTTCTCGTGACCGAAAATCTCACTTTCCATGAGGTTGTCAGGAATGGATGTGATGTTGATAGCGACAAATTCTTTCAGGGTGCGAGGGCTGAATTTGTGAATGGCTCCTGCTACCAATTCCTTTCCGCAACCACTCTCGCCTGTGACCATCACCGGCGCGTCACTGCGGGAAACGCGGCCGATCATTTTAAACACATCCTGCATCGCACTAGAGCGACCAATGATAGTCTCCTGAATGGTCTCAGTCGGCACTTCAGAGACCTGAGCGCGTGTCAGTCGGCGAGACTCATTGGATCGTAAGGCACTCTCGACAATGGTTCTTAACTCATACGGAAGCTTTTCTTTTCCGAGAACGTCATACGCCCCGAGACGCATGGCTTCAATGACATTGCTTGTGCTGGCAACGCCACTGAACAGGATAACCATGGCATTCGGATCGTTCATTCGAATGCGTTTCAAAAGCTCAATGCCAGAAATGCCTGGGAGGCGGACTTCTGCTAACACGATGTCTGCCCGATTTTTTTGATAGCTAGAGAGTGCTTCATCGGCTTTTTCAGCCGTCGCGACAGTCACGCCAGGCGCTTTCAAGTGAGCGGCTGCCCAGCCAAGAAAGTCTGGATCAGCATCAACAATAAGAATTCGAGAATCGGGTGCAGCTGGCATTAGGGGTGTGATTTCACTTCGTGTAGGAGCAGAACAGCACAGTCAATCCTAGAACACCGCTTTCAAACCTCTTTTGAAGGAATTTTACCTTTTAATGGCACCGTTTTCCCAATCTTTTTTGCAATGGTGATAAAGGCTGCTTCGAGATAGATAGGCTCCAGTAGCGCTTTTGAGCTGCTGCTAGCCTCTTCCTCAGACCAACGTCCGACGAGCCGCCCAAGCTGAACTGCATCAGGATGAAAGCATTCCACTTCAACAGAAACAGCTGGGGGCTTGCTATCAAGACTTAACCACTTGCCGCCTTTTGAAATTTCAGTCAGTGCCTGCTCGGCAGATTGAAGTGTCGGAGGAGTGATTAGGTGGCCCGCCATAACCGTGGCGGTATAAAAACGACCTCGGCGGGCATCGCCTAGAATGTGGTAATGAGGCAGATCAACCGTCGCAATAGATGGCCAGCCCAGCACGGGCCAGTCGCGAGATAAGGCGACCCCCTGAACGGCTGCGATAGCGATGCGAACGCCAGTGTAAGAACCTGGCCCAGTGCCAACAGCAATGACTGCTTTTTGATTCCCAATGATCTCAAGGGCTTCTTTGAGCGGTGAGAAAACCTGGGCATTGTGTGAGCGCTCGGATTGAAAAGAGGTCTCGAATAGCGCGACCTCACCTTTCGTCACAGCAATGACACCACGTGAGGAAGAAAGATCAAGTGCGAGGACGGTGCGTTCAGTCATAGGTCAGCTTTCTCCATCACACGCCTTTCACCACTAGGCAAGGATTCGAAAAAAAACCACCTTGTTTGAGGTGGTAATAGGTCGGGGAAAAGATCAGCCCATTCCACAATGATCACGCCGGCTTCATCCAGGAAATCGTCCCATCCTACGGTGAAGACCTGCGCGGCTTCATCCATTCGATAGAAGTCAAAGTGGAACACTGGAAGCCTGCCGTCTAAATACTCGTGAACGAGAGTGAAGGTGGGACTTGTGGCATCGATCATTGAGCCCAGTCCTGCGACGATGCCTTTAGTGGCTTGTGTTTTACCAGCTCCTAAATGGCCGCATAGAGCAATCACATTGCCCGCTCGCAGTTGGTTTGCTAGATCGTGACCCCATTTTTGAGTCGCTTCGGCGGTCGCTAGAGTTTGTTCCATGATCAATGACTAAAGAATCGGAATGAAAAGACGGGCGATGCCATTGCGCAAGCGCTGAGACATAGGCGTCATCTCCAGCATATCAGTTGTCAACTCGCGGCATTCCGCCTTTTTCATCTCAAAAATGCCGCTAAGAGTGGCAGCCAAGGCTTCATCGTGACAGGCGAGATTAAACTCGAAATTCAAACGCAGACTGCGTGGGTCCCAGTTCGTGGAACCAACGCAAGACCAGGCATCGTCGATCAATAATATTTTTGAATGATCAAAGGGAGCGGGTGATTCATAGATGCGGCAGCCAGCTTCGAGAAGATCTGGATAGAGAGTGCGCGCAGCCCACGCCACCATGGGAATGTTATTTTTTGCTGGCGTTATAATGGAAACTTCGACTCCACGCGTCGCACATAAATTGAGAGAGGCCAGAAGCGTGGCAGGCGGCAAAAAATAGGGCGTTAGAATACATACACGGTGGCGCGCTGCATTGATCGCAGCAAATAAGGCTACGGGCATTGCCTCAAAGTCTTCGTCGGGGCCGTCCACGATGCCTAAAACATGAGCAGAACCTTTTACCGCAATCTCTGGGAACCAAAGCGTTTCATCCAAAGATTCGCCATGGCAAAAGTTCCAATCCTCAGCAAACACGCGCTGCATCTGAGCGATGACGGGGCCTTCAATGCGGAAATGCAGATCGCGCACAGGATGGGTTGGTGATCGCAAAAGCATGTTTCCTTCCCGTATATTCATGCCACCGGTGAAGCCGATCTTTCCATCAACAATGAGTAGTTTTTTATGATTGCGCAGATTCATGGTCAATAGCCGCAGAATGAAACGGTTTGGCATGAAGCGTCGTACTGGCACCCCTAGACGGCTGAGTTCACGAGTCACCGGAGGCCAAGAGTATCGAGTCCCTGCATCATCCACGATGACGCGCACCTCAACGCCTCTTTGATGTGCAGCGGCTAATTCATGCACAAACTCCGCCCCAATGTGATGCGCCTCAAAAATGTATGAGGCTAAGGCGATACTTGAGTTGGCTGAACGGATCGCCTCCAGCATCGCAGGCATGGCTTCATCACCATTGATCAGGGTTTTAATCGCATTGCCGGAACTAAAAGCAAAACGTGAGATGCGATCCAAAACCATGGCTAACGAACAATCACGCTCTGCGGCAGCTGAGTTCTGATTGGAAAACAGGGGGCAAGTTGGTAGCGGGTCGCGGTAGGCAGGGCCAATGCTGCCGCGATAATGACGACCGCGGCGCCGGACAAAGTTGATTCCCAGAACCCCATACAAACATGCTCCGAAAAGAGGTGAAAAGATCACTAAAGCGACCCAGAAGGCTGCTGATCGATGATCCCGCTGACGCGTGAGTAGATGGAATAGAGCTATCAAGCTCAATCCAACTGCAAGAAATGATAACGCGCTCATGAATGAGTTGAGCGCCAAAACGAAAGCGAAAGCCATCATACATGTTATCATTGGCCGGTGCTTAGTCTTCGGCAAAAGAAAACGCCGCCGAGCATGAACTCGGCGGCGCCATCAAATAAAATAGTTTTAGGATTGAACGATTACTGACCAGGAGCACCTGGCAAAGCAGGTAAACCACCAGGAGCACCTGGAAGCGGTGGAAGGCCACCAGGAGCGCCCGGAAGGGCGGGTAGGCCACCTTGGGCGCCTGGAAGCGTTGGCAGACCACCTTGGCCTATGCCTGGAACAACACCAGGCATGCCGGAGCCTCCCATTTGGCCGCCACCAGACACAATATTCAAAATCTGCTGTGGTTGGTTTTGGCTTGCCATCGTGAAGATGTCGAGGCCCCCAGCCAGAGATTTTGGACCGACTGCGGCGCCTTTTTTGGTAGCAAGTTGCTCCACATTCACTGAGTTGTCATTGCGACCAATGATCACCTTACCACCACGCCATGTGCGGCCTGGTTTCAGCTGACCTGCGGCATCACAGTTCCATTGGGGTGGCCAGCTGGCAGCAGACGGGTTTTCAAAAACTAGTGGCATGATGCCGCTGCTTGAAGTCGTCTGCGCTTGAGTCAGTGCCCAGTGGTTTTCACCGGCACCCAGAGCTTTATCATAGCTCGGGGATGTGCCGATGTTTCCATCTGGTTGGAACATGGTAGCCTTGGCTCCAAAAATACGCTCATCTTGAATGACTTCTTCAGAGATCAGCACGCGGAAGGCGTCATTGGCTGTGACGGCCTTGCCTCCCGTTTGTGGATTGTTGTAGGAGTCTGGATAAATGGAGTTTTGCTCTTGGGCAAAGATCTTCATAGCCATGATGATCTGACGGCAGTTATTGGACGTGGAGGTTTGGTTGGCCATGTCCTGAATGACGTTGAAAGTAGGGACCGCCAAACTCGCGAGAATCGCGATAATGGTGATTACCACCAAGAGTTCAATGAGGGTAAAACCTCTTTGGAGTGCTCGTTTCATAGTAGTGCGTTGTATTGTTTTATTATTATGTATAAGCGCTGAGAAGAAATCTCTGTGCCGTTTAGCATTAGACTCAGGTAGCTCCAAAATGGCGAGAAAAAACTTTCAAATTATTCACAAATAGCATGGTATAGGAACCAGAAGTTCCATTGAAATGCTGATTGATTCCGTTTAAGTCTGTCTCGCTATGCTCCGTCCACTTTTGCTCTTTACCTCTCTTATTGCTATTTCGCTGTGTTCTTGCACAACGACAAGTCAGGTCAGTCTTGATTACGTTTCCGGATCCGGGCAGATGCTTCAAGGTAGCGCCGAGTTTGTGACTCAGCCCTTTGTCGATCGCCGTGATGTCGGCCCGAATGTGCTTGGCACGGTGCGAACTCAATTAGGCACGCCTATCGAAAATGTTCAAACACGTGTCCCTGTGGCTCAAATTGTCACCAATGCTTTTGGTCACGCCCTGCAGTCAAGGAAAATGCTTTCGGCCAAATCAGCTGCACGATATATGATCACGGGCGAGGTGCTGGATCTTCAATGCAATCTTTTAGTCCGACCTTATGGCTACGCCAAGCTGCGCGTCAATGTCATCGAGGCAGGAACTGGACGAATCGTTCACAGCAGCATCTATGAAGGCGAACGCCAAAGTGGTGCGTATATTCCTGGAAGTGGAACACCTGTTCCAACGCTTGGTGATCTGGCCTCAGGCGCTCTTCAAGATGCTGTTGATCAGGCTTTGGATGATCCCTCCATGCGTGCGCAGTTAGGTGGCGGACGCTCGATGGAGTCCAGTAATTGGCAGCCAGGCGTGATTTAATGGTTCACCGCTATGACTCGCCAAACTTCAATGAATGAGAGTGTTTGGACATTCACTTGAGATACTTTTGGCATTGTATGCGATCGCTCAATGACTATCGAAGCCAGCTTACGGCTTCCTCAGGGTATAGGTGATGTAGACCGCTTTATTCAAGAGTTCCAAATCGGAAAAGAAGCAGAAGCTACAAGTTTTCATACTCTCGTAGGACATCGACATGGTGAGATCTTCACGAAGCTGTCAGATTTTGAGCCGTGGAAAGGAACGGTTCGCCGGATGCTGGAATTGACTGAGACAGCTACTCGAAAAGTGAGCGTGCAGATCGCGATTGAAAATCATCAAGATTTTCAGGTCGCTGAATGGGTTGTGCTGGTAAAGTTAATGCACAGTCCACAGATTGGCCTTTGTCCTGATACAAGCTGTAGCCTAGACTTTTTGGAATTTCCCCTTGAGGCGGCGCGTTAGGAAATGCTTGGGCTCTTATTTTCCGCGATGCTTGGCGAAAATGGCTAGAGTGCGATTACGTTCCGTCGTGTGATCTGCCATCGGTAGCGGATACCCAGGAACCAATGCCCGCCCATCTTTAGGCGGTGACTGAAAAAGTTCAGGAGACACTGTTTTTAACTCAGGTACCCATTTGCGGATATACTCGCCTTTAGGATCATAACTTTTGGTTTGCGTCCAAGGATTTTGAATGCGGAAATAGGGTGCAGCATCGGCACCTGTGCCTGCACTCCATTGCCATCCACCATTGTTACTAGCGTTCTCACCATCGACCAGATGCTGCATGAAAAAGCTTTCACCAAGTTTCCAATGGCAGTGTAGGTCCTTTGTCAGAAACATGGAGACGATCATGCGAACGCGATTGTGCATGAAGCCCGTATTCAGCAATTCCCTCATGCCGGCATCAACAATGGGAAAACCAGTCATGCCTCGGCACCATAATTGAAAAGCCTCATCGGTTCCCGGCCAAGGTAGGCCTCGAAAATCCGTTGAAAACTCCTCGTCAAAGACGCTGGGATAGAACCACAGGATAGCCAAGTAAAATTCACGCCACGCCAGTTCTTTGATGTAGGTCTCTATCGATGTTCGGGCCTCTGCTGTTTCAGCTTGATTGACTGCTGCTACGCATCGTGCATACAATTCACGAATAGAAATTAGGCCGAATCGTAAATCCTGCCCCAATCTCGAAGTGCTGACTTCTGCTGGGATATTGCGCTTTTGTGCGTAACTCATCAGTGTGCGGGTCTCAATGAAGCTCTTCATGCGCTCTCTTGCAGCTCTCTCGCCAGCGACTGGTAAATCAGCGGAAGTTGCTTCGAGCCCCCAATGAGCCAGTGTCGGCAGCGCTAGGCTGGAGATCGAGGAAGCTGGCGCAGAACCCAAAGATTTGGGGCTGCCTAGAGCTGCCGTTTTATCCAAGGATAGCCAGTTTTTTGAGTAGGGTGTGTAAACTCGATAAGGTCCACCACTGCCTGTTTGCACCTCATCGGCCTCGTGTAAAACACGGTCTTTGAAGCCATGGAAGGTGACAGCATATTTCGCACATACGGATCGAACTTTGCCTTCCATCTCGCGACCATAGGGATCGTAATCGCGATTGTAGTATATGGCGCTCGCTTTTGTCTCTATGATCAGTCTTTCGATCTCAATATCAGCCTGACCAGAGCGCAAAATGAGTCTGCTGCCGAGGGTCTCCAGATTCCTTGAAAGTGCTTCTAAACAACCACATAAAAATTGCTGTCTAATGCTGCCTGTCCACTGGTGGGTTTTTTTCCAATCACTTAGCACATAAAGAGGTATCACCTGTGCGCCTTCGTTCACTGCTGCGGTAAGGGCCGTGTTATCGGTGAGTCTTAAATCTCGACGAAACCAGTGGATAATAGTGGTGTGTTTAGGCATGAGCTCAAAATACGTTACTCTGCGCTTTGCAGTTGAAGTTGTTTACAGCAATTGTGTCGTGACACTCTTGAGAATGCGCTCCTGCCTTTGCGTCATCTCTTTGGCCTCTGATTCCTCATCATCTTCCCAGCCTCCAAGGTGCATGAGCCCGTGAATGAGATATAGTGCCAGTTCCTGATCTAATGTCTGACCATGTTCGGCACCTTGTCGGACGGCTGTATCGGCACTGACAAGGATTTCTCCATGATGAAAGGTGATTACGTCTGTCGGGGTCGGGTCCTCTAGGAACTCAGCATGCACACGGCTAATTTCAGGGTCGCTGATGATGGTGAATTCTATCTCATCAAGATTCAATAGGGGTGCTTGAGATGACCTGGCTTCAGCTTCACATAATGGTAGTGCGGCTTTAATGACCCTTCTCAGCCATGGAAGACTGGGTTTATGCTGCCGCTGGCGGTTGTAGAGCTTTAGGGCAGGCATTAGGCAGCAGACGCAGGCGGTTTCCGCGTAGGCCGCTTCTTTTTCTCTTGGCCTTCAGGGTTCAATGTCGTTGTGAAAGATGGCTGCATGGACATTGCGCGACCATCTTGCAGCGCACTGGTGACCGCCCCATCTTTATGGAGATTAAAACTAGTGGTAGGTGTCTCCGTAGCCTTTTGATATTTAATGCGGCTATGCATCATACTCAGAAGCGTCTTTACAAAACTTGCCTTCACCTTGGCAAGTTCTGCTATGGTGAGATCGCACTCATCGAGCTGACCATCCAGCATTCGATTCTGAACCAATTCGTCGACCAAGGTCTCTACACGGGAAGCATTGGGCTTTTCCAGAACACGAGATGCGCTCTCCACGGCATCTGCCAATGAAATGATGGCGGATTCTTTGAATTGGGGTCTTGGGCCTGGATAACGGAAGACTTCTTCGCTGACCTGTGGAACGTCATCTTCCTTAGATTTACCTTCTTCGACCAGCCGTAGCATTTGCGCTTTTTGATCGAGAGCGCGCTTATAAAAATACCAAGCCAATGAAGTGCCGTGATGCTGCTCGATCACATCAATAATACTGCAGTTAAGCTTATGTTTGATGGCCAAATCGACACCATCTTTGACGTGAGCGATCAATATCAGCGCGCTCATACGGGCAGTCAGGTCCTCATGCGGATTGATCGCCGGGTCCATGTTTTCGATAAAGTACTCGGGTTTGGTCAGCTTTCCGATGTCATGAAAATAAGCGCAGACACGCGTCATTCCTGCGTTTGCCCCGATGGCTTCAGCGGCTGCTTCAGAGAGATTGGCAACGACTAAGCTGTGGTGATAGGTGCCAGGAGCTTCGATGCTCAAACGCTTCATCAACGGATGATTCAAATCAGCCTGCTCAAGCCAAGACACCTCGGTAGTTACCCCAAAGAGGCTTTCAATCACAGGCATTCCGCCACCGACGATTAATCCAGTCAGAACTCCAACCGCCAAGGGAATCCCAACAATACGAGTGATCGTAGCTGATTCGATGGCGCCAGAAGTCTCATGCAGTAATAGAGAAAATAAAGCTGCGAAGGTTCCTATGTAGAGACCTGCCATGACCAATCGATTCCTTCGACGGACTCGTTTGGTGAACAGAACCACGAGAAACCCTACCAGTGATGAGCAGGCCAGATAAGTCAGAGGATTGATGCCAGCAAAAACCATTGCACCCAAAAGAGTGGAGTAGATAGCTCCAAAAAGACCAATGTTGCGCCCTAAGATGACTGACAAAACCATGGGACAAAGAGCGTGTGGTAACGCCAAAATCAGCAGTGCACCACTCCAGCTATTTTGATAGCCAAAGTCTGTCATGGCCACGCTAGCAGCTAGTTGTAGCAAAAGGCTGCCTAAAACCAAAACGAGCTCTGTGTTGTCCGCGACCTCTTCACGCAGCGCCACGAGTAGATGAACCACCATGGCTCCAGCGATGACTGCTGCGCATAGATAGGCAGTGACCTGGGGCTGCACGGTTCCTGGCACTGCTGCTGCAGCTAGTTTCATGAGGAAACCGATCGCTAAAAAGAAAAGAACATAGACGCCAACGGTTGCTGCTGGATGCGTCCGTAACTCATCAACCAAATCGCCTTCCTGATGCTTGCGACGTTTTTTGCCACAAGAAAGACCTTCTCGTTGTAGTTTTGCCCGGCGAATGGATTCAAACATCGGTGTAGTGTGTGGGAAAATCTGGGCTAACAAGCTAACACATGATGTCTCTCGGACAAGAAACGTTTTGCTTCATTTCTTGTTCGCTTGAGTAGTCTTCTCAAATTTGGCTTCTTCCAGAACTCTTCGATGCCGATCATAAGCTTCAATAATCCGTTGCACCACTGGTAGTCGCACAATGTCCTTGGCTAAAAAGTTCACAAACTTAACTCCAGGAACACCTTGAAGGACCTCCACGGCCTCTCGAAGGCCTGATTTCACATGTCTGCGCAAGTCCACCTGAGATGGATCTCCCGTGATCACGCAGCGTGCGCCTTCTCCGAGGCGGGTTAAAAACATGAGCATCTGCTCTGTTGTCGTATTTTGAGCTTCGTCTAAAATGATAAAAGCATTTTTTAGAGTTCGTCCACGCATGTAGGCCAGTGGAGCGATTTCGATAGCCCCTTTCTCGATGAGCCGCTCAGCCTCCTCAAGCTCCATCATCTCATAGAGAGCATCGTACAAAGGGCGCAGGTATGGAAAGATCTTCTCTTTCAAGTCACCCGGAAGAAATCCCAAGGCTTCTCCCGCTTCCACAGCAGGGCGAGTTAGGATAAGCCGTTGTACGGACTTTTCGCGGAGCAAATGCAAGCCATGAGCCATGGCCAGATAAGTTTTACCTGTCCCCGCCGGTCCCACACCAAACACCACTTCATGATCCCGCATGGCCTGCACATAGCCAATCTGACTGCGGGTCTTTGCTAAAACAGGCGGCTTCTTGTTTGAGGTCGTCAACTTGAGCATCATGATTGATGCTGCGGGCTGATCGCCTTGTTCTGTCTGCACACTTTCTGCGACTAGCCGAATCATTGCAGGCGAGATATCACCGCCTTGGCGACCTACCTTTTCCAATTGAAGAAAAACATCTCGAGTCGCCTGCACGGAGACTGCTTCGCCATCGATCCGCACCCAGCTATCTCGTGAAGTCAAATGCACCCCAAAGATATCGGCAATGACGCGCAACCCTGCTAGGTCATGCCCTACCAGTTTTTGGAGAAACTGGGGAGATTCATAGGTAAGTGTTTCTATGGCCATGGGCCGGTGACAAAAGTGCTGAATCGTGTGTCTCTTATCGCCCGTCTAAAGTATGTGGTAGAGCTTGAAGAGCGTGGAATGATCGTCTCGGATCAACGGTAACCGTAAGCTAAAGCCCAGAATAAACCGACTTCTTTCTTCGAAGTCACAGAGAAAACAATGCTGTAGGTTCCAGTCTTGGGTGGATTGACTCGAACACTGGCAAACATGCCGCTGGTTTTGGAATCGATCGTGATTTCTTTTCCTTTTTCATCCAGGACTTTAAGCTCAAATGTTACCCCGTCATTAGCCGTCCCCAGCCAAAAAGCGTATTCATTGCCTTTGAACATCTGGTGTTTGATCATCAGCTTCTGACCACTCTTGACCTCACCATTCCAGTAATCTTCACGCACGATGAAACCCTGCTCAACGAAAGGCATTGCAGCCTCCATAGCAAAACCATGGGCATCATCCACTGTGGCGTGGCTGCGTGTTGCCGTGAAGCACAGGGCCACTAGGATAAACGTTGCTGAACAACGACGAAGAAAACGAGTGTAAAATGACATGGGGGCAGATCTGAAAAGTTTCTAGAGCTTAGACAGAGCGTTATTTGGCGGCTTTGATCGTGCCGAGAAGACCATCACAAGTCTTGCCTATCTCGCTCACGGACTCTTTGGTGAAGCCATCAACCGCGCCTTCCATCTTCGCTAAGATTCCTGTCAATCCCTTAGCGATGTCAGCTATGATGGCGTGCTCCTTCATGCTTGAGCCCATCTTATTGATGGTTACAAGAAAGTGCTCGACTAGCATCGGTTGATTCAGCAATTCAGCTCGGTCAGCTGAGAAATTCTTACCGACGACCGAAGTCACACTGGCTGTGCCACGTAGCCAGCCTCCCATGCTCACGCATTGGGAAAGATCCAGATCCTTCATCTGTTCCATGGAGTCACGCACTGTCTTTTGAGTTTGGTCGAATTCTTTGCGGATCGCACTCCAATGTTCTTTGTCGGCTGCGTCAAGGATTGCTTGTGCATGAGGACGTACCGCTTTGATTAAGCCCAGCGCCGTGGCTAGATTAATGACTTCACGTCCGATGTCTTTAACCTTTTCCTTGTCCTCAGCTTGCACGGATACAAAG
>Ga0164294_10000667_pt1 | contig 32604 bp, 24 predicted proteins | sample GEODES005metaG_FD_111479 | JGI IMG/M metagenome (GOLD analysis project Ga0164294, IMG submission 111479) | Oligotrophic lake water microbial communities from Sparkling Lake, Wisconsin, USA - GEODES005 metaG | ecosystem: Environmental > Aquatic > Freshwater > Lake | place: USA: Sparkling Lake...
GGCGTCCTCGGGGCTGTTGCGAAAGGTCTTGAGACCGATCGGCTTTTCCCAGAGGAACATCTCCAGAACCAGAAACCAGACGTGCAGGGCGGCGACCAGGAAGGCCAGGACGAGGGCGATGGTGTGCATCTCCCCGGCCTATTGCTGTGCTTCGGGCACGGTCAATTGAAGTAGAAGCGAAGGTTCAACGAAGAGCCAATCGAGATCGCGGTCGCATCGATGTCAGTCTCGTCGAACTGCACGCGGTCGAGGTTGACCTCGGCGCCCAAGCTGAAGGCCTTGCCGATCCAGTACTCCCCGCCCACAAGGCCGCCGATCAGCGCGTCAGAGGTGGAGTCATCTCCGTCGTCGGTGGTGACGAGGCCAACCCGCCCGCCGCCGTAGGCGCTCGCATTGGGGCCGACAACCCAGCCTTTGGCCACCGACACCCGGATCGAGGCAAAGGAGAACTCATCGCCGTCGGCGTTGAGGCTGAGGTACTTGATCGCCGGCTCTAGGCGCAGCGTGTTGGGGAAGAGGATGGGAACGCGCACCTCCTTGATGTCAGTGAGGTCCGCGAGGCGCTCGAACTCCGGCTCCAGGTAGCCAAGGTACCCGAGCGAGGCGAGCATCTCGGCGGTGACGCCGATGCCCACGCGCAGGCTGTCGGGCTCGGCGGGGTGGTCGGCGGCGGCTGCCGCGGTGGGGAGCAGGGCGAGGGCGAGGGCGAAGACGGTGCGGTTCACGGGGACTCCTGCGGTGTGAAGCCTCGGCGATCTACCCAGACTCCGGGTTGAGGTCAACGCGCTTGTTGTTGTGATTGGTGGTTGTCATGTTGATTGATTGCCACTATAGTTGATGTATGAGGAGGCCTCACCCGATGCTCCGGCCCGCCAACTTCGTCCGCATCACCTACCAAAAGCAACCATTCTACATCATCGCCGTCCGTGCAGAGCGCGATGATCCGCAGGCCCTCGCTACCGCTGCCGAGATTGGCAAGGCCAGCATCCCCTTCTTCCTGGGCTGGGGCCACCACCCCACCGTGTTCTCCATGCAGAAGATGGTGGATTTGATTGCCGCCAACGAAGGGGGCCACTTCAACCAGGTCGCCGTGCAGCTCTGCATGACCCTGGGCCTCACCCTCCACGCTCGCGCGCACTGCGCCAGCCTCGCCGCCGCCCTTCGCCACGGCCACCGCCGCCCCAGCGACACGCCGCGCGTGGTCATTCTCCCCGTCCAGTCGATCGATCACCAGCGCCTCTCCGCCTTCATGGACACGCCCCTTCACCTGAGCCACGCGGCCTGAGCCGCCCGGGAGCCTGCCATGCCCCTGCGCGCCTGCCCCATTCAGCCCCTCCACTTCTTTCATGCCAACACGCGTCTCCTCGTGCTGGCCGTCGAAGCCCCCTACTTCGACCGCGACGCGCTGATCGAGACCCTCACCGGCGCCTTCGCGGCCCTGCCCGCCCTGGGCTACCCCGCCTGGATGCGGCGGGTCTACCTGTCGGCGGTGCCCCTCTCCCCCACGCCGCTCCCCCGAATCAATCAGGTGACGTACAACAGAGGAAACCTGGCACCGCTTTTTTCCGCCAGTCAGACGCTGGAAGAGATGGGGGTCGAGGCCGAGTTTGGCGCCGCCCTCACCCTGGCGGAAGCCACCCGCCTCGCCACCGCCGGCCAGACCCCGCCGGTGGCCCTGGTGCCGGCGAATCGGATTGATCCGGCGCGGATGCGCGCCTGGCGCGTTCCCAAGAGCCAGCAGGCCGCCTGAAGGTGTACACTGGCCCCATGTGGCCGCTCCTCCTCCTCGCCTGCTCCACGCCTCACGTCGCCCTTGAGGGCGAGCCCGCCGTCGTTGCCGAGGCCGACCCACCGTCGGACAGCGGCGACGGCCTCGCCCCCGACGACCCGCCCGCGCCCGACCCCGAGCCACCCCCCGACGAGGCCGCCGAGGGCCTGCCCGACAGCACCCTCGACCCCTCCGACGCCGTCTTCGACCCCTGGACCATCCACACCCTCGATCTGTCGATGGAGGCCGCCGGCTGGAGCGAACTGACCAGCAACCCCTGGGCCGAGACCTGGCACGAGGCCGACGCCACCTTCACCCTCGGGGAGTCCGGCGAGGCCGAGACCATCGGCCGCATCGCCCTGCGCGCCTTCGGCGCCGGCTCGGTGGTAGCCAGCAAGCCGCCGCTCAAGCTCAGCCTCGACCGCGTCGTCGACGGTCAGTCCTGGCGCGGCCTGGAGCAGCTCAAGCTCGACAACAGCAGCCAGGACCCCGCCTTTCTCAACGAGCGCATCGCCACCCGCATGCTGCGCGACGCCGGCATCCCTGCCGCCCGCACCGGTTGGGTCCGCCTCCGCGTGAACGGTACCCCCGTCGGCTTCTTCGTCCTGATGGAGCCGATCGACGACCGATTCATCGCCCGCAACTTCGAAGACAGCACCGGCCCCCTCTACGGCATGATCAGCGGCTGGTACGCCCAGGGCCTCAACCCCTTCCCCGAGCCCTACCCCCATCCCCTCTCCTGGTTCGACAACCAGACCTCCGTCGAGGGCGATGGCAGCGAGCTCACCGAGGCCGCCCGCCTGCTCCGCGAGGGGACCGACGCCGAAGTGGCCAGCGCCATCGATCTTGAACAGTTCACCCGCGTGAGCGTCGCCCGCAGCATCATCGGCGGCATCGACACCTTCTCGGCCGACGGCAACAATTACTACCTCTATGTTCACCGCGGCCAGCTCGTGCAGATCCCCTGGGACATGGACGCCGACCTCGGCTACCCCTGGGCGATGGGCAACGCCCTCGCCGTCGATCTGCGCGCCCCCTGGCTGGCCTCGCCCTGGTCCTGGAACCCCGTCACCGGCTTACCCTACACAGACCCGGTCCTCCTCCGCCACCTCGCGATGGGCGCCGACGTCGAGGCGGTGGCCGCCGAGCTGATGGCCGGCCCGCTGGAGTGGAGCGCCGCCGACGCCGAGATCGTCGCCACCGCCGCCCTCATCGGCCCCGAGGTCGCAACCGACCCCCTCGGCTCCGCCCTCGCCTTCCAGGTTCGGGTGGCCAACCTCCGGCTCTTCCTGCACTCGCGCTACAGCGCCCTCACCGGCCGCGACATCGCCGACTGCGTGGAGCCCGACGACGGCAGCTTCTCGCTCTCCGATCTCAGTCCCACCGGCACGGTGGGCTGGGGCAGCCTCTGGCTCGACCAGACCGCCTGGGGCCCCGGCTTTACCGTAAACGGAGACCACTTCTGTCGCGGCCTCTTCGCCCACAGCCCCAGCGTGGTGCAGGTCACCGTGTCGGCCGGCGTCGCCACCCTCACCGGCGCCGTCGGCCTTCAGGACTGGAACCAGTACTGCGGCGAAGGCGCCGCCTTCTATATCGAGCAGGGCGGCGCCACCCTGTGGTCGAGCGGGGTGCGGCGCAACTACGACCCCGCCCTCGACATCGGCGAGCTCGCCGTCTCGCCCGGCACCCTCTACCTGCGCACCCATCCCAGCGGCAATTACAACTGCGACACCACCGTCTGGCTCGACCTCCGCCTGCATTAAGGCCGGAAGGGCAGCACCCTCTGTTCAGGCCCGATCCGCGCCGGGCGCCCCTCCCAGGATGCCCCCGGCAGGTCCAGCCCATCTCCCCGCGAGAGCGTGCTCCAGGCCTCGTTCTCCGCTGATGCGTGCCGATCGAGGCGCTCCACCACCACCACCGAAGGGGAGCCGGGCAGACAGAGGCCCTGGGCGAGCTTTCCCTTGGTCGGGTGCGGCGGCAGCACCACCCGCGCCCCCGGTCGGCGCACCGGCGACGTGGACAGTGCCAGCCGGCTGTAGGTCAGCCCCTGCCAGCGCAGTCCCGCCGCGCGGGCGATCGGGACCAGGGCCGCGGGGAGATCGACGGCGAGGTCTTCGTGGCACCAGTCCTCGGCCCGCGTCAGCAGCGGGCAGGCCTCCGCGTGGGGACAGGGCGCCACCACAAACAGACCGGCCTCGGCGCGCAGCGCCTCTCGCACCTGCTGCAGACGCCGACTGGTCACCTTGAGCGCCGGCTCCACCACCAGCAGCAGGCCGTCGCCCCCGACGTTCTGGGCCAGGATGCCCCGCAGGAGCTGGCGCAGCAGCTCCACCCGCGCCGCCTCCGCCTGTCCGTGCCCCACCTCCACCAGCACCGCCCCAAGCACCACCAGATCGAATTCACCCGGCCCGGCGCGCAGATCGCCGCGCAGCCCCTGCACCGTCACCGGCCCCAGGCCCAGGCCGTCGACGCAGCGCCGCAGCAGCGCCAGCCCTCGGGTCAGGGCCCGGGGCTCCGGCTCCACCAGGGTGAGGGCGATCTCGCCGCTGTAGCCGCGGCCGCGCAGGCCCAGCACCGCCCCCAAACCGCTGCCACCCACCCCGGCGCCCAGATCGAGCACCCGCAGCGCCGGCCGGCCCAGCGCCGCCAGCGGCAGATCGCGCAGGGCCGCCTCGATCTTGCGGGCGTCGCGCGGCAGAAAGAAGGCCACCCGGCCGGCCTCCCGCGCCGGCGTCCAGCGCACCGGAAAGGCCGCGGCGTTGTAGGCCGCCGACAGCTCGGCAACACCCTGGGCCAGGGCGACCGCATCGGTGGGGAGCCCCTCTTCAGCGAGGGCCGCCAGCAGGAGGTCGGTCAATTCCGGGTGCAGGGCGGGCAGGACAGAGCGGGTGCGAGCAGCCATCTGGAGGGCTAGCCGGCCTTGACCTCGGCGCCCAGCCGGCCGATCCCCTCGCCGAGGCCCCTGCGATCCCGCTACAAGGCTGCGCCACCCCCCGGAGCACCCCTGTTTGAGCCGCCCGCCACGCGCACGCCCAGCCCCGATGAGCTGGACCTGGAGGCCGATGATCCGGCCCTCGAAGAGGCCCTGCTCTCCGGGAAGGCCGCTGTGGTGGCGATCCTCAGCCATGCCAGCCTGATCGGCGCCGCCCAGGTCGCCCGCCTGCGCGCCGCCATCGAGCCCGCCGCCGACCGCTCCCGCCGCGACGCGCTGCACCTGCACCTGATCGGCGATCGACGCGCGGGGAAGCGCACCCTGCTGGACGCCCTGATCGGTCAGCGCCTCCTCGGCGCCGCCCCCCGCATCCCCGGGCGCATCCGCCTGCGCGGCGGCGCGGTGCCCACCTGGACCGCCACCCTGCGCGACGGCGAGGTCCTCTGCTCGCGCATCGCCTCCGAAGAGTCCCGCCTCGCCGAGGCCGCCACCCAACTCCGCGCCCTGCGCACCGAGCTCGCCCAAACCCACGCCCGCATCCACCAGGCGCACAACCTCGCCTTGCTCAACGATCGCAGCGCCATCGAGGCCACCGATCGCGCCCGCGCCGAGCTCGCCGACGCCAGCGCCGCCCTCTCCACCGCCACTCAGGCCGCCGCCCAGGCCGCCCTTGGCGAGCAGGCCGCCGCAGAGGCCCACCAACAGGCCCTGGTCGCCCTGCCCGGCTTCCTGCGCGAGCCCAACCCGGGGCTCTTCGCCGCCCTGCTCACTGCCCTCCTCGGCTGGATCTGGACCTCGGCCCGGGCCGTCCTGCCCGAGCGCATCCGCTCGGCGACCCAGGCCCACCTCAGCGCCGAGGCCGCCCGGGCCACCCTCGCCGAGCAGAGCGAGCAGCAGCAGCAGGCCAGCCGCTCCCTCGACCATGCCCGCGCCCGCCAGACCCAACTCCGGGCCGCCCGGCAGGAGGCCGAGCGCGCCGTGGCCGACATCGACGCCCGCCTCACCGCCGCCGGCGCCGACGAGGCCGAGGCCCGCCAGCGGGTCGCCGCCTTGCGCGCCGGCCGCGCGGCCGCCCTGCGCGAGGAGCTCACCGGCCTGTTGGGCGGGCCCCGTGCCGCCGAGATCGCCCTGCTGGAGCTGCGCTGGCCGATGGACGCCCTGCCGACTGGGCTGGTGCTGGTCGACGACGGAAACCTCGACACGGCCGACGATCGACCAGACGCCGTCGCCCTCCTCGTCGATCCCAGCCAGCGCCCCTCGGCCCCCACCCTCGAGCGCGCCCGCGCCCACCTCGCCCTCACCGGCAGCCTGATCGTGGCCTTCACCAAGACCGATCGCCACCCGGTCGGCCCCGAGGACGAGGGCGCCCTCGCCGAGGCCCTCGGCTGCGCGCCCGCGGCCCTGCTCAGCCTCTCGCTGCGCGCCGGCGCCGCCCTTCGCAGCCCCCCCGAGGCGCCGGGCGCCCTGGGCGACCTCTTTGTGCTGGCCCGCCGCGACCGCGGCAGGGTCGAGGCCGGCCGCCTCCGCTCCGCGCTCAGCCTCCTGCTGGCCGCCCAGGCCCACCAGGCCGCCCGAGTCGCCGCCTTCACCCAGGCCCGCGCCGTCGAGCTCGCCGCGCTGTCTCTGGTCGATCGCCCCGCCACACGCGCCGCCGCCCTGGCCGGCGTGGAGCCCCTCCTCGACGAGCTGCGCGCCCTTGCACCCCCCATCGCCCTGCAGCGCGCCACCACCGGCCTCGGGGCCCTGCGCGACGCGCTGCGGGCCGAGCTCGCCGCCCTGCCCCACCGCGACGCCCTCCAGGCCTGGGTCTCGGCCCTGCCTGCCCAACTCGACCAGCGCTTGCGCCTCACCCTCACCGAGGCCCACCCCAGCGCCACCCTCGCCGAGTGGGGGCCCCGCCTCGATCAGGCCCTCCTGCAGGGCCTGATGGAGCGCTACGACCTCGCCGATCGCGTCACGGCCCTCGATCTCGGCGAGATCGACGCGCCGGCCTTGCCGCTGGCCCTGGGCCCCGGCACCCGCCCCGACCCCAACCGCGCCCTGCGCAACCAGGGGGCCGCCGCCGGCGCCGTGCTCGGCTCGCTGGTCTTTCCCGGCGTTGGCCCCGTGCTCGGCGCCCTGCTCGGCTCGGTGGCCCACCGCCTGCTGCCCCTCTCCGAGCAGAAGCTGCGCCAGGAGCGCGCGCTCGTCGCCTGGTTTGAGGAGCAGAGCCCCCGCTTCGCCGCGGATTCCGCCGGGCGCGCCCAGGCTGCCGTCGAGGCCCTGGCCCCGGCGCTGCCCCTCCGCCTCGACGCCGAGCTCGACCGCTTCGAGGCCTGGCTGGAGGCCCGTCGCGAAGAGGCCGCCGCCCAGGCCCGCCGCGAGGCCCAGCGCGCCACCGCCGCCGCCGACGACCTCAGCGCCTGCCGCTGCGCCGCGCTGCTGCTCTCCGCCGCACTCAACCTCCCGGCGCCCGATGGGGCGCTGGATGACGGGTGATGGCGATTGCCGCCGCCCCCCTGCCTGGAGTAGGCTAACGCCGTGCCCACCGCCCTCCTCCTCCTCCTCGCTTGCGCCGAACCGCCCGCCCCTGCGGCCGCGGCCCCGGTCGACTGGACCGACCCCACCGCCGATGACGACTGGACCGGGCTGGTCCCCTCCACGCCGATCGCGCCCACCTGGGGCATTGCGGAGATTGAAGCCCAGTTCGACCTCGCCTTCGACGGCGGCCTGCCCACCCCCCACGAAGCGCTGGCCACCTACCTCGAGCTGCTCACCCACGGCGACGCCGACTGTCCAGGCTCGGACTTCAACCAGGGCTTTGCGGTCTTTGGTCTGTGCACCTCCGCCGAGGGCTACAGCTACTCCGGCGCCGCCGGCCTCCTCACCACCGACGAGCGCACCTACCTCGATGATGGGAGCTGGACCGGCTACTACTCCACTTTCTCGGCGCCGGCCGACTACTTCATCATCCGCCCCGACGGCACGCGACTGAGCGCTGGCGGCACCTTCAACCTGAACGATGGAAACCGTGGCAGCGGCGCCGAGTGGCGATCGAGCATCACGGGCACCTGGCAGGACTCCGGCCACGACGGCTGGCTGAAGGAGGGCTACAGCGGGACCCTCTTCTACGACGGCTCCCGCGACGTCGAGGGCAACGCCGTACAAAACGTGCGCGGCACCATCACGGTCAACGGCGTGTCGGTGGCGATGGAGAGCGTTCGCGTCGACGCCACCCAGTGCCGCACCGGTTTTGTGTCGGGTACCTTCTACCTCCGCCAGCCCGACACGAGCTGGTTCACCCTGATCCTGCCCACCGGCTGCAGCACCTGCGGCACGGTGACCTGGGAAGACGGCAGCACCATCGGTGAGGCCTGCCTCGACCCGCGGCCCTTCTTCTCGGTGATCGACCTCACGAGCACGCCGGAATGAAGCCGCTCCTCCTCACCCTGCTCCTCGCCTGCGGCGGTGAGTCCCCGCCGGCCGCCGCGCCAGCACCCCTCGTGCGAGAGCCGCTGGATCCGCCCCGCCTGCTGCGGCGCATGAGCCTCGATCTGCGCGGCGCCCTGCCCAGCATCGACGAGCTCGACGCCGTCGAGGCCGACCCCAGCCAGCTCGGCGCCCTGCGCGACGCCATGCTGGACGATCCGCGCTTTGAAGAACGGATGGTGGTGCTCTACCAGGAGCGCTGGCGCACCCAGACCGATGAGTACAGAGGCATGTACTACGACTTCGGCCTGGAGATGACCGACGAATACGAGTTCCTGCGCGCCATCGGCGGCGAGCCCCTGCGCCTCGCCGCCCGCGTCGTCGCCAGCGACCGGCCCTACTCCGACATCCTCACCGTCGACTGGACGATGGCCAATCCCCTGCTGGCCAGCCTCTTTCCCATCGACTACCCCGACGGCGCCACCGGTTGGCAGGAGGCCCGCTACACCGACGGCCGCCCCGCCGCCGGGGTTCTGTCCACCAACGGCCTGTGGTGGCGCTACGTCAGCCCCATCTTCAACTACAACCGCGCCCGCACCGCCGCCATCCTCGATCTCTTTGTCTGCCAGGACATCCTCACCCGGCCTGTGCTCCTCGACACGGCCCTGGCCCCCACCGCCGCCGGGGCCGAAGAGGCGATCCGCTCCCAGGATGTCTGTCTCTCCTGCCACGCCACCGTCGAGCCGATCTCCGCCACCCTCTTTGGCTTCCTGCCCGAAGACGACTTCAGCGCCCTGGAGATGACCCGCTACCACCCCGAGCGCGAGCGGGCCGGCGAGAGCACCCTCGGCGTGCAGGCCGCCTGGTATGGCCAGCCGGTCGACGGCCTCGCCGGCCTGGGCCAGGCCATCGCCCGCGACGGGCGCTTCGTCGACTGCGCCGTGGAGACCGCCGCCCAGGGCCTGCTCCGCCGCGACGTGGCCGCCGAAGACGGGCCCCTCCTGCGCGAGGCCCGCGAGGCCATGGTTCAGTCGGATCTGTCCATGAAGGCAGCCCTGCGCGCCATCACCGACAGCCCGATTTACCAGGTCGGGGCCCTGTCGGGCGGCGTCACCGCGGCCGACGCGGCCCGCGAGAGCACCGCCCGCATCCTGGTCGCTACCCAACTTCGCAGCGTCTACGCCGACCTGTCGGGCTACTCGTGGCGCCGCTTCGGCGCCGACCTGCTGGACTCCGACTCCGGCGGCTACCGCGTGATGGCCAATGGCGTCGATGGCGAGAGCCTCTCCGACCCCCTTCAGGCCCCCGGCCTCACCTGGGCCCTGGTCGCCGGGCGCGTGGCCCAAACCGCGGCCCGCGACATCGCCCTGCACGACCTCGCAGCACCCGCCGGCGAGGCCTTCCTGCTTGATCAGGTCGACGCCGGCAGCACCCCAGCCGACCCCGCCTTCCGTGAACAGATCGCCGCCCTGCACTGGCGCCTGCTCGCCAAGCGCCCGTCGGAGGCCACCATCGACGCCCTCGCCGCCTTGTGGAACGAGGCCTACGGCCTCTCCAACAACCCCACGGAGGCCTGGGCCACCGTGCTCTCCGCCCTCCTCCGCGACCCCGCCTTCCTGGCCTACTGATGAACCGCCGCCCCCTGTCCGCCTCCCGTCGCGACCTGCTCCGCCTGCTCCCCGCCGGCCTCGGCGTGGGCCTGCTCGGCGGCCTCGCCCGCCCCAGCCGCGCCGCCGCTGAGGGCGAGCGCCGCTTTCTGTTCATCTTCGCCGACGGCGGGTGGGACCCGGCCTTCGTCTTTCACACCGCCTTTGACAGCCCCTATGTCGACATGCCCCCCGACGGCGCCGAGCTGGCGGAGGTGGGCGACCTGCGCTGGGTCTCTGGGCCCACCCGCCCCAATGTCGACGCCTTCTTCACGCGCTTCGGCGACCGGGCCGCCATCCTGAACGGCGTGGAGGTGCGCTCCATCGCCCATGAACGGTGCCGGCGGATTCTGCTCACCGGCAGCTCCGACCCCGACAGCACCGACATTCCCAGCCAGATCGGCGCCGCATCGGCCCAGCGGCTGCCCTTGTCCCATGTGGTGATCTCCGGCCCGGCCTTTCAAAACGCCACCTCCGAAGGCGTGGTGCGCATCGGCCAGCGCGGCCAACTGGCCGGCCTGCTCAGCGGCTCCTGCGTTGAGGGCAGCGAGCCCATCCACACCCTGCCGAGCCCGTCGCTGGTGGCCCTGGAAGACGCCTATGTCCGCGCCCGCGCCCAGTCCCTGGCCCAGTCGGCCCAGGCCGGCGTCTCGGCCCGCATCCACCAGGGCTACGCCGACGCCCTGGCCGACATCGAGGCCGCCGCCGCCTATCAGGATGTGCTCAATCCCTCTGGCAGCGACAGCCTCTCCCAACTACTGGGCGCGGTCGACCTCTTGGAGGCCGGCGTCGCCCGCTGCGCCATCGTGGCCGATCTGGGACTGTTTAACGGCCGCTGGGACCACCACTCCGAGATCACCCGCCAGACCCCGAGCTTTCAGGGCCTCTTCGGCAATCTCTCCACCCTGATGGAGCGACTGACCACCACGCCCGGCACCTGGGGGCCCACCCTGGCCGACGAGATCACGGTGGTGGTCTTCTCCGAGATGGGCCGCTACCCGAGCTTGAACCAGTCGATGGGCAAAGACCACTGGATGACCACCTCGATGCTCTTCCTGGGCGGCGGCATCCGGGGTGGGCAGGTGGTCGGCGCCTACAGCGAGACGGTGGCCGGCACGCCCCTCATCCCCGAGACCGGGGAGCTTGATCCCGACGGCAGCCGCGGCGGGCAGGTGCCCCAGCCGTCCCAGGTGGGCGCCACCCTCATGCACCTCGCCGGCATGGACCCGGCAGAGGCCTTTGGCGCCGACACCCCGCCCTTGCTGGCCCTGCTCGATGAATAGGTTCCTGCTCGGGCTCGCTTTGTTCACGATCTCCTGTGGCAAGGGCGAAGACACCGGCGTCGCCCCCGCCGCCTGCGCCCAGGACGTCGACGGCGCCTACCCCACCTGGGGCACCTTCGGGGAGAGCTTCTTCCTCAGCTACTGCCGCTCCTGCCACTCCGCCGAGACCCCCCAGCGCTTCGGCGCCCCCGACGCCATCAACTTCGACAGCGAAGAAGAGGTGCTGAGCCAGCTCGCAGCGGTGCGGCGCGCGGTGCTCACCGATCAGTCCATGCCCAAAGGCGGCGGGGTGCCCGAGGCCGAGCGCGCCGTGCTGGCCCGCTACCTCGACTGCCTGGAGAGCCCCCCATGACCGCCGCCGACCTCGCTGCCGCCCAGCTCCTCGCCTACAACGCCCATGACATCGAGGCCTTCGTCGCCTGCTACGCCGAAGACGTGCATGTGCTCGACGCCGAGGGGCAGCCCACCCTGGTCGGCCGAGAGGCCTTCCGCGCCGCCTACGGCAGACTGTTCACGGAGTGGCAGGAGGTCGGCGCCGCCGTCGATCAGCGCCTCGTCGCCGAGCCCCATGCGATCGACCTCGAGCGTTGGTGGCGGATTCGCCCGGCAGACGGTCAGCGCCTGGAGGGCACCGTTCTCGCCCGCTACACCGTCAAGAACGGCCTCATCGCCACCGTCCAGTTCTTTCGTGCAGGAGCTTGAGTGAAGGTCTTCATCTGCGCCGACATGGAAGGTGCCACCGGCATCGTTCACCGCGATCAGCTGATGCCCGAGGGGGGCGCCCCTTATATCGCCGGCTGTCGGCTGCTCACCGGCGACGTGGTGGCCGCCTGCACTGGCGCCATCCGCGCCGGGGCCAGGGAGATCGTGATCTCCGAGGGCCACGCCAACATGCGCCACATCCTGCTTGAAGACCTGCCCGCCCAGGCCCGCCTCGTGCGCGGCCCGGCGCTTTGGCCCCAAAAGCCCCTCTGCCAGATCGCCGGCCTCGATGAGAGCTTCGACCTCGCCTTCTTCATCGGCTTTCACAGCCGGGCCGGCACCGTCGGCGGCCTGCTCAGTCACACCTGGGCCGGCGCCATCGTTCACGAGCTGCGATTGAACGGTCAGGTGCTCGGCGAGACGGCGATCAACGCCATCCTCTGCGGCAGCTTTGGCGTGCCGGTGGGGCTCGTGGCCGGCGCCGATGATCTCGTCGCTGAGGCCCAGGCCGACCTCGCCCGCTTCGGCCCCGTCGACTTTGTCACCACCAAAAAGGCGCTTGGCTTCAACCTCGCCGAGTGCTGGGGCCCCAAGGCCACCGGCCCCTGGCTGGAGCAGGCTGCCTTCGACGCCGCCCAGCGCTGGATGTCGGAGGGCCTGCGCCCCTGGGTGATCGCCGGGCCGGTGCGCGCCGAATTGGACTGCCACCGCCGCGAGATGGTCGACCGCATGCTGCTCGCCACGCCAGGCCTCCTCCGCAACGGCGATCGCGGGGTGGCCGTGGAGGCCGAGAGCGCCCGAAGCGCGCTCTCCACGCTCTGGCGCGCGATCACCGAGGCCTTCCACGAGCCGTCGGCCTGGCTCCGCTGAGCCGGGCCGGTCGCGCCGACCGCCGATCGCCATGGACGCCGCCGCCCTCCTGTCATAGAGCCTGCGGCCTCAGAAGACCCCAGGCGGCGCCTCCCCGGCCCGACTGAGGGCTTCTATCGCCACCCTGTTTCGCTGGATTCGCGGGCGCCTGCTCGCGCGCCTGGGGGTCAGTCCCCCGTCACCAGCGGGAGGGGTCGAGAGGCGCACATGCCCAATCTTCTCGTTGTCGGCGCCCAGTGGGGTGATGAGGGGAAAGGCCGGGTGGTCGACCACCTCGCCCGCGACGCGAGCCACGCCATCCGCTTTGGCGGCGGCGCCAACGCCGGCCACACCCTGGTGGTCGACGGGCGCCGCGTGGTGCTGCACCTGATCCCCGCCGGGGCCCTGCAGCCCGGCTGCCGCGGGCTCATCGGCCAGGGCTGCGTGGCCGACCCGTTGGCGCTCTGCGGCGAGCTCGACGGCCTCGCCGCCGCCGGCATCCCGCACCAGCCCGACCGCATCGGCGTCTCTCCCCTCACCTTCGTGGTCACCCCCTTTCACCGCGCCCTGGATCGCGCCACCGGGGCGGCCATCGGCACCACCGGCCGCGGCATCGGGCCCTGCTACGCCGACAAGGTCGCGCGACGCGGCCTGCGCCTGGGCGAGCTGGTCGACGGCGCCGCCGCCGACATCCTCGCCACCCAGCGCGCCCACGTCGCCGCCCTGCGGCCCGAGCTGGAGCTGCCGAGCGTCGAAGAAGCCCTGGCCAGCCTCCAGCCCGCCGCCCAGCGCCTCGCCCCCTATCTGGCCGATGTGACCGGCGAGATCGAGGCCGCCATGCGCCGAGACGAGGTCCTGCTCTTCGAGGGCGCCCAGGGCGCAGGCCTCGACCTGGACTTCGGCAGCTACCCCTTCGTCACCTCTTCCCACACCGGCGCCGGCGGCGTCTGCAACGGCGTCGGCCTCTGGGTCGACCTCCACCGCCGCGTCGGCGTGCTCAAGGCCTATGCCACCCGGGTCGGCCACGGGCCCTTCCCCACCGAGGATCACGGCGCCGCCGGTGATCACATCCGGGCCGTGGGTCGCGAGGTGGGCGCCACCACCGGCCGCCCCCGCCGCTGCGGCTGGCTCGACCTGCCGGCGCTCAAGGCGGCGGTGCGCTGGTCGGGGCTCACCGATCTGGTGGTCACCAAGCTCGACGTGCTGGCGGGCCTCGACGAGATCCCGGTCGCCGTCGAGCACGGCCCCAACGGGCCCCGCTACCAGCACTTCGCGGGCTTTGGCGACATCACCGGCGCCCGCACCTGGGCGGAGCTGCCGGCGGCAGCCCAGGCGCTGCTCACCTTCATCGAGGCCTCGCTCTCCACGCCCATCGCGCTGGTCACCGTCGGCGCCGAGCGCGGGGCGCAGATCCCCCTGCGGCCGCTGCCATGAGCGCATCCCGCGTCGGAGATCTCGATCGCAAGGCCCTCGCCAGCGCCGCCGCCGCGCGCTGGGCCGAGGCCAGCCAGGCCCTGCGCCGCGGTGAGCCCGGGGCCGCCGACCCGGCCCTCGCCAACCACTTCGCCCAGGTGAGCCAGATCAGCGGCCTGTCGATCGCCACCACCAGCGACGGCATCGGCACCAAGGTGGAGCTGGCCGAGCGCACCGGCGTCTACGACACGCTCGGCTTCGACCTGATGGCGATGGTGGTCGACGACCTCGCCGCCGCCGGCGCCACGCCGCTTTCGATCACCAACATCCTCGACGTCGACACCATCGATCCCGCCGTGGTCGACGACCTGATGCGCGGCCTCTTCGAGGCGGCCCGCGCCGCCCGTGTGGCGGTGAGCGGCGGCGAGATCGCCGAATTGGGCCCCCGCATCGGCGGCTACGGCGCCGGCATGCACTTCAACTGGTGCGCCACCGCCATCGGCTGGTTTCCGCCGGGTCACCCCCCCTTGAGCGGCGCCGCCCTCCAGGCCGGCGACCGCCTGATCGGCCTGCCCAGCCCCGGCTTTCGCAGCAATGGACTGACCTTGGCCCGCAGCCTGCTCACCGAGCGCCACGGCGAGGACTGGCACACCGTGGACTGGCGGGGGCGCACCTGGGGCGCGCGCCTGCGCTGGCCGAGCCGCATCTACGCCCCGGCCCTGGTCGACCTGCGCGCTGCCCTGGGCCCCGATCTGCACGGCGCCGCCCACATCACCGGCGGGGGCATCCCCAACAAGCTGGGCCGGGTGCTGCGCGCCACCGGCCTGGGCGCCCAGATCTCCGATCCCCTGTCGCCCCCCCCTGAAATGGTCGAGCTGGGCGCCGGCCTCGACCCCATCACCCGCTGGCGGGCCTGGAACCAAGGCCACGGCATGATCCTGGCCCTGGCGGCCAACGCTGCCGATGCCGCGCTGGCCGCCCTGCGCGATCAGGGCCACGCGGCCGCGGTGATCGGCGAGGTCGTGTCCACCCCGGGCATCACCATCCAGCCCGCCGGCGCGCCGGCGATCCGCTTCGAGGCCACCCCATGAGCGCCCCGCCCTGCCTCGCCCTGTGCGCCGCCCCCGGCGTGGACGATCCAGCCGCCCTGGCCGCCTGGGCCCACCTCCGCGCCGCGGGTCTGTCGCAGAAGCCCACCCGCTACCGGCTGCTCCGGGCCGCCGAACCCGTCGAAGCCACGGCCCTGCGCGCCTTTGGCGAGGCCCTGGCCGATCCCATCGCCGAGCGCGGGCAAGTAATCACGGCGGCCACCGAACTGCCCGGCGCCACCTTTGTCTACGTCGCGCTCCACCCCGGCCTCACCGATGACGAGGGCGCCGCCGCCGATCGGGCCTGGGGCTGGATCACCGGATCGCCTGCCCCCGCCTTCGCCGCCACCGTGCTCTGGGCCTTCGACGCCGCGCTGTCTCCCCTCGAGCGCGATCGCGCGGTCGCCGCCCTGCACAATCCCAATGTTCACGAGGCCGCCGCGGGCGGCGCCGACTTTGTCCTGCCGGCCCGGGCCCAGGTGGCCCTGCGCGGCAGCGGTCACGTCGAAGAGCTCCCCCTCGATGACCTCGACGAGGCCGGCCTCCTCGCCCTCTCTACCTCCCGGCAGTTGGGGCTCAGCCCCGACGAGCTGCGGGTGATTCAGGCCTGGTACCGCGACCCCGCCGTGCGCGCCGCCCGGGCCGCCGTGGGCCTGGGGCCCGCCACCGACGTCGAGTTGGAGGTCTTCGCCCAGACCTGGTCGGAGCACTGCAAGCACAAAGAGTTCAACGCCCGCATCACCGTCGAAGATGCCCAGACCGGCGCCCAACGGGTGGTCGACGGCCTCTTTCCCACCACCATCCAGGGCCCCACGCGCGAGGTCTGCGGCCGCCTCGCCGCCCGCGGCCAGGACTTCATCGTCACCGTCTTCTCCGACAACGCCGGCCTCGTGCGCATCGACGCCGACACCCACCTCGCGCTCAAGGTGGAGACCCACAACTCGCCCTCGGCCCTCGACCCCTACGGCGGCGCCATCACCGGCATCCTCGGCTGCGACCGCGACGCGCTCGGCACCGGCCGCGGCGGCGGGCGCCTGCTCTTCAACACCGACGTGCTCTGTTTTGGCCAGCCCGACCAGTCGGCCGACCTGCTGCCCGGTCAGCTCCACCCTCGGATGGTGCTGGAAGGGGTGCACGAAGGCGTGGCCGACGGCGGCAACAAGAGCGGCGTGCCCAACCTCGGCGGCGCTGTGGTCTTTGACGATCGCTACGCCGGCAAGCCGCTGGTCTTCTGCGGGGCCGCCGCCCTGGTGCCCCGGCTGATCCAGGGCGCGCCGGCCTGGCAAAAGGCCATGCGCCCCGGCCAGCGCATCGTCTCGGCAGGCGGCCGGGTGGGCCGCGACGGCATCCACGGCGCCACCTTCTCCAGCCATGAGCTGCGCAGCGGCCAGAGCGCCGGCGTGGTGCAGATCGGCAGCCCCTTCATCCAAAAGCGCCTCTTTGACTTTCTGGAAGAAGCCGCCGCCCAAGGCCTGCTCGCCGCGGTCAATGACTCGGGGGCCGGCGGACTGTCCTCGTCGGCCGGCGAGCTGGCCCGGCACTGCGGAGCGCGTGGCGGCCTCGACCTCGACACCGCCGCCGCCCCGCTCAAGTTCCCCGGCCTCGCCCCCTGGGAGATCTTTGTGTCGGAGTCCCAGGAGCGGATGACCCTGGCCGTCGAGCCCGCCGATCTGCCCGCCCTGCGCGCCCTCGCCGAGGCGCGTGACGTCGAGCTCTCCGATCTCGGCACCTTCGAAGACAGCGGCTGGCTCTGCGTGCGCGACGGCGAACGGGTGGTGGCCTACCTCGACATGGCCCTGCTGCATGAGGGCGCCCCCCGACTGTCTCTGTTCGCTCGTCGGTCGCCGCCCCGGGTGGCACCCACCCCACCCCTCCCCGGCGCCCTGGGCCCTCTGCTCCAGGCCCTGCTGGGCCACCGCGACATCGCCAGCCGCGAGGCCTTTGTGCGGGCCTATGATCACGAGGTCAAGGGCAAGACCGTCATCAAGCCCTTCGCCGGGCCGGCCGGCCGCGCCCCCCAGGACGCGGGCCTCATTCGCATCCGACACGATCAGCCGCGCGGCGTGGCGGTCTCCCACGGCATCGGGCCCCGCTTCGGCGACTGGGACCCCTACGCCATGGCCCAGGGCGCCTTCGACGAGGCCGTCCGGGCGCTGGTCGCCCTGGGGGCCCGCCTCCCGCTGCATGGCGCAGGCCCCTGGGATGCCTTCGCCGGCTGCGACAATTTCTGCGTGCCCGACTCGGTCTACCATCCGACACGAAACCCCGACGGCGCCGAGAAGCTGGGCAAGCTCGTGGCGATGGCCGAGGGCATGGCCGAGATGGTGCGCCGCTACGAGGTGCCCCTCATCTCCGGCAAAGACAGCATGAAGAACGATCTGCGCGCCGGCGGCGTGAAGATCAGCGTGCCGCCCACCCTGCTCATCACGATGGTCGCCGTGCTGCCCGACGTGGAGCGGGCCGTCACCAGCGAGTGGAAGTCGGCCGGCGACTGGATCTTTCTGCTCGGCCCCACCGCCGACGAGCTCGGCGGCAGCGCCCTGGCCAACCTGCTCGGCTGGACCGGCGGCCGGGCGCCCACCGTCGACATCGACGGCGCCCTGCGCCGCTACCGCCAGATGGCCGAGGCCCACGACGCCGGCCTGCTGCGCTCCTGCCACGACCTCTCCGAAGGCGGCCTCGCCGTCGCCCTGGCCGAGTGCTGCATCGGCGCCGGCCTGGGCGCGCAGCTCCGCAGCCCCTTTACAGACCCGGCCCTCTGGTTTGCCGAGAGCCACTCCCGCTTTGTGGTCAGCGTCTCGCCCGACAAGGCTCCCGCACTCCTGGCCCTCTTCGGCGACGACGCCACCCGCCTCGGTGAGGTGGGCGGCGACAGCCTCCTCGTTGATGGGGTCTCCCTCGGCGCCCTCTCGGCCTTGGAGGCCGCCTGGCTGCGGCCGCTCACCGCCCCCACCCTCGCCTTTGGACACGACGCATGAAGGCCTATGTCATCACCGGCTATGGGCTCAATTGTGAGGAGGAGACCGCCGCCGCCTGGCGTCGGGCCGGCGCCACGCCGCAGATCGTTCACGCCGAGGACCTCTTCAGCGGCGCCGCCCCTCTCTCCGGCGCCCAGATCATCCACCTCTGCGGCGGCTTCTCCTATGGCGACAACCTCGGATCGGGGCGGGTCTTCGCCCTGCGCCTGCGCCACGACCCGCGCGGCGGCAAGGGCCCCCTCGCCCCCGCCCTGGCCGCCTGGGTGGCCGACGGCGGGCAGCTCATCGGCGTCTGCAACGGCTTTCAGATCCTGGTGAAGTGCGGCCTGCTGCCCAATCTCAGCGGCGAGCTGCGCATCGAGGCCACCCTGGCCCCCAATCGGCCCACCGGCTTCGTCGACCGCTGGGTGCGCTGCGCCGTCTCGCCCAGCCCCTCGCCGGCCTTCACCGGACTGTCCACGATTGACCTGCCGATCCGACACGGAGAGGGCCGCCTGCTCTTCGCCGACGCCGCCACCGCCGCCCAGGCCGAGGGCCTCATCCCCCTGCGCTACGCCGCCGATCTGGCCGACGCCCCCCTCAACCCCAATGGCTCCACCGCGGCGGCGGCGGCCCTCACCGATCCAAGCGGCCGGGTGCTCGGCCTGATGCCGCACCCCGAGGCCTTCCTCGACGCCATCAACCACCCCGACCGCCGCCCGGCCGCGCGCCCCACCGGCGCCGCCTTCTTCGAGAACCTCGTCGCCGCCGGCCTTGGCTGAGGCGCTGGAGCTACCCATGTTGCTGCCGATCCGTCGCGCCCTGCTGAGCGTCTGGGACAAGACCGGCCTCCTGCCGCTGGCCCGCTGCCTCGTCGCCCATGGGGTCGAGCTCTACTCCACCGGCGGCACCCGCGCCGCCTTGGAGGCCGATGGGCTGCCCGTTCTCGACGTGGGCGCCCTGCACGGCCGGCCCGAGGCCTTCGGCGGCCGGATGAAGACCCTCTCCTACGAGATCGCCGCCGGCATCCTCTTCGACCGCCGCCGCGACGCGGAGGAGGCCGCCGCCCTGGGCATCGGCCCCATCGACCTCGTGGCGGTGAACCTCTACCCCTTCGAGGCCTACCGCGACCGCGGGCTGCCCCTGCCCGAGCTGGTGGAGTACATCGACATCGGCGGGCCCACCCTGCTGCGGGCCGCCGCCAAGAATTTCAACAGCGTGGTGACCCTCGCCGATCCCACGGACTACGCCGCGCTGATCGCCGAGCTGAACGAAAACAATGGCTGCTCCAGCCTCTCGACCCGCCGCCGCCTGATGGGCCGGGCCTACGCCACCACCGCCCGCTACGACGCCGCCATCTCCGATCACCTCGCCGCCGAGGCCGGCGCCCCCACCCGCACCCTGCGCTTCGGCCCCGCCCAGCCCCTGCGCTACGGCGAAAACCCGCACCAGCCCGCCCAGGTCTTCCCCGGCCTCGGCCCCTCCCCCCTCGACGGGGTGCTGGGTGGCAAGGCCCTCTCCTACAACAACCTCCTCGATGTCGAAGCCGCATTGGGCGCCATCGCCGGCCAGGGCCCCGGGGTCGCCGTCGCCGTGGTCAAACATGGCAACCCCTGCGGCCTCGCCCTCGCGCCCACCGCCGCCGAGGCCCTGGAGCTGGCCTGGCAGGGCGATCCCGTCTCGGCCTTTGGCTCGGTGATCTCCTTCTCCACGCCGCTAGAGGCCGCCGACCTCGCCCCCCTGCACCTCGACGACAAGAGCCGCCGACGCTTTGTGGAGGTGCTGGTGGCGCCTGCCTTCTCGGCCGAAGCCGTGGCCCTGTGCGCCCACCACAAGGCCCTGCGCCTCGTCACCGCCCGGGCCGATGAACAGTCGGCCCGCCCCGATCACCGCATTGTGATGGGGTTGCTCTTGGAGCAGGCCCGCGACCTCGCCATCGCCGACGGCTACCGCCACGAGGCCGGCCCGGCGCAGATCCTCGACGAGGCCCTGGCCGCCTTCGCCCTGCGCGCCGTGCGCAGCGTCAAGTCCAACGCCATCGTGCTCGCCCGTCGCCTCGACGCTGACCGCCTGCAGCTCGTCGGCATGGGCGCTGGCCAGCCCAATCGGGTCACCGCCGCCGCCCTCGCCCTCGCCCGGGCGCAGGAGAACCTCGGCCCGGGCGCCCTGGGCCCGGTGTACGCCGCGTCCGACGCCTTCCTGCCTTTTCGCGACACCCTCGACCGCCTCGCCGACGCCGGCGTCGGCCTGCTGCTGCAGCCCGGCGGCTCGATCCGCGACGCCGAGGTCGCCGCCGCCGCCAACGAGCGCGGCGTCACGCTTGTTCTCACCGGTATCCGTCATTTCCGCCACTGAAGGGAAGGGTGATCCATGACCGCGCTCTCCACTGTCAATTCTCCCCAGCTCCAGCTTCTGCACCGCGGCAAGGTGCGAGACAGCTTTCGGGTCGACGCCAAGACCCGCCTCATCGTCGTCACCGATCGCATCAGCGCCTTCGACCTCAAGCTCGACACGCCGATCCCCGGCAAGGGTGAGGTGCTCAATCGACTGGCGGCCTGGTGGTTCGCCCAGACCGCCGACATCGTGCCCAATCACCTGCTGCGAACGGTGGGCCGGCAGGCCTCGCTGGTGCGCGAGGCGGTGCCGATGAAGATCGAGGTGATCGTTCGGGGCTACATGGCCGGCAGCATGGCCCGCGGCTACCGCGAAGGCCGCCGCAGCTTCTCCGGCGTCGCGGTTCCCGACGGCCTGCACGAGAACGACCGTCTCCCCCAGCCGATCGTCACACCCACCACCAAGGAGGAGTCCGATCAGGAGATCACCCCCGATCAGATCGTCGCCCAGGGCCTGCTCTCCGCCGAGCGCTACGCCGCGGTCGAGGGGCTGGCGCTGCGACTGTTCAACCGCGGCACCGAGCTGCTGGCGGCCCGCGGTCTGCTTCTGGCCGACACCAAGTACGAATTTGGCCTCGTCGATGATCAGATCGTGCTGATCGATGAGATCCACACGCCGGACTCCAGTCGCATCTGGGACGCCGCCCGCTACGCCCTGGCCCCGGCGGCGGTGCCGCCCCTCGACAAGGAATTCGTCCGCACCCACATGATGGCGGCGCGGGCCCGCACCGGGGCGTTGCCGCGCACCCTGCCGCCCGACATCGTCGCCGAGACGCTGCGCCGCTACGCGGAGCTCTACACGCGGGTCACCCAGCAGCCCCTCACCCCGGCCCCCGAGGCCGGCGACAGCCTGCGCGAGGCCCTGGTGGCCGAGGGCCTCATCAAGGCCGGCTTTGTCGCCATCGTGATGGGCTCGCCCAAAGACCGGGCCCACGCCGAGAAGCTGCGCGCCGTGCTGGCCCCCTATGATCTGTACACGGTGATGCGGGTGGTGAGCGCCCACAAGAATGGCGAGCGCATCGCCGAACTGGTGGCCACCTATGGCGAGACCATCGAGCCCGGCGTGATCATCGCCGTGGCCGGTGAGTCCAATGGGCTCGGCGGGGCCTTGGCCGCGAATTTCGCCATCCCGGTCATCAACGCGCCGCCCTTCTCCGATCGCAGCGACGTGCTGCTCAACGTGGCCTCCTCGCTGATGATGCCCTCGGCCACGCCGGCCGCCACCTGCATCCGCCCCGACAACGCCGCCCACGCCGCCCTGCGGGCCCTCAACATCCCGAGCCTGCGCCGCACCCTGGCCGCCGAGATCCGGGCGCTCAAGCAGAGCCTGATCGAGGCCGACGCCGAGCTGTCAGGTCTGTCTTCATGAGCGCCGCCCGCGCCATCAGCCCCCTGGACGGCCGCTACGCTGAGCGCTGCGCGCCCCTGCGGGCCTACTTCTCCGAGGCGGCGCTGGCCCAGGCGCGGGTGCAGGTCGAGGTGGCGCACGCCCTCGCCCTCGACGAGACCGGCCTCTTCGGCCAACTCGACGAGGGGGAGCGGGGGCGCCTGCTGGCCGCGGCGACCGACTTCGACGAGGCAGATTTTGAGCGGGTGAAGGCGATCGAGGCCACCACCCGCCACGATGTCAAGGCCATTGAGTACCACCTGCGCGCCCAGACCGCGCTGCGGGCGCCCAATCGCATCCACTTCGGCCTCACCTCCGAAGATGTGAACAACCTCGCCTACAGCACGCGCTTCGCTGCCTTTGTGCGCGAGCAGCAGCTCCCCGCCCTCGACGCCCTGCTGCTGCGCCTCGCCGGCCTCGCCGAGGGCCTCGCCGCCCTGCCCTTTCCGGCCCGCACCCACGGCCAGCCCGCCACGCCCACGACCGCCGGCAAGGAGCTCGCCGTCTACGCCAGTCGCCTGCTGCGGGTGCGGCGCGCCCTGGTCGATCACCGTTTTTATGGCAAGCTCAACGGCGCCACCGGCACCTACGCCGCCCTGCTGATCGCCGCGCCCACGGTGGATTGGCGGAGCTACGAGCGGCGGCTGGTGAGCGGCCTGGGCCTGGTGCCCAATCCGGCCACCACCCAGATCGAAGACCACGACGCCTGGGCCCGCTGGTTTCACGAGTCGCGGCTGCTCTCCAGCATCCTCGTCGATCTGTGTCGCGATGTCTGGCTCTACATCTCCCAGGGGTGGATCGTTCAGGCCACCCGGCCGGGAGAGGTCGGCTCGTCGACCATGCCCCACAAGGTCAACCCCATCCGCTTCGAGAACGCCGAGGGCAACCTCGAGCTGAGCGCCGCCCTGCTGGCCTTCCTGGCCGAGAAGCTGACGCGCTCGCGCATGCAGCGGGATCTCTCCGACAGCACGGTCACCCGCAACGTGGGTGTGGCCTTTGGCCACCTGATGCTGGCGATCGACGAGATCGGCAAGGGCCTCGACGCCGTGGCCTTTGACGACGCCGCCTGCCTCGCGGCGATTGAGGCCACCCCCGCCCTGCTGGCCGAGCCCATCCAAACGGTGATGCGCCTGCACCACACCGAAGACCCCTACGGCGCCTTGCGCGACCTCACCCGTGGACAGTCGATCTCGGCCGAAGACCTCTCCCGCTTCGTGCAGGCGCAGTCCCTGCCCGCGGAAGTCAAGGCCCGCCTCGCCGCCCTGCGGCCCGGCGCCTACCTGGGCGCCGCCGCCGAGATCGCCATCGAGGTGGCCGCCTCGGTGCGCGCGGCGATCGGAGGTGCGCCGTGAGCGGCCGCTTCGCCGTCCTGGGCAAGGGGGCCCGCGAGCACGCCATCGCCCGGCGCCTCGCCGAAGACCTCGGCGCAGCCTGTGTCATCGTCGTCCCTGGCAACGACGGCATCCCGGGCTCCACGGGGCCGGTGGAGGGGCAACTGTCCACCTTCCTGCTCCGCCAGGGTGTAGAGGTGGCGGTGATCGGCCCCGAGGCCTTGCTCGCGGCCGGCCTCGCCGATTCGCTGCGCGCCGACGGCCTCACCGTGGTGGGGCCCGGCGTCGTGGGCGCCCGGCTGGAGGGCTCGAAGGCCTTCGCCAAGGAATTTCTCCTGCGACACGGCATCCCCACGGCGCGGGCGGTGCTCAGTCGCTCCGCCGCTGAAGACGCCGCCGCGGCGCCGGCCTTCGCCACGGGCGGCGTGGCCAAGTACGACGGCCTCGCCGAGGGCAAGGGGGTCGTTGTCTGTGAAGACGCCCCCGCCCTCGCCCTCGCCCTCGCCGACCTGCGGGCCCGCTATGGCGAGTCGGCACCCATCCTCATCGAGGAGCGACTGACCGGCCCCGAGCTGTCGGTGCTGCTGGTGGTCTCCGACGGCGTGGCCGTGGAGCTCCCCGAGGCCCGCGACCACAAGCGCCTCTTGGAGGGCGACCAGGGCCCCAACACCGGCGGCATGGGCGCCCTCTCGCCGGCGCTCCCGGCCAGCGACCCGCTGCGTGAACAGATCCGCCGCGAGATCGTAATCCCCACCCTGCGGGGCCTCCAGGCCGAGGGCATCCCCTTTCGGGGCTTTCTGTTCATCGGGCTGATGCTCTGCCCCGAGGGGCCTCGGGTGCTGGAGTACAACACCCGCCTCGGCGACCCCGAGACCCAGGTGATCTTACCGCGCCTGGGCGGCGACTTCGCCGGCCTGCTGCGGGGCTGCGCCGAGGGCCGTCTCTCGGCCAAGGGGATGATGGTGCGGCCCGAAGCGGTGATCGGCGTGGTCCTGGCGCGGCGGGGCTACCCCGGCGCCGCCACAGCCCCTCCTCCCCGCCTCCCCGCCGACGTCTCGGTGCCCTACGTCGTCGGGAACGCCCAGCGCGACGGCCTCGGCGACCTGCGCCTCCCCGGCGGGCGGGCGCTGACCCTGCTGGGAGTCGGCCCCACCGCCCTCGCGGCCCGCGCCGCGGTCTATGGCTCCCTGGTGCCCCTCCTCGACGCAGCTCCCGAGGCCTTCTGCGCCCGGTTCGACATCGGTCGGCGGGCCCGGGTCGCCGTCTTCGCCTCGGGCACCGGCAGCAACCTGCGGGCCCTGCTGCGCGCCTGTGCGGCCGGCCCCTTGCGCGGCCTCGCCGAGGTTGCCTGGTGGTCAGCGACCGACCCGGCTGCGGCGCCCTGTCCATCGCCGCCGAGGCCGGCATCGCCACCTGGGCGGCGCCGCGCTTCAAGGGGCAGGCCGCCGCCTGGGAGTCCGCGGTGGGCGAGGTCGTCGCGGCCGCCGACTGTGATCTGATCGCCCTGGCCGGCTTCATGCGCGTGCTCGGCGCCGCCTTTGTCCACCGCTTCGCCGGGCGCATCGTCAACATCCACCCGGCCGACACCCGACTGCACCAGGGGCTGGGCGGCTATGCCTGGGCCCTCGGCCGCGAACAGACCACCATCACCGTTCACCTCGTAGACGCCGGCCTCGACTCGGGCCCCATCCTCGCCCAGGCCGAGGTCGATCTGCGCGGCGCCAGCACCGTCGAAGAGATCCAGTCTCGCGGCCTCGTGGTTGAGCATCAGCTTTATGCAGCGGCCATCGCGGCCCTGCTCCCCCAGATCGGCCTCCCGACGACCGCCCCCCAGGAGCCCACCCCATGTGTGGAATTGTCGGCCTCTTCTCCAACAAGCCGGTAAGCGAGCCGATCATCTACGGTCTGGGCGCGCTGCAGCACCGCGGGCAGGACGCCGCGGGCGTGGTGACCTTTGACGGTCGCTTTCACACCCGCAAGGGCACCGGCCTCGTCGCCGAGGTCTTTCGGCAGGCCGCCGATCGCGAAGACCTCGTCGGCCACCTCGGCCTCGGCCACGCCCGCTACGCCACCCAGGGCAGCACCGCCCTCCTCGACGCCCAACCCTTGACGATGAACTATCCCTTTGGAATCGCGATGATTCACAATGGGAACGTGACCAATTTCGAGTCGCTGCGCACCGAGCTGGAGAGCCGCCACCAGCGGGTGCTCGACACCACCAACGATCTCGAGCTCCTTCTGTACACCCTGGCCGAGGAGATCGGCGCAGAGGCCGAAACCAAGCCCGGGGGCTTCTCCGAGCTCGGTCCGGCCGAGCTCTTCGCCGCCGTCGCTCGCCTGCGCCAGCGGGTGGAGGGCGCCTACTCCGTGCTCGCCATCGTCGCCCACAAGGGCCTGCTGGCCTTTCGCGACGATCACGGCATCCGCCCGCTGCTCTATGCCCACAGCGGGGCCGACCACGCCTTCGCCTCGGAGTCCGCCGTCTTTGACTGTCTGGGCATGGGCCCGGTGCGCGACGTGGGCCCCGGTGAAACCGTCTTCATCGACATGGCGGGCGTGGCCCATGTCGACCCCGGCACCCCGGCGCCGCGCTCGGCCTTCTGCAGCTTTGAGCACATCTACTTTGCCCGCGAAGACGCCCTCTTCTCCGGCCGACGGGTGGCGAGCGCCCGCCTGGAGATGGGCCGCCTGCTCGCCAGCGCCGTTCAAGCCCGCGGCCTGCTGCCCGACGTGGTGATCGATGTGCCCTCCAGCGCCTACTTCGCCGCGGCCGGCCTCGCCGAGGCCCTCGGCGTGCCCTACCGGCGGGGCCTCACCAAGAACAACCACATCGGCCGCAGCTTCATCGTGCCCTCGGCCCTCGACCGGGCCAGGGTCGTGCGGCAGAAGCTCAATCCCATCCCCGAGGTGGTGGCCGGGCGGCGGGTGGCGGTGGTCGACGACTCAATCGTCCGCGGCACCACCTCGCGCCACATCATCCGCCTCCTCCGCGAGGCCGGCGCCGCCGCCGTCTACATGGTCTCGGCCGCCCCTCCCCTGCGCCATCCCTGCCCCTATGGCATTGACATCGCGCGCCGGGCGGAGCTGGTGGCGGCGATGCTCTCCCACGCCGAGCTGGAAGAGGCCCTGGGCGCCGACGCCGTGGTTTACCCGGCCCTCGACGACTTCAAGCGCCTCTTCGCCGACCAGGGGCACTGTTTTGCTTGCTTCGATGGTGACTACCCGACGGCGGTGACGGATGAGACGCGCCGGTCGATTGAGCGTGAGCAGGTGGCTTCGGGGCGGCGGCAGGTGAAGGCGGCGGTTTCGGTGTAGGGGTTCTGGCGGGGCGCGGACGGGGGGAGTGCAGGAGACGGTTTGGGGTAGGCTCCTGCCCGGGAGGGTGCGGGGGCGGTGGAGTGCGAGTCGGGATGCCTGGTGGGCGGCTTCGATGCGCAATTAGGGGCACGCTGGCGGTATCCTCGCGGGCTTGACTGTGGGCAAGGGCACTCTTTGGGGGGCGAAACGGGCGACAGCCGAGGGCGGTTGAGGGGGTCATTCCCGTCGTCGAAGCGAGCGCCGACGGCGGTTGGGGTGGTTGAAGATCAAAAGTAGGCGACCTCCGACGGCGGTCGGCCCGGTCGGAGGCCAAGACCACCCGGACGCTGGCGGCGGTCGGCCTGTTGAAGACCCAGATCACCCAACCGCCGACGGCGGTCGGCCCGGTCGGGCGCCAGGACCACTCAACCGCTGGCGGCGGTCGGCCCGGTCGGGCGCCAAGACCACCCAACTGCCGACGGCGGTCGGCCTGGTCGGACGCCAAGACCACCCGACTGCCCTCGGCGATCGGGGACGAGATCTTGAATTCGACCCAACTGCCGGCTTCCCATCCCCGGAATTGGGTTCGACCCACCCCAACCGCCGGCTTCCCATTCCCGGAATTGGGTTTGATCCCTCAAACCGGCCCTTGGCGGTCGGTGCGAATCTCGAATTCCGTCCCCGTGCGCGCAGGGCAGCCGACCCAAACCGACCTGTGGACCCCGCAGGCGCAGGCGGTTGACGACGCGCGAGGGCGCATGACGCCTCTGGCGGCGGGTGGTTGAGGACTTGAGTCGAGGCCCAGCCCCCGCGGCCGCTGCCGGCCCTGGGTTGAGTGGCGATCGGTGATCGCCTCGAATTCGGACGATGACTCCCCAAGGCCGACGCCCCGCCGGGCCAGTGTCGGACGATGGAAGCCGGATCGGCGACGGGGCCCGGGGTACCCGCCGGCCCGATGTTCTCGGTTTTCGGGGATGGGATCTTCGATCGCTCCGGGCCGCTGGGGCCTGCGACCGCCAAGTACGTCGACATGCCCTGCGACGGCGCCGCCTCCTTTTCCGCAGAGGCCTCGCGGGGGACGACGGGTCGAACCGCGGCCCCGCAGCTCCTGACCATCGACCGCCGAAGTTGAGCACTCACCGCGACGCGACACCCCAGGCTCCCAGACCGCTCGCCCCGAACGTCCCCCAACAGTCGCGGCCACGGGCGATCCGGCCGGGATGGCACAAATCGTTTGTCCGACGGTGAGAGAGTGGTGTGTAGGGCGCCTGATGTGACTGCATTCGGGGCAGCCAAACTGATCGGATGATGGAGCCCCATCTACTGAAGCAGATGGAGCCGAGCACTCCGGCGCGTATCTTCACCAGGGCACTGACGGTGATCTTGACAGTGCGGGAGGCGGGCCATGTCATTGCAGGTTGACTGCATTTCTTTTTTCCAGAGGAGCAAGTTAGATGCGGCGTTTTATATGAATGATGCCGGGCTAAGAACGCGGTGGTCCCACTTGCCTCATGTTGAACCTCGGTTTGCCGTCATCGCTCACCCCACCACATCATGCAGCGCCCCGAGATTGTGGACCTTGTGGAACCCCACACTGGTGCCCAGCGCCTCGAAATGAGCCTTGCCGCAGTCGATCTTCGCCTGCTCCGCCGCCCGCAAGTCGCCGGTTAGTAGGCTGCCTTTGGTCTCGACGACGAAGAACAGCTTTTCCTCCCCGTGTCGCTCGACCAAGACCGCCCAGTCTGGATTGTAGCTCCCGAGCGGCGTCTCGATCTTGAACCATTGGGGCAGCTTCGCGTAGACCTTGACGTCATGGCTCTTCTCGAAGGCCTGGGCGAACTGCGCTTCGACGTCGGAATCGTAGACGACATGCTCGAAGACCGCCTTTTTGGCTTGGAGCATGTTCTTGGACAGGTAGCCGTGCAACTCCTCCTTCTCGAAGAGCTCCTGGGCAAAAAAGTGCGCATCTCCGATGCGCTCGTACTTGATGCCGTCGACCAGCGCGAGGCGCATCTGCGACTGGATGATAGCGGTCACATGTTCGACGAAGCGCTGCGGGTTGCGCTTAAACTGGTCGAGCTTGCTGCACCGACGCAGGATCTCGACGATCGACCGCCGCGTGAGTTGCGTCTCGTTCTGCAGGAAGGTCACGATGTCGGGCAGGAGGTAGTCGGTTGCGTCGTAGGTGTAGACCTTGCCGCTGCCGTCGACCTCCTCGGTGAGCACTCCGCCGCGTGTGATGTCCACCGCGCTCTTCGTCACGACGAATCTGGCCTTGCCGACAACGAGCGACTTGTCGATCTCCGCTACGCAAGTAGCGATTAGCGTCTCAGGGTCGAAGGCGACCCGAAATGTCGTGCGGTGCTTGATTCGGTCCCAGAGTTCCTTGAACTCAGGGCTGAGGAACACCTTCTTGTTCAGGTTCACTCGTGTCCGCTCGTCGGCGTCGCGGAGAACAAGGCTGCCGGCTACCTTTTTGAGAAGCCCCAGGACCAGATCGGACTCGACGGGCAGGTCCGCCGGGAGTGCGACTGAACCAGCCTTCAGGTCACGGCGCAGCCCATCCTGCACTTTTCCCTTGGCGTCGATGTATTTCTGTTCGTGGAGGTGTTCCCAGAGCTTCTCGGAGCTGTTGACACCGAAGTACGTTGCGGTGCCGTCGTCTCGGGTCACCGGCAGGTTCGCGAACAGGTGCCGTTCCACCGTGCCGAAGCGGATTCCGGTGTCGTCCTCAATCTCCTTTTGAAGCTTGTCGGCGAAGTCGCGGTAGGATTCGTTGGCAATGACCGTGAGCGTGTTAACCTCAAAGCCGTGCACGCGTTCGCCGTCCTGGTTCACCGCGATTCGTAGGCCCCGACCGATTTCTTGCCGCTTCTTCATCACCGAGGTCGACTCATTGAGGGTGCAAATCTGGAAGACGTTGGGGTTGTCCCAACCTTCGCGCAGGGCCGAATGCGAGAAGATGAATTTCAGCTTGCTGTCGAAGCTGAGCAGCCGCTCTTTCTCCCGCATGATGAGCTGATATGCGCCCTCGTCAGCGGCGGCTGTCCCTTCGCCGCGCGAGTCCTTCAGGCGATCGGCGCCGGTGGCGTCCTTCTTCTTGTCCACCGCGAAGTAGCCGTTGTGCACGCCGTCGGCGGCGGTGTCTATGTCCACACCCCCGAACAGGTCCCGGTACTTCGGGCTGCGGATCGCCTTGCGATACTCGTCCTCGAACCACACGGCGTACTTGCCCGGGCGCGGGTTCCCGCCATCGTCGTAGTCCCGGTAGTTCGCGACCTTGTCGATGAAGAACAGGCTGAGGACCTTGATGCCCAGATGGCGCAGCCGCTGCTCCTTGTCCAAGTGCTCCTCGATGGTGCGGCGAATCTGGATGCGCTTGAAGTCGTCGTCGTTCACGTCGCCAACGGCCTGGCCTTGGCGCAGCACTTCGGACTTACTCGTGAAGTCGAGCATCCATGTGTCGTCGACGAAGAAGATGTCGTTAACGATGTAGCCGTCGTAGACGTCGCGCCCGCCCGAGAGGTCGTAGAGGTCGCCCCCCTTGCGAACCTTCTTCGTCGCGCGCTTCACCTTGCCCGCCCCGACGGCAGCCACGTCTAGTTCCAGTGTGGCGGTAGGAAGCCCTTTACGGTTGTCGACCGACACGAGCCGCAGGAATGCCCGATTGTGGCCACCCTCCACGGCGAGCCCGGCGACCTCGATCTGCTTGACCAAGCGCTTCTCGTAGGCGTCCACGGCGTCAAGTCGGTACACCTGCGCGTGCTTGTCCCGATGGGTCGCCGAGTAGCGCAGGGTGCACAGCGGGTTGAGTGATGCGATGGCTTCGCGACTCTTGGCGGTGGTATCCACGCTCTGGGGCTCGTCGATGATGACGATGGGGTTCGTGGCCCGAATGAAGTCGATGGGCCGCGAGCCGGTCATTCGGTCGTGCGGGCGGTGGATGATGTTGGCCTTGTCTTCGTTTTCTGGGTCGGTGAAGCTCTTTCGGAAGGCGTCGATGTTGATAACCATGATCTGGACACAATCGCCGGTCGCGAAATTGCGCACGTCGCCCAGCTTCTGCGAGTCGTAGACGAAGTAGTCGTATCGGATGTTGTCGTAAACGCGCTTGAAGTGGTCTTCGGTGATCTGCAGCGACTTGTACACGCCCTCTTTGACGGCGATCGACGGCACCACTACGATGAATTTGGTGAACCCGAAGCGGCGGTTCAGCTCGAAAACCGTGCGCAAGTAGACATAGGTCTTACCGGTTCCGGTCTCCATCTCGACAGTGAAGTCGAGGCTCGGCAGCGCCTTTGACTGCGCGAGGCCGTTGCGGAGCTGTACTTTCTGCACGTTCTCTAGCCGCTCGTCATCCATGAGTTGGAGTCGGTTGCCGATGCCCAGGTCGCTGTCGTGATTGGCGTCCGCCGGGCGGGCGACGTAGGCCAACCCTCCGCTGTTTCGCACGAGCAGGGGCACCTGAGAAGTGCGCTCGCGGGCAACAGTGAACAGAGTCTGGCAGCTCTCCTGGCCCTCGAACAGGTCGCACACGGCGCGAATGGCTTCGGACTGGTAGTCGAGGTCGGCGCTGAACTGGATCTTCATACCGCGCTCCTACATGCTCTTGATGTCGTTGACGCCCGCGTGGCGCAGGATTTGCACCGCGTTGGTCTTCACCACGTCGTCCTGGAACGAGGCGTCGCGGAACACAACGCGCATGACCTCGGGCTGAAGCTCGGCCCTCAGGGCCGCGATGTCCTTGACCACGGCGAGGTCGATACCATTGGCCAGGCAGACGACGAGCGCACCTGCGCCGAGTACGAACACTCGCTTGCCAGAGACGGTCCGCTCTTCGATGGGCGAGGCGAGGTCGAGGCCGTACTTGAGGAGAATCTCGAACAACAGGTCGTGCTCGGTGCGGCCGGGCTTGACGTTGTCGATGGCATTGAGGAGATTGTGCTCCAACTGGTCGAGGGAGCCGTCCCATGACTTGATGTTGGTGCTCTGGAGATTGAACACCCGGAATCCCAGGTCCACGGCAGGACCCTGGTCCAAAAATGATACATTTAGACTCTTGGAGATTGCGGCTGACGCGGCCCGAAGGCGTGCCTTCGTAATCTCAGCGATGGTGGAGTAGGCGGAGGATTCCAACTTCACCGGAAGCTGCACGACGGCGAAGCGACGGTTGCCGCCGTCCTCAGCATTTAGCTGCATGACCGCGTCTCCGGTGGATCCTGAACCTGCGAAGAAGTCGAGGACGATGGCTCCCTCCTCTGCCTTGGTACCAATGCGGAGCATCTGCTTCAGTAATCGTGTCGGCTTGGGTGTGTCAAAAACAGTCTCGGAAGCGCCAGACACCAAGCGCTGTAGGAGCTCTTTTGTTGCTTCTTGGTTGTGACCGACATCTGTGTTGTCCCACCACGTCCACGCGTGCATCCCGTCGGCCTCGGCCAAGTACTTTTTAAGCCGAGGACGGTTTCTCCCTTCCTCTCCGAACCATACACGACCATCTTCCACGAGACGTCGAAAGCCATCTTGTGAGAAGGCCCAACATCTTCCTCGGGGAGGAGTATAGGTTTCCCCGCCGGGTGTGACGACCTCGAAGTACTGCGACGCGGTAGCGTGACCAGATTGTCCGGTCATGTCCACGGACGCCCATGGCCCTCTCGGGTCGTTGTCCGGATTCGAGTAATCGGACTTGCGAGATTCCGAGAGGGGGATTTTGTTTAGGGCAGCCTTCGCGGTTTCAGCCACCCGTCCGTAGCACACGATGTAATCGTGAGCGGGCCCCAATGGAAGACGGGCATCAGGAGACGTCCGCTTTTGCCAAACAATCGCAGCTATAAAGTTCTCTGGCCCGAAAATTTCATCCATGATTTGACGGAGGTTCTGACTCTCATGGTCGTCTATTGAAACGAAGACGACACCGTCATCCCGCAACAGATTTCGCGCCAGCTTCAGCCGCGGGTACATCATGTTCAACCAGTTCGTGTGGTACCGACCGCCCGTTTCCGCGTTTGCCGTGAGCTTCAGTCCATCCTCGGCCACCTGGCCCGTGTACCGCAGGTAGGTGTCAAGGTTGTCCATGTAGCGGTCCGGGTAGATGAACTCCTCCCCAGTATTGTACGGCGGGTCGATGTAGATCATCTTTACCTTGCGGTGGTA
>Ga0164294_10000668_pt1 | contig 32593 bp, 55 predicted proteins | sample GEODES005metaG_FD_111479 | JGI IMG/M metagenome (GOLD analysis project Ga0164294, IMG submission 111479) | Oligotrophic lake water microbial communities from Sparkling Lake, Wisconsin, USA - GEODES005 metaG | ecosystem: Environmental > Aquatic > Freshwater > Lake | place: USA: Sparkling Lake...
ATTGGCAAACGCCTCGCAAGAGAGCAACGTAAGTGGGAACGAGATCAAGCACAGCGCCAGTCTGAACAACAGACGCTGAGAGCCGCCCCAACAGCATCCGCTGATCAGTTTGAGTCTACCGAAGCGTACACGGAAGCGTTGGCGCTACAAAAGGCTGAAGAACTGATTGCAAAGCGTGAAGCTGCCAAGCAGCACTCTGCTATTCTCGAAAGTTATCAGGAACGCGAAGAAGCAGCGCGGGACAAGTACGATGACTTTGAACAAGTCGCCTACAACCCAAAACTGCCAATCACGAACGTGATGGCTGAAACGATCCAGTCTTCGGACATTGGGCCTGAGTTAGCTTACTATCTCGGCTCTAACCCCAAAGACGCGGAACGCATCTCACGCATGACGCCACTCGGTCAAGCGAAAGAGATTGGAAAGATTGAGGCCAAATTGGCCGCAGAACCTCCGGTCAAACGAACAACGTCAGCGCCAGCGCCGATTTCACCTGTTACCGCCCGAGCCACTGGTTCGCCAGCACTTGACACTACAGACCCACGCTCTATCAAGAGCATGACGGCCTCGCAGTGGATTGAAGCTGAACGCGTAAGGCAGATGAAGAAGTGGGAAGCACAACGTATCCGCTAACTTTTTTTAGGAAATTTACAAATGTCAAACTCGATTCTTACCATCGACATGATCACCCGGAAAGCTCTCGAAATCCTCGAGAACAACCTGGTGCTCACCCGCAACGTCAATCGCCAGTACGACGACAGCTTTGCTGTTGAAGGCGCTAAGATTGGCTCCACCCTGCGTATCCGTCTGCCTGACCGCGCTCTGGTTACTGACGGCGCCGCCCTGCAAGTTCAGGACGACAACGAGCAGTTCACCACTCTGGCTGTTTCTACCCAAAAGCACATCGGTGTCAACTTCACATCTGCTGAATTGACCATGCAATTGGATGACTTTGCAGAGCGTGTTCTCAAGCCGCGTATCAGCCAGTTGGCCTCCAGCATTGATGCTGACGTTGCCAATGCGTACAAAACCATCGGTAACACCGTTGGCACGCCCGGCACCACTCCTTCGACTTCGCTGGTGCTGCTCCAAGCCCAACAGAAGCTGAACGAGAACGCTGCTGTGATGAACCCACGCTACGCTACCGTGAACCCCGCGGCCAACGCTGGTCTGGTTGAAGGTATGAAAGGTCTGTTCAATCCGACCGACACTATCTCCAAGCAGTTCAAGAACGGCATGATGGGCACTGGCGTGTTGGGCTTTGACGAGATCAACATGTCTCAGTCGATCAAGCAGCACACCACTGGATCACGTAGCGCAAGCGCTTCCACACTGGTGAAGACCCCAGGCGTTACTGCCGAAGGCGCTTCTACCATCCTGTTGGAACAAGGCTCTGTGTCTACCACCATCAAAGCTGGTGACGTGTTCACAGTCAGTGCTTGCAATGCTGTCAACCCACAAACCCGTGAGTCCACTGGTTCGCTGTTCCAGTTCGTTGCTCTGGCTGATGCCACCGCTTCGTCCGGCACTTGGACTGTGACTGTTGCTCCGATGTATTCGGCCAACCACGCTCTGGCTACTGTGGATGTGCTGCCTGCAACTGGCGCCACTGTGACCTTCGTGGGCGCGGCTTCTACTCAGTACGCTCAGAACTTGGTCTACCACAAGGATGCCATCACGTTCGCCACTGCTGACCTGTTGCTGCCACAAGGCGTTGACATGGCTGCACGTGCCGTTCATAACGGTATCAGCTTGCGCGTTGTTCGTCAGTACGACATCAACAACGACCGTATGCCTTGCCGTATTGACGTTCTGTATGGTTTCAGCACCATCCGTCCACAAATGGCTTGCCGCATCTGGGGCTAAACCTAATGCCCCTTTGGGGGCGTTTTTTAAATTTTTTTTTAAGGAAATTATCATGGCTCTTCCTAATGGCGCTGGTGGCTACCAGCTTGGTGACGGCAATATCGGTGAAGCTGTTCTGTCGGTTCAAGGTGCTCCTACTGCCGTGGCTGCTGCCGCGACAATGACGGCTGCTGAACTGTCTAATGGCTTGTTTGTGTTCAACGGCACTGCCGGTAATCTGACTTTGCCCACCGTGGCACTGGTAGAAGCCGACATCACGGCTGCATCAAAAGTCAACGCTGCTTTTGACTTCATCATCATCAACGCTGATGCAACCACCGATGACGTGACTCTGGCTGTCGGCACTGGCTGGACAATTGTTGGTAACGCTGTCGTGTCAGAAGCTACTTCTGCTCAGTTCCGCGCCCGTAAAACCGGCGATGGTACTTGGACTGCGTACCGCATTGCCTAAACCAAATGGGGCTTCGGCCCCGTTTTTAAGGAAACATCATGGCAAATTCAAAACCCGTTGGCGTTGCGTATTCTGATCCAGAACTTGTTGCTGGAACTACGATTACTGGCGCTACCATCAGTGGCTCTACCATCAGTGGTTCTACCATCAGTGGTTCTACTTCGACAACTGCCACAGTTAGCGGCACGTTTACTGGCCCTATTCGCCTTCCTGTTGCCGCTGTTGCGGCGGCTGGCAGTAATCAAGGCGATGCTGCTGCACTAGCCGAGGGTATTAATGTCGTTTCGGCGGCAGATGGCACTAAGGGCGTGATTTTGCCCACAGCGGTAGCTGGTATGGTAATTATCGTTAAAAACACCGCTGCCGGTGCGCTGAAGATTTATCCCGCCACTGGTGGGGCAATCAATGCAGTTGCGGCTAATGGTGCGTATAGCATTACAAACCTTACTAGTTCGTTGTTGGTGGCATCTTCCACTACCCAGTGGTATTCTGTTCCATTGGTAGCATCCTAAATAAAAGGGGGCTAATCACCCCCTTTTTCTTATGAACATTTATCTTCAGCACCCTGTCCATGGTCGTAAAGTTGCCACTATGGAACTTGAAGCCGTGTTTGATGAAACAAACGGCTGGACACGCTACAATCCCGACATGCCTTCAGAACCTGAAGAAGCAGTCAACGCGCTGGAAGTCAAGCGCAAATACACACGCAAGGCTGTAGCCGAAGGAGTCTGAGATGGCAATTTACACGGCGGGCGACCAGATCAACCGAGCGCTTAGATTGCTTGGCGTGCTAGCCGAAGGTGAAACGGCTTCAGCCGCATTGTCGCAAGACGCCTTGATGGCGATGAATCAGATGATCGACTCATGGAACACTGAGCGCCTGTCTGTATTCTGCACACAAGATCAGACTTTTACTTGGCCTGCTGGCGAGTACATCCGCACACTTGGCCCTACAGGTAACTTTATTGGCCTTCGCCCTGTGCTGTTGGACGAGTCAACTTACTTCCGTGACCCTGGCACGAACGTGTCGTTCGGCATCAAGTTTATCAACCAGCAGCAGTACAACGGCATTGCGGTCAAGACCGTAACCAGCACCTACCCCCAAGTGATTTTTGTGAACATGGGTTTTCCCAATGTTACGATGTCCATCTACCCCCGCCCTACACGCGATCTGGAATGGCACTTTGTCTCGGTTCAAAAGCTGGACGAGCCTGCCACTTTGGTCACCGACATCTTGTTCCCACCTGGCTACTTGCGTGCGTTCACTTACAACTTGGCAATGGAACTTGCACCAGAGTTTGGCATTGAGCCAAGCCCCCAAGTGCAACGCATTGCCATGACAAGCAAGCGCAACTTAAAACGCATCAACAACCCAGATGATGTGATGTCGATGCCATACGCCATCGTGGCAACTCGTCAGCGGTTTAACATCTACGCCGGAAATTACTGATGGACTCGCCAATTCTTGGCTCTAGCTATGTGGCTCGCAGCGTAAACGCTGCTGACAATCGCATGGTGAACATGTACCCCGAAATCGTGCCCGAGGGGGGTAAGACGGCGGCTTTTCTGTCCCGCTGCCCTGGCCTTCAACGATTGGTTGCCGTTGGCAATGGCCCGATTCGCGGGTTGTGGGCGCTTAAAGACTACCTGTACGCTGTTTCTGGCGATACGGTGTACCGGCTTGATGTGGTGGGTAACACTACGCGCTGGCGAATTAAACTTCTGGGCACTGTCACCGGCACCGGCCCCGTGTCAATGTCGGACAACGGCACTCAGATTTTTATCGCGTGCAACCCAGACGGGTACATCTACAACTCCACTACACAGGTGTTTGCACAGATTACCGACCCCGACTTCCCAGGCGCGGTCAAAGTCAGCTATCTTGACGGCTATTTTGTGTTTAATGAACCCAACAGTTCGCGGGTGTGGGTGACTTCGTTGCTGGACGGCCTGTCTGTCGATCCGTTGGATTTTGCCAGCGCAGAGGGCGACCCAGACGGTTTGGTGTCGCTGATTGTTGACCACCGCGAGGCATGGCTGTTTGGCTCCAACTCTATTGAGGTCTGGTACGATGCTGGCCTGCCTGACTTTCCGCTACAGCGCATCCAAGGCGCTTTTAACGAGATTGGCTGCGCTGCCCCCTACTCGGTTGCAAAACTTGACAACGGATTGTTTTGGCTAGGCTCTGACGCCCGTGGACGGGGTATTGTCTATCGGGCCAACGGTTACACAGGCGTACGTGTTTCTACGCACGCTGTTGAGTGGCAAATCCAGCAATACGCCGATTTGTCTGACGCCATCGGCTACACATATCAGCAAGACGGCCATGCTTTTTATGTGCTGATCTTCCCAAGCGCTCAGACCACTTGGGTCTACGATGTGGCTACGCAAGCCTGGCATGAGCGTGCGGGCTGGTCTAACGGCGATTTTGTGCGTCATCGTTCTAACTGCCAAGTCGTTTATGACGACAAAGTTATTGTTGGCGATTTTGAAAACGGCAACATTTACGCTTTCAATATGGACGTGTACGCTGACGATGGCGACATCCAAAAGTGGCTGCGGTCGTGGCGGGCGTTGCCTACCGGCACAAACAACCTAAAGCGGTCAGCGCAGCACACCCTGCAAATTGATTGCGAAACGGGCGTGGGCCTTAACACCGGCCAAGGCTCTGACCCTCAAATCATGCTGCGTTTTTCGGATGACGGCGGGCACACTTGGTCTAACGAGCGCTGGATGTCGATGGGCAAAGTTGGCGAGTATTATAAACGCTCCTTTGCCCGCCGATTGGGCATGACACTAAAGTTGCGTGACCGCGTGTATGAAATTTCAGGTACTGATCCGGTAAAAATAGCGATCATGGGCGCTCAACTTTATGTGACGCCTACCAATGCCTGAACAACAAAATATCACTAACATCCCATCTGCGAGGGTCGAAATAATTGACTCTCGCACGGGGATGGTTTCGCGTGAGTGGTATCGGTTTTTTCTGAATCTGTTTAATCTTGCAGGCAATGGCGGCAATCCAGTATCGCTAGATGACTTGCAAATAGGCCCCCCACCGTCTGCTGACACAATAACTGGCGGCGGCGGCGGTACTGGAACGGTGACTTATGTGGACATGACTGTGCCCACCGGCCTGTCAGTTTCTGGTAACCCCATCACCACTTCCGGCACACTGGCCGTTACTTATTCGGCAGGCTACGCTATCCCGACTACCGCTAGCCAAACGCAGTGGGACACCGCGTATTCTGAGCGTCTGCAATGGGACGGTGGAACGACTAATTTGGTTGCGGCTACTGGCCGTACATCGCTTGGCGCAACCACTGTTGGCGGCAACTTTTTTACGCTGCCCAACCCAAGCGCGATTACGTTTGTGCAGATCAATGCTGACAACACGATTACCACGATGGACGCGCCGACTTTCCGCACGGCCATCGGCGCGGGCACTGGCAGCGGCACAGTTACCGCCGTGTCGGTTGTATCAGCCAACGGCTTTGCTGGCTCATCAAGCGGCGGCGCAACCCCCGCGTTAACCCTATCAACCAGCATCACCGGCGTGCTTAAAGGCAACGGTACGGCTATTTCTGCCGCCACGGCGGGCACTGATTATTCTGCGGGCACATCAGCGCTAGCCACTGGTATCCTGAAGTCCACCACTACGACCGGCGCGTTGTCAATTGCCGTTGCGGCTGACTTCCCCACGTTAAACCAGAACACCACTGGCAGCGCGGCCACCCTGACAACTGGCCGAACCATTGCCATAACGGGCGACCTAGCTTACACCAGCCCGTCATTTGACGGCTCAACAAACGTCACGGCTGCGGGCACTTTGGCGACTGTCAACACCAATGTCGGCTCGTTTACAAACGCCAGCGTTACGGTCAATGGCAAAGGTTTGGTCACTGCGGTGTCTAGCGGCACTGCGCCAGTTACCTCTGTCACCGGCACTTCGCCCGTGGTATCTAGCGGCGGCGCAACACCGGCCATCAGTCTTGCCGCTGCCTACGGCGATACGCTCAACCCTTATGCCAGCAAGACCGCCAACTTTATATTGGCGGCGCCTGATGGGTCGGCTGGCGTGCCTACTTTTAGGGCGGTTGTTGCAGCTGACATTCCTACGCTTAACCAGAACACCACTGGAACAGCCTCAAATGTCACCGGCACGGTGGCGATTGCCAACGGCGGCACGGGCCAAACAACAGCCACCGCCGCGTTCAATGCCCTGTCACCTGTTACATCTACGGGCGACCTGATTATTGGTAACGGCGCGAATAGCGCCACTAGGTTGGCTATCGGCGCTAACAACTACGTCTTGACATCTAACGGCACTACGGCCACATGGGCGGTGGCTACGGGTAGCGGTGCGACCATTACCAATGACACAACCACGGCCACCAACTTATACCCCTTGTTTGCGGCTGCTACATCGGGTGCGCTTGCCAATGTGTACACGAGTAACCCCAAATATTTGTACAAACCTAGCACAGGCGAATTGACCGCAAATGCTATGGTTTCTAGCAATGGTATACAGATAAATGCAAATACTGTAACCACAAGCTACACTATCGCCGCCGGAAACAACGGCTTGTCAGCAGGCCCGGTCAGCGTAGATAGCGGCGTTGCTGTAACAGTGTCTTCTGGTTCAATTTGGAGCGTTGTATGACCGTCACTGCCCGAAATCTAGTGCCCGCAAAGCTGGTGGAAAACACCCAGACCACCCAGTACATTGTGCCGACCAATGCTACAGCCGTGATCATTGACAAATTTACGGCCACAAACATCAGTGGTAGCGCGGCTACAATCAGTGTAAACTTGGTCACAGGTTCGGACACCCCAGGCAATAAAAACCTGATAACCAAAACCAAGTCGTTAGCCGCGTCTGAGGTGTATACATTTCCAGAACTGGTGGGTCAAATTTTGCCAACTGCTGCGTTCATATCAACCATCGCCAGTGCGGCCAGCGCCATCAACATGCGCGTGTCTGGGCGTGAGGTGACGTGATGTCAACGCAATTATTGGATGATCGGGACGCAGCGCTTCGGGTAGGCTACGAGGCAACAGATTGGAGCGCTCCAATATCGTTTGAGAACTATTGCACTGCGGTAAAAGATTGGACAATAAGCGCAATTAAACGCGATGGAAACATCATTGGCGCGGTGTACAAAAAAGATGACGAGTTACACATTTCAGTGTTGCCAGAGTGGCGTAAGAAATGGCTAACAAAAAGCCTGTGGAAAAACTTTTTTCAGTCTGGTAGAGTGACTACAAAAGTTACGCCTGGGCATGACTACATGTACGATATTTTAAAACGGCTTGGGTTTAAAGAGTCTGTCAGCGGTATGCTGATCAAGGAGAGTTAAAAATGGGCATTGAAACAGCAATCATAGGCAGCGCCATACTTGGCGCCGCAAGTTCGCGCAGCGCCGCACGTACACAAGCCAGCGCGGCTGACCGTGCGGCTCGACTGCAAAAAGAGCAGTTTGATCGTCAAGTCGAATTGCAAGCCCCGTTCCGCGAGGCCGGTGTCCGTGCGTTGCCAGAACTGGAAGCCGCATCTAGGTACACAAACTTTGGCATGGATCAGTTTCAAGCTGACCCAGGTTACGGTTTTCGTTTGGCTGAAGGCCAGAAAGCACTTGACCGTCAAGCTGCTGCCCGTGGCGGGCTGATTTCTGGTGCCGCCTTAAAAGGCGCTCAACGCTTCGGCCAAGAAATGGGCAGCCAAGAGTACACCAACGCTTTTAATCGCTACCAGACCGAGCGCCAAGCCCGCCTTAACCCCTTGCAAAGCCTTGCTGGTATGGCTCAAACTTCTGTAGGTCAGCTAGGCCAAGCCGGTCAAGCGTATGCAACTAATGTTGGTGAGGCTGGTGCTCAAGCAGCGCAGGCCCGCGCCTCTGGCTATATGGGCGGTGTTAACGCGCTGACGCAGGGTTTGGGTCAGTACATAAACTACGGCCAAGGGCAACAACGTAACGCACTACTGCAACAAGCTATCGGCCAACGCGGAATGTATAGCGACCCTACATTGATTCCAATGCAGCTTGGTGGAGGTTCCTAATCATGGCACTTGTAAACCCAAACATTGCGATGAGTTATCGCGCTCCTGAAATTCAGCAACCAAACATGTTGGCTGACTATGCTGCCATACAGCAGATTCAAGGTGGGCGGCAAGCGCAAGAACTAAACGCGCTGAAGATGCAAGAAGCGCAAGCGGCGTTGACCGAACGTAACGCGCTTCGTGGCTTAGACCCATCGGCAGCGGATTACGAAAACCAGCTGTTTCGCGTAAACCCAACATTAGGAATTGCGTACCGCAAAGAAGCCGCGTCTACTGCCGCACAACAAGCAGCAACTACAGCCAGCCAAGCAGCGCAAGCAAAATCTGCATTTGACCTCAAAGCCGCGCAACGTAAATTTGGCGATGATCTTAAACGCGGTTTGTCGGCAAATCCCTCGGACGAGAATATCATTGCATTTGGTCAAGATGCTGTGCTGCAAGGTTTGTACACGCCAGATCAAGTAAAGTCTACGGTTGATCAGTTGTTGGCGTTACCCGCTTCTGACCGTGTGCGTATTCTTTCGCAAGCAGGCGCAACTGCCGGGGAATTGCGGCCTGTTGCGGTGGGAAGCTCACTTATGACGCCGCAAGGTCAATTGCTTGCCACTGCACCTCGGCAGTCGCAGCTTCTTACGCCGGAAGAAGAAGCGCAAAAAGCACGGATTGCATTGGCTGGGCGCCCGCCCGCGCAACCTGTTGCGCCAACAATTACAACCATTGTTGACCCGCTTAACCCAAATCAAATGATCACTATTGACGCCCGCCGCTATAAAAGTGGTGGTGCTGGATCGCCAGGCGTTATTGGCGTAGCGGGTAAAGAGCCCGGTGCAGCGTTGCGCCAAAATAAAACAGAAGCCGGTAAGACACAGCTTGCGGATGATCTGGATAATCTTCGCGCGTCGTTTCAGGCTTTGGACACAATGCGCGCAATTCCAAGCACAGAACGCAACGTAGTGTCTAATCTTATGTCGGCAACCGCTGCTTCCGGCGTAGGCCAAGCGCTCAGTAGAGCAGGCGGTAGCCCAGAGCAAGTTGAGCGCGATGTCATTAATAGCGCGCGGATGCGATTGGTCAATTCTATTAAAAATGCTACCGGCATGTCGGCGCAGCAACTTAACTCCAATGTGGAATTGCAAACCATGTTGAAATCAATTTCTGACCCCGGTCAGTCTGTGCAAGCCGCTTTGCGTATCATTGATGACATTGACAACGCGTATGTTAAAGGTGATGGCAAGCTGCCTAAACGTGGCGCGCCTGCCGCTGCCGGCGCTGCGCCTGCGCCTAACATTGATGCGCTTCTCAACAAGTACAAATAATCATGGCAACTATCGAAGAACTCAGCGCGGCGTTGGTTAAAGCTGATGCAGCCGGTAACGCTGCGGATGCCAAAGCGTTTGCTGACGCTATTCGACAGATGCGCGTTGCCGCGCCTAGCAGCGGCGTCCCCACTGGCCGTGGGGGCGTCAACCAAATTCCAACTGAGCCAGGCGCTAACTTGGTGCCTACGGTTGCACCGCCGCTTTCTACGGCGGACAAAATTCGCGGCGTAATTGAAACGCCGTTTGCTGTTGGCGCGGCGGCGCTGTCCGGCATACCAATTTATTTGTCCGGCGCCGGTGGGCCAGAATTTCAACGCAAAGTTGCTGGCGAGATTCAATACCAACCCCGCACTCAATTGGCGCAAGAAGCGGTTGAATCAGTTGGCCGCGCGGCAGAAGCAGCAAAAATACCGCCGTACCTTTCTGGTGGTTTTGGTGGCGCTTTTGCGCCAAAAGTAATGCCTGCCGTCCGTGCAGTAACCGATGTCGCGCGCGCTGAAGGCGCGTTAGTCGGCAACGCTTTAGCAAACCCATTAGCCGCGCGCGGCGCGCGCATTGAAGCCGCAAATGTTGCCGGTTCTTATGCTGCCGCGCCAATCATAGACGCCGCGCAAGCCGCGCAACGAATTGGCGCTGCGGTGCCGCCAGCTATTTCAAACCCAACTACATCCAACGTATTGATGGGCAAAATTGTTGGGCCAGAATTAAAAGCAAAATTTGCCAAGGTCAATGAAACAGCAGTCACGGATGCTATTCGTAAAGACTTAGGTCTTGAGCCTAGCGCACGGCTAAACGCCAGCGCAATAGATCAGGCGTTAGACACCGCAGGTAAACCCTACGATGCGGTTAAAAAAATTAAAATGCTGACGCCCGACGCCGATTTCATAGCGCAACTTCAAAGCCTAAAAAAACCTGCTTCGGCGGTTTCCAAAGGCCGCGTTGAAGCCGCAAATACTTTGATCGACAACATGACGAATGAAATAAGCCTCGGCCGAAGCGGCGTTGATGTGCTTAACGACATTCGCACGCTTCGCAAAGAAGCCGTTGACGTTTACAAACGTAGAGACAAAGGTGTCAACCCACCATCAGCCCCTGAAATGGCCGAAGCTGAAACGCGCATGGGCATTGCCGACGCGTATGAAAAATTGATTGATGCAAACGTAACAGACCCAAAAGTGTTGGCCGGCATTCAAGCAGCGCGAACTAAGCAAGCGCAAATTTATCAGCACGCCCGCGCTTTAGATTACGGCCAAGAAAAAATTGACCCGCAAGCGTATGTCAAAATGAACCAAGAAAGCAGAGGCCGGATAACAGGCGTTGGCGCCGACATTGCTAAGGCGGCGGCTAATTTTCCTGAATATTTCACGCTGGCCCCCGCCGATGTTGGCGGTTTGCCTCGGCTTTCGCGGGGTAGCATTGGCGGTGCTTTTGGTGCTGCTTTGGGCGCACCGCTTGGCCCTGCCGGCGCAGCGGCGGGTTTGGCTACCGGCATCGCTGCTGGCAGCACGATAAGTGGGCTTGCGGCCAAGCGCATGGCAACGCCAGCGTATCAAGCCGCAAATGCTATGCCGAAGGACTACCGGCCAGTTAATGCGTTGCGGCCTTCAGAAGTACAAATTCAGAACGCTTTGATCGGAAAATAAACATGGCATCACTTTCCCCGACCCCCAAGCTACAGTTCTTCGGAACTGACGGTCTGCCTCTTGTGGGCGGTAAGCTGTACACCTACCAAGCGGGCACGACAACGCCTATCGCTACATACACCGACTACACCGGCGTCACGCAGAACACCAACCCGATTATTTTGGACTCGGCGGGCCAAGCGAATGTGTGGCTGACTGACACGACCACCTACAAGTACATCCTAAAAACCGCCGCCGAGGTGACCTTGTTTACGGTGGACTATGTGTCCGTGCCCGTCACCGCCAACTCGTTTGCATCGCCCCCGCCCATTGGCAGCAGCACACCCAACGAAGGCACCTTTACCAATCTAAATGTGGTGGACTTGCTGACGCTGGAGTCCACGGGCGCGGCGATTTTGAACGTGGGCACCACGGGTGAGCGCCCCGTAGTGGCCGAAGAGGGCATGGTTCGCTACAATAGCACCACGACCAAGTTTGAAGGCTATAACGGCGCTTGGGGCGCGTTAGGCGGCGGTGCAACTGGTGGCGGTTCGGATACGGTGTTCTTTGAAAACAGCTTGACTGTGGCAGTGAATTACACCATCCCTTCCGACAAGAACGCCGGTACTTTTGGGCCTGTCACCATAGCTAACAGCATCACCGTGACCGTACCGGCCACCAGCGTCTGGTCAATCGTTTAAGGAATTAATATGCCGTTAAAATTAAATGCTACGGGTGGCGGTTCGGTTAGCATTGACCCGCCAGCCACAGTCAGCAACTTCACGGCAACAATGCCAGCGGCCACGGGCACTGTAGTCCTTGATTCGGCTACACAGACGCTAACCAATAAAACGCTGACCACACCAAACATCAACTCGGCGCAATTTGCCACCGTGACCGGCACAGCGCCAATTTACCCCTGCCGCGCCTGGGTAAACTTTGACGGCACTGGCACCGTGGCAATTCGTGGCAGTGGAAATGTGACAAGCATCACGGATAACGGAACTGGCGACTATACAGTGAACTTTACAACTGCTATGCCTGATGTAAATTACGCCATTACCGCTTTTGCTGCGCTGTCTTCGCAATCGGGCAACTTTGCAGTTACCGGCCCAGCCACATTCAGTACTACAAGTGTGCAGTTCAATACGCGAACCACTCAGAATGTGGCCGATGCACCTATTGTGGGTATCGCAGTTTTCCGATAAGGGCCAACCATGCACCAACGAATAATCTACCCCACCGACGATGGCGTTGCCATCATTGTCCCCGCCGCCGAGTGCGGCCTGACAATCGAAGAGATCGCAGCCAAAGACGTGCCAACGGGTAAGCCCTACCAGATTGTGGATGTTGCAGACATTCCATCAGACCGCACATTTAGAGGAGCATGGACATGGGCATAGTAATTGACTTGGGCAAGGCCAAAAATATCGCACACGGCGTTCGGCGCGGTGCGCGGTCGGTAGAATTTGCACCATTGGATGTAAAGGCTAGCATCCCCAGTGAAGCGGCAGCAGCCGAAGCCGCCCGCCAACTGGTGCGCGACAAATACGCAGCCATGCAAACGGCTATTGACGCCGCAACAACACCAGAACAAATTAAGGCGGCAATGCCATGACCACAAAAATTGACGGCAACAACGGCGTCTTGCAGTCGTATGACTACCAGGTTCTGACGACTGGGTTCTCGTACACCTTTGCGTCTGGCATCACCACGCTGATCATCAACCCAGCGGGGACGCTGGCAACGGGCACGGTCACTATGCCAGCCGCCCCCGCAGATGGCATGGTAGTCGCGCTTAGTTCAACGCAAATTATTACCCTTTTAACAGTAAGCGCAAACACCGGCCAAAGCATCGTCAACGCGGTGACTACGCTTGCGGCGGGGGGCGGCGCTAATTACATTTACCGATTGACAAATACCACTTGGTATCGCACAGCATAAAAGGATAAGCCATGCCAATAACAATCAACGGAAGCGGCACCATCACTGGTGCATCAACGCTGGCGACAACTGTTGCCAGCCCCACGCTGACCACACCGAACATCAACTCAGCGCAGTTTGCCACGGTGACCGGCACAGCGCCTCTGTATGCCGCTAGAGCATGGGTAAACTTTAATGGCACTGGCACTGTGGCTATTCGTGCAAGTGGGAATGTGTCAAGCATTACGGATAATGGTACGGGTGATTACACCGTCAACTTTACGACTGCAATCGCTGATGCTAATTATTCTGCGGTAGGCACTGCTGGTTTTGCAACGGCTTCAAGACTTTATATATTGCAATCTCAATATGCCGCAGCCCCAACAACCAGTGCTTTACGCCTTACTGTTGCGGGGGATACCTCAACCGCATTAGACCCTGATTATGTAAACATGGCAATCTTCCGCTGAAAGAACACTATGCAAAGAATTATCTACAAGACAGCAGACGGCGGCGTAGCCGTCATCGTCCCCGCAGACACCATTGAAGCCTGCATGAAAGACATTCCAGAGGGCGCTGAGTACGCCATCGTGGACACAGCAGACATTCCAGAAGACCGTACATTTCGAGGAGCGTGGACATGGGCATCGTAATCGACCTGACCAAAGCCAAAGTCATCACGCATGATGCACGCCGTGCTGCACGCTCTGCTGAGTTTGCGCCGCTAGATGTGAAGGCTACCATCCCATCTGAGGCCGCAGCCGCTGAAGAAGCGCGTGCTGCTGTCCGTACCAAGTACGCCGACATCCAAACGGCTGTTGACGCTGCCGCTGATGTGGCCGCGTTGAAGGGCATCATGGAGCAATTGGTGTGAGTTTACTGGCCGTACAAGGGGGCGCTACCGGCACAGGTACGGTCACCCTGTTAGCCCCTGTCACAAACACAAACCGCACGTTGACACTGCCTGATGAAACAACTACGGTAGTTGGTACAGACGCAACCCAGACGCTGACAAACAAAAGCATAGCTGTTACACAATTAACAGGCACTCTTCCTGTTGCCAACGGCGGCACTGGCGCTGCCACGCTGACAGCAAACAATGTGCTGCTTGGAAATGGCACATCAGCTTTGCAGGCTGTAGCGCCAGGCACTACAGGAAATGTGCTCACATCTAACGGGACAACATGGCAAAGTACTGCCCCAGGAGGCGGCGCGTATGTTGGCGATAGAGGCCAAGTATTTACAAGCTCTGGAACATTTACTGTACCTACGGGAGTCACAGCAGTCAAAGTAACTGTCATTGGTGGCGGGGGTAGCGGGGGCAATGTTACAGGCACAGGTTCGGCTGCTGGCGGTGGTGGTGGTGGTGGTGTTGCTATTGAATTTGTTACCGGACTCACACCTGGCGGCACTGTAACCGTAACGGTTGGCGGTGTTGCTGGCACATCTTCATTTGGCGCATTTTGTTCAGCTACTGGGGGCGCAACCGCTGCAACCGTAACTGCTAATACCACCGCAGGTGCGGCAGGCGCTGGAGGCGCAGGGTCTGGTGGAGATATAAATATATCTGGGGGCGCTGGGTCGGCGGGTAATGTGACCGGCACTAGCGGCGCTGGTTCTGGCGGCGGGTCGTCTGGATTAAGTGCTGCTAGAACAGCCTTTGCCATTGACGGCTCTACACAGGTTTCCTTTCCAGGCTCTGGATATTTAGGTGGTGTGGGGGGTATAGGCACTCCTAGTGGTGGTAATGGAACTGCGGCGACCGGATTTGGCAATGGTGGGGGTGGTGCGTATGCTGACACTGCTACCGACCGCACTGGCGGCGCGGGTTCTGGCGGTATTGTTGTTGTGGAGTTTTAAACATGAAAAACGCGTTAATTTCCCCAAACGAACAAGTTTCATACATCTCTGCATGGGATGGGCAAAAGCCTGTTTACACTGTACTCGGCCAGCGCGTGGCAGAAGTTGCAGACGCTCAGTTTGAAGTTGCTCCACCATTGTTCTGGCTTGCATGCGCGGATGATGTAACCGCAATAAGCTTTTACTACGATGCAACAAGTCTGACAATCGTTCAGATTCCAGAGTCGCCACCAAAACCTGAATTGATTTAATCTCTTAAAAGTATTTTTTGAATTTGTTTTCTGAAGGCAAGCTATGACCGAAGATGTGACGCACCGCGAAATCTATGACCGCCTGGTGGCTGTCGAGGGGAAGGTGGACGCGCTGACCAAAAGCACCGCTGATGTCACGGCCGCGTTTGCTGCGGCTCGCGGCGCTTTTGTGGTGCTCGAAACGCTTGGCAAGCTAGCCAAGCCATTGCTGTGGCTGGGTGGCCTGTTTGCGGCCACTGCGGCCTTCTGGGATCACTTCAAGGCACGCTGAGATGGAAGCGCTGCCGCCGCCACCGCCAGCAGCCAAATCGCCCATCTTTGAGTGCATCAAATGGACGTGGACACCTGACCGGCTGCTGGTCTGGTGCTTGCAGTGGAGAGTCAAGAAATGATCGACCCTCTAACGGCCCTAGCAGGCATACAGGCAGCAGTTGCGCTGATTAAGAAGGTCAGCAAGACCGTTGATGACGTGTCCTCGCTCGGGCCTGTTCTGGGCAAGTATTTCGACGCGAAGTCCACGGCCACCAAGGCTGTTGTTCAGGCCAAGAAATCCAAGTCATCAATGGGCACGGCCATCCAGATTGAAATGGCCTTGGATCAAGCCAAGCGCTTTGAGGATGAGTTGCAACTGCTGTTCATGCAGGCGGGGAAAATAGATGTCTGGAACCGTATTAAGTCTCGTGCAGCAGCGATGGACGTAGAGTCTGCCCATGACGCCAGACGTGAGCGCGAGGCGGCAAACAAACGCAAAGCAGAAATGGATGAGGCCATCGAACTTACGCTGTTGGCGGTCATCTTCTTCAGCTTGGTCGGGGTGATCTTGTACTTCACCATCGGCATCCTTGAGCAGCAAAGATGAGCGCCGAGCACTTAAGCCTAGTTGACAAGGTGCTGGCGTATGTCAGCAGCCCCTTCCGTCTGTTCGCAATGGTACTGATGGCCGTGCTGACCTTCGCCGGCTATTTTGTATACACAAACCAAGAACTGCTGATCGGCGCCTACAAGGAATCCAAGAAGATACCAAGCATCGCTGAAGATCGCGTAGAAGACGCCGCCGCCCACCTGTTCAAACAGTCCGGCGCGCTGGTGGTGGCGGTCTTTAAGGTCAACAGCATGTTTGGCACAAGGGTGCTGTACCGCGCCTATGGCAAGAACGGCAGAGACAAGACTAATGACGGGCTGGACGTGGGCCTGTTCACCCAGAACGCCGCCAACAACAGCGATGTGGTCAAGCTGATGGCAAACGAAATTCCATGCAGCGAGTACAAGTCAGCGCAGAGTGAAATGGGGCTTTGGTATATCGCAAAGGGCGTGGCCTACACTTGCCGCATCAGCGTCCCGCCGGAGCCTGGGCGCTTTGTCGGCCAGATCACGGTCGGCTGGGCCACCCAGCCAGAGGACATGGACAGCACCCGCGCCATGTTACAAATCGCAGCAACCATGCTTTCAAGGAGTAAACAATGATTGGACTCGACGCGCTCTTAAACGTGGGCGGCAAACTCATCGACAAGCTGATACCCGATCCAGAAGCCAAGGCTCGGGCGCAGTTTGAACTGACCAAGATGGCGCAAGACGGCGAGTTAGCCAAGATGGCAAACGACACGGACTTGTACAAGACGGAGCAGAACAACCTGACTGACCGCCTGAAGTCAGACATGAGCAGCGACTCTTGGCTGTCCAAAAACATCAGGCCCATGACGCTGGTCGCCATCTTCATCGGCTACTTCGTGTTCGCCATGATGAGCGCCTTCAAACTGGACGCCAACGAAGTCTACGTCACCCTGCTGGGCCAGTGGGGCATGCTGGTCATGTCCTTCTACTTTGGTGGCCGCACACTTGAAAAAATTATGGACATGAAGAGCAAAAAATGACACCACATTTCACCCTTGCGGAACTGACCGCAACAAGCCACCGCCAGTTTGACAACACGCCCAACGAGAAAGAACTCGCCAACTTGCAAAAGCTGGCTGAGTTCTTGGAGCAAGTCAAGACCACGCTGGACGGCAAGCCCATCATGATCAACTCAGCATTTCGCAGTAAGGCCGTGAATGACAGCGTAGGCAGCAAGGACACCAGCCAGCACCGTCTGGGCTATGCGGCTGACTTCAAGGTGCCAGGCATGACGCCAGATCAAGTTGTGCGCGCCATCATTGACTCTGACTTGCAGTTTGACCAGATCATCCGTGAGTTTGACGCGTGGACGCACATCAGCATCAGCCCCTACCCTCGCCGTCAGGCGCTGATCATTGACAGGGCGGGCACTCGCCCTTTCGCATAAGCGCTCGGTACGCTGCAATGGCGTCCTTGAGGTCGCATTGAAGCTGTTGAATCCGGTCGTCTTGCTCAACCATCTTTGCGTTCGCTTCTTGGGCGAACTGCGCTAGGTTTTCTTGTGTCCAAGTTTTGAAGTTTGACATGTTCTTCCGTTGTGAATTTATGGCCGTTGCCGCACTCTCGGCGGCGTAGTGTAAAGGAGCCTTTGTTTCGACTATCAATGATGCTAGTCCAGACGTTGCAAGTTGGGCAGTTCAAATCAGTAAACTCCAAACCCACAGGCCAGTAAAAAACAGCACTAGGCAAATCGCAAACAGCACCACCAGCACAAAGCCAACCATCACGCTGCCAATCACTTGCCATATGTCTGACACGGGTTCGATGTCGTCGGGTATCATGCTGATGCCTCCAGATACGCCTTCAGGCGCTTGATGCGGTTCTTGTTGTAGGTCACCATCGACTGCGCGTACTCCACGCCTGTCTCGGCTTGCAGCAGGGCGTGTTCGGCATGGATTAGTTCATGCGCTATGGCTTGCGCTGGCGTGACGGTTTTGAGCATCGTTCGCAACTCTGTCCAGATGTACTTAAGCATGTTTCGCCTCCTGTAATAGTTCGATCCGTTCGCGGCTGACCCGCAGCGTGTTGTAGCGTTGGTGCAGGCGCTCCAAGACCGACACGCGGCGCTGGTTCTTGCGCTCCTCCATCAACATGTCCAGCACTTGCTCCTCGGTCAGTGTCCGCAGTTCTGCGTTAAGACTTCGCCATGTAGTCATAAATTTTCCTTTCTAGCTTAATAATTATTTTGTCCAACCTGGCGACAGTGCGCGTTGCCGCGTTTGCCTCCCTCTGCCGTATCTTCATCTCAGCCAGCGCCGCCTTTAGCTGCGCCTTCCATAAATCAATCCGTCTCATTTCAAAGCCTCCAATGCAATGTCCGACAATGTGCGCTTGTCGTGTAGCGCCCCCCAAATCTTCTCGTCAACCGTCTTGTGCGTCAGCATGACGTAGCACCAGACCGCGTTCTTCTGGCCGCTGCGGTGCAGCCGGCCAATGGTCTGCTCGTAGAGTTCCAGCGACCACGGCAACGACAAGAACACGATGTGGTGCCCGCCGTGCTGTAGGTTCAGGCCGTGCCCCGCTGACTTCGGATGCACCAGCAGCAACTCAACTTGGCCGGCGTTCCAGCGCTCAATGACGCCCGCATCGTCCAGCGTCTGTGCGCGTGGGAGCCGGCGCTGGAGTTCAGCCAGTTCTTCTTTGTACTGGTACACGACAATCGTGTTGGCCCGCTGGTTCTCGGCCAGCAAGTCCTCCAGCCGGTCAAACTTGTGGTTGGACAGCCAAACGGGGCCATTGTCGGTGTACAAGAACCCGCTTGCCATCTGTTGCAGCTTCTGCGTCACGACAGCCGCGTTGACAGCCACCACATCGTTTAGCACGAAGTCCTTCTTCATGGTGTTGTAGTCCGTCATGTCCATGTCGCAACGCAACTCGACCGTGTGCAGTGGCGGCAGCGTGTCCTTGTAGTCGCTTGGCTCCAATAGATAGGTGGCCGGCTTGATGCGCTCCATGACTTGCGCCAGTGAGCCAGGGCGCGGCGCCCAATCGCCGTACTCTTTGTTGATCAGGATGAAATACTGCTGCTGGAACGCGCCCTTGCTGCGGCCAAGCAGCGACTGATCAACGATCTTGCATTGACCGAATACGTCCTCAAGGCCGTTGCTGGTAAAGCTGCCGGTCAAGCCCCAGCGGATATTGATCTTGTCGATGACTTTATTGAGCGCCTTGAATCGAGCACCGGACGGGTTCTTCAGCTTGGTCAACTCGTCGTAGACGATGCCGTCGATGTGCGCCAGCGTCTGCGTTGCCAGCCACTGGATGTTGTCGTAGTTGGTCACGATGATCTGCGCGCCGCTGTACAGCGCCGCCTTGCGCTGTGCAGGCGTGCCCACCGCCACGGCCAGCGTCAGACTTGGTGCCCACTTGGGCTGCTCGACCGGCCACACGTCCGTGCAGACGCGCTTGGGCGCTAGCACTAAGAAGCGCTCGACCACGCGGTCAGCCAGCATTGCCTGCATGGCCGTCAGCGTGATGGCCGTCTTGCCTGCGCCCACGGGCGCCAAGATCATGGCGCGGTCGTGTTCGTACAGGAAGTCAACCGCTGTCTCTTGGTAGTCACGCAACTTCATTGAGCCACCCATTGATCTGATCCTTGTTCCATAGGCATACGTAGTTCTGATTCATGCGTGCCATGTCCGACATGAAAACCTTCTGCAAGGGCGACAGCCTGCCGCTTTCGGTCTTGACCTCAACAAACCATGTCTGGCCGTTAGGAAAGCAAACGATACGGTCAGCCACACCACGGTGCGCGGGGCTGGTGAATTTGTAGGCCACACCGCCAATCGCTTTGACACGATCAACAAGGTAGCGTTCGATTTGTTTTTCAAGCATGTAAAAAAGTTTAGCACACTTTTATTTTTTATGCTAAGATCAAGGCTCATTAATTAAAGGACAGTACATGCAACACTCAAAGATCGTCGGCGGCTCAACCGCCAAGCGCGTCATCAACTGCCCAGGCTCAGTGGCCTTGGTGGCCGAGATGCCGCCGCAGCCCAGCAGCAGCTACGCCGAAGAAGGCACACTGTTGCACGATGAGATCAGCCGCTTTTTAGGTGATCTCGAATACAGGTTTACTTGCAGCCAAGAACTTATCCAAGACAAACTCTGGCCCGCCTTAGACTTGCTTGATGAAATAGACCCCGACAAGACAATGGAGTACGCAGTCGAAACCCGTGTCGGCTTTGGTGATCTGCTGCCTGGTGTCTTTGGCTCGACCGACCTGATGGGCCGCATTGGCAATAAGGCCATCATTCTTGATTGGAAGTTTGGCTCTGGCGTGCCGGTGCCCGCCGAGGAGAACGAGCAGCTTATGTTCTACGCAGCCGCCGCCATGCGTACCCCCGAGGCGCAGTGGGTGTTTGACGGCGCAACCGAAGTCGAGTTGGTCATCATCCAGCCGCCCACCATCAAGCGCTGGACGACCACCATCGAACGCATTAAGCAGTTTGAGCAGACGCTGATCAGGGCTGTCAAGCTGGCCCAGCAGCCTGACGCGCCCCTGAAGAACGGCGACCACTGCCGCTGGTGTAACGCCAAGCCGGTGTGCCCCATAATGACCGGCGCTGTTGATCGGGCCGTTGCCATCAAGATGGATGCGATAGACGTTGACAAGATCGGCGCGTATCTACACAATGCAGACCTCTTGGAAGCGTGGATCAAAGACCTTCGCGCTTTGGCCGAGGAGATGATGAAGAAGGGCAAGCCCGTTACGGGCTGGAAGATGGTGCCCAAGCGGGCCACAAGATCGTGGGTGAAGGAGGAGGACGCCAAAGCGGCGCTGCTCCAGCACCTCAAAGAATCTGAAGTGATCGAGACGAAGTTGGTCAGTCCGGCTGCTGCCGAGAAGCTGCTTAAAGCGCAGAAACTCAAGCTGCCTGACGGGCTGACAGTAGCGATCAGTTCGGGTAACACAATTGCACCGGAGAGCGATCCTCGGCCAGCAGTTGTACTAATCGGGCAGCAGTTAAACGCCGCTCTTTCTAAAATAATGTAAAGGTAAAATCATGTCATTGACAGTTTTCAAATCCGCTGGCCTTCCAGCAGTCTCCTCCCTCGCTACTTCCCTGCGTTCTATCGCCACTGATGTTGGCCCAGCCGGCGTTGTCATCCTCAAGATGGACAAGACCGGCCATTGGGTGTTCGGCGCTGATCAGACCGAAGTCGAAGACGAAGCCACCTGGGCCGTCAATCCTTTCTCGTTTGTCCACGGCTTTATCGCTTGGGGTGACGGTGAAGTGTTAGGCGAGAAGATGGCAAGCGTAAGCCAGCCACTGCCTGAACTTGACATTGCACCGCCGAGCGCCAAAAAGGGCTGGGAGACGCAAGTCGGCATGTCGCTCAAGTGCCTGTCTGGTGAAGACAAGGGCATGGAAGCGCGGTTCACCACCACCAGCGTGGGCGGCAAGCGCGCCGTGCAAGCCTTGGCAGTCGCCTTGGCCGAGCAAGTCGAGAAGGATCAGACCAAGCCAGTGGCTATCATTAAGCTGAAGAAAGACCACTACGCGCACAAGTCATACGGCAAGATTTACACGCCGGTCTTCAGCGTGGTCGAGTGGGTTGGTATGGATGCGGATGAAAAGCCCGCAGAGGCTGAAGCTGCGCCCGCTGAAGAAGCGCCAGCGCCAGCCGGACGCCGCCGCCGCGCAGCGTAAGCCTTTCCTGATGCCCATTCGCAAGAGTGGGCATTGGAAAATGCTTTACCTAGACTTCGAAACCCGCAGCCACTGTGACCTTAAAAAGCACGGCGTCTACAACTACGCCCAACACGCCTCGACCGAGGTGCTGTGCATGTCGTACGCCTTTGGCGAGGGTGAGGTGCAGACGTGGCTACCCAGCCAGCCGTTCCCTGATGAAGTGCGTCAGTACGCCGGCTTGATCTACGCCCACAATGCCGCCTTCGAGCGCCTGATCTTCTGGTATGTCCTACAGATCGACTTCAAGCTGGAGCAGTTCTACTGCACCGCCTCGCAGGCCAGAGCCAACTGTGCGCCTGGTAGCCTAGAGGACGCTGGCCGCTTTGCTGGCGCCAGCATGAAGAAAGACCATCGCGGCAGTCAATTGATCCGGCTGCTGTCAGTTCCGCAAATTAATGGTCAGTTCCGCGAGGACGCCACGCTCATGGCCGAGATGGTGGCCTATTGCGAGGCGGACGTGCGCGCCATGCGGGCCATCAGCCAAGCCATGCGGCCACTGTCCGATCAAGAACTACAGGACTACCACGTCAACGAGCGCATCAACGACCGAGGCGTGCTGGTAGACGCCCCGCTATGCGCCGCCGCCGTGCGCTTTGCCGCCGCTGAGACAGAAGAAATCCAGCAGATCGTGGCCGAGGTGACTGAGGGCCAGATCACCAGCGTGCGCTCGCCTAAGATGCGCGAGTGGGTCTTGGAGCGCGTAGGCCCAGAGGCCAAGAAGTTGATGTGGAACGGCGAGAAGTATTCGATTGACAAGACTGTGCGGGCTAACTTGCTTGCGATGGAGAACCACGATGAGATTCCGGCCCATGTTGCGGACGTTATTCAATGCGCGGACGACCTCTGGGCGTCTTCGGTTGCGAAATTCAGTCGCCTTGAACAGCTTGCCGATGAGGAGGATCACCGAGTCCGAGGCGCTTTCGTTTTTGCTGGAGGGTCTGCCACCGGACGTGCATCAAGCTATGGCGCACAGGTTCACAACTTTACCCGCAAATGCGCCAAAGACCCTGATGAAGTACGCAACGCTATGGTGCGCGGACACACAATCACACCAAGATTTGGAAGACGCATTACGGATGTTCTCAAGGGAATGCTCCGGCCCTCACTGATCGCCAAGCCTGGGCATGTCCTGATTGCCTACGACTGGTCGGCCATCGAAGGCCGCGTGCATCCTTGGCTGTCCAAGTGCGCCGCCGGCGAGGCCAAGCTGGACGTGTTCCGCTCGGGCCTTGACCCCTACAAAGTCAACGCCACGGCCACCTTTCGTGTACCTTACGCCGAGGTGTCCGGCGACCAGCGCCAGGTCGGCAAGGTGCAAGAGTTGGCCCTTGGCTTTCTGGGTGGGGCTGGCGCCTTTGAGGTGTTTGGCCGCGCCTACGGCATACACCTGTCCGGCGCAGAAGTCCAGCGCGCTGTGGACGGCTGGCGTAGGGCAAACCCTTGGGCCATGCAGCACGGCAGCGCCTTGGAGGGCGCCTACATGCGTGCCATGCGAAATAAAAACCATGAATTTAGCGCGGGTCGGGTTACCTACATGTTTGACGGCCAGATGCTCTGGTACAGTCTTCCTTCCGGCAGGGTGCTGTGCTATCCCAACGCCAAATTCGATGACGAAGGCAATGTGACTTACACCAAAGCTGCTTGGAAACCCGCCGCCGATGCCAAAGAATGGCCGCGTGCCCGCCTATGGCGCGGCTTGGCTTGCGAGAACATAACGCAGGCCGCGGCCCATGACATCTTGCGCCATTCCCTGCGCCAGATAGATGATGTCGTCCTACATGTACATGATGAGATCGTTGTCGAGTGCCCTGCCCCTGTGGCCGAGGCAGTCGGCGCGCGCATGCACCGCGTCATGTGCGAACCACCAGCTTGGGCCGATGGCCTGCCGCTGGCGGCTGAAGGTGTGATCACAACAAGGTATTCGTAAAAAAGCCCCCGTGGATTAGACGGGGGCTAACTCAACTTCAAGGAGAGAACAACATGATCGAGTTTATAGCATCTTTGGCCCCAGAGGGTGAAACAGCGCTGATAGTCAGGCAAAAACCTAAATTAAAAGACGGAGCGTTGGATTTTCACGCCGATGGGGCCGTCAAGGCCACTTGGCCGGCGTTCTTGCCCAGCCACAGAACCAAGGCCGGCGAGTCGTGGTACGGCAACACCGCCAGCTTTATCGTGGAGCGTTTCAAGGACGGCCATGTCAGCGCCAGCGCAGCGAACTGCGAGTACATCTTGGTGATGATGCTGGACGACATAGGCACCAAGAGCAAGACCCCGCCCCTGCCGCCGACATGGATCATGGAGACATCAGCCGGCTCGTTCCAGTGGGGCTACGCCTTCAACGAGCAGCCCACCAAAGGCGAGTTCAGCGCGGCCATCAAGGCCATCGCAGACGCTGGCTACACAGACCCTGGCGCCATCAATGCCGTTCGCAACTTCCGTCTGCCTGGCTCAGTCAACCTGAAGCCTGGGCGTGATAACTTTGAAGCCCGTCTGGTTGAGTTCCACCCAGAGCGTGACTACAGTCTGCCCGAGATATGCGCCGCTCTGGGCGTGACGCCAGCGGCTGCTGACAGCCTGACCCTGCGCCCCATTCGCATCAGTGACGATGGCGCAGATGATGTGCTGGCGTGGCTGTCAGCGCAGGGGCTGCTGCTGTCCAAACCGAACCAAGAGGGCTGGGCCGGCGTAATCTGCCCCAACAGTGAGCAGCACAGCGATGGAAACCCCGAGGGGCGCTACATGCCCGCCAATCGGGCGTACTGCTGCCTTCACGGCCACTGCGTTGATCTGGATTCTCGCACCTTCTTAGATTGGGTGGCCGAAAATGGTGGCCCCAAGCACACGCCTGGGCTGCGTGAAGAACTGTTTACGGCCGCAATGGAGGGCGCGCTTGCCAAGCTGACGCCGAACGATGTCTTTACAGACGCCGCTGCCGAGCGTATCGCCGAGGTCGAGCGCAAGGAATTAGGCCGCATTGAAAAGGCCGACTGGTACGAGCGCTTCGCCTACATTCAGGACGATGAGTCGTATTTCGACATGCAAGACCGCCGCGAAGTCTCCCGTCAGACCTTCAATGCCCTGTTCAGGCATATTTCGTGCAAGTCGATCCACACCGGACGCAAGATCGAAGCGTCTATCTGCTACGACGAGAACCGCCAAGCCAAGGGCGCCAAGGCGCTGGTTGGCATCACCTACGCCGCCGGCGAGTCGGTGTTGGTTACCCGAGACGGCGACATCTACGGCAACCGCTGGCGCGATGCGCGGCCAGCAACCGCAGCCGGCGATGTCACCCCTTGGCTTGAGCACTGCCGCGCTTTGGTGCCCGAGGCCAAAGAGTTAGAGCACATCCTGGATGTGATGGCGTTCAAGTTGCAGCACCCCGAGATCAAAGTCAATCACGCGATTTTGCACGGCGGCGATCAAGGCAGCGGCAAGGACACCATGTGGGCGCCGTTCATCTGGTCGGTCTGTGGAGCGCACCTCAAGAACAGGGGCTTGCTGGACAATGACACCATGAGCAGCCAGTTTGGCTACGCCTTGGAGTCTGAGATTCTGATTCTGAACGAGTTGAAAGAACCAGACGCCAAGGAGCGCCGCGCACTGGCTAACCGCTTGAAGCCTATCATCGCAGCGCCGCCCGAGATGCTCACGATCAACCGTAAGGGTTTACACCCATACGCGATGGCAAACCGCGTTTTTGTGCTGGCGTTCTCCAATGACCCCGTGCCCATCAGTTTGGACAGTCAGGACAGGCGCTGGTTTTGCGTGTGGTCGCATGCCCCCAGAATGACACCAGACGCTGCCGCCAAGATGTGGGCTTGGTACAAGGCCGGTGGCTTTGCAGCAATCGGGGCATGGCTTGCTGCGCGTGATGTATCGGCGTTTAATCCTGGTGCAGCGCCAATGATGACCGAGTTCAAATTGAACCTTGTCGAGCATGGCTTGAGCATCGCAGAATCGTATCTAGTCGAGGCCATGCGCTTGAAAGTAGGCGAGTTCAGCAAAGGCGTTATCGGTAGCCCCTTTCACGCTGTCTGCGACCGACTGGCAGGGTCAGCACCAGCAGGCGTTAAAGTGCCGCAGCAGGCGCTGTTGCATGCGTTCAAAGAGGCCGGATGGGTTGACCTTGGCCGCGTAGCGTCTTCAGACTATCCAAGCAAGAAACACCTGTACTGTGCGCCTGACATGGCCGGCGGCAATAAGTCCAATTTACGCCGGCTTGTTGAGGATGCGCCGCCGGCTGGCTTAGTTAGGGTCAAGTAAAAAAGCCCCGTGAGGGGCTTTATAGTTTGAGAATGATGGCGAGTAGTGCGGCAGCCAAGACCGCCAGCGCTACGGCCATCGGGCGCGTTCCTCAAGTTCTTGCACAACCGCAGGGTCAATTATGGCCGTGACGTTCACCCCGTCCAGCCATGCGCCGGTGAGCGTGTAGATGTCAGGCCAGCCCGGATCGTCCAGCGTCTGCGGCTCGCCAGCTTCAAATTCAAATTCGCATTCGAGGGTCAGCCCTCGCACGACATATGGCACGCCTTTCATACGTCAACCCCTAAATTTTCCAGCAGCGAGCGCGCTTGTTCCACGCTTGCAATGCCCTCCTCAAGCTCGTTATTAGCTAGCTCGCAAAGAGCTACGTTCAATAATTGCAGAACTAGCCCGTATGAGGGTACGTGTAAATCAATCATGCTGTTACCTCCACAATCCGGTAATCGTCAGGGCTGTAATCGGTCAGATCGCCAGTTTTGACAAAATACGCAAGGTCTGCCAAGTAGCCCGCGAGTTCTTCCTGCGCGGCTTCGTAGGTGTCGAACGTCACCAAGGTGTCGCCGTCATCCGTCCAGACGTTTTCCCACCGGTTGAGGAAAGTTAGGGTTTGCACTTCGTAGGTCATGCTTCTACCTCGTAAGCATCAAAGCCTTGCGGCTCGCTGACATGCTCAGTCAAGGGTTGCCAGTCCCAAGCGCCGATTTTTAGGTTGTCGTTCGCTACTTGGTAAGAGTTGACATAATCGGCGGTGCTCATACGGTCGCCGCTTTTGGGGAATAGGCGCTTTTCGCCGCCTTTGCTTTTGACCGGCCTATGCTTGCCGGTGCACTTGGCATGGTCTGCAAAAATAGTCGAAGTGTCGCGCAGTTTGTAAGTAGTGCGCCCGATTTTGATTGTGTTCATGCTGTTACTCTTTCAAAATGTGATTTAGTACTGTTGATAAATTCGGCGACATGTTCCAACGGGAAACTTTCGGCGGCTTCCCAGACTGAAATGCTCTCCGCGCGCCATGTGTTCTCAGGGTCTTGCAAAATAGCGATGACTTCCGCATAAGTGAGGTTGTCAGGATATTCCGTGAGCCATTGGTCAAGTGCAAAATGTTCTGCTGTTTTCATGGTGTCCCCTTTATAAAACGCGTTGCCAAACTGAAATAACCCGCTGATTTTCCGCTAGATCGTCAAATGCGTAGGCTTGCGCCTCGCTTGAACTAAGCGCGTTGTACTCTACAAAGTCCCGCGCAATGTCGCCGTTTTCGTGTTCGGTTTCAATGGTTGCAATGTATTCGTTCATGGTGTTAGTCCTTAAAATGATGAGCAATAAATAAAGCAGGTCGCAGTCTCACCGACAATGGTTGTATGGTTGTCGAGGTAATCGCGCACCATTTCTCTGTGCACAATTTCGTCGTCGTTTTCGGATAACTCAATTCCGTAGGCTTTAGCGATGTCCTCAAAGCTATCTTCGCTGTAGTCGCAACAAAGCGCGATGACATCCAATTCATACCCGCCGCCGTCGAAGTCCTCTAAGTAGTCAAATAGAGCGCCTAAGCCCTCATAACTGAACTGGTCAGCGCGGCCATGTGCGCGGAAGGCATCGCGGAAGTCTGAAACATTGATTGTCTGAATCATAATTTACTCCATTGTTATCGGGACAATTTCCCGCCTATGCGCCCGACATGGGGCGCATAAGCTGGCATTGTCAGGCTTTGATTGTCTCCACCAGATCGACAGCGCCGCCCGCGTAGCGCAGAACCTCGATAGTGTGGTATCCGTCAGCAAGTAGGTTATGCGCCCAAACTTGCGCTTTTAATAGCGTAGCGAATTGATACTTAAGTGACGGGAACCCGTCAGCGTAGCATTTCAGGGAATAGTAGGGTTTCATAGTCATTTCACCAGTACATCAAAATACGCGAGCAGCAGCACTACGCCGCCGCCTATGAGCAGCAGCGCGCCTAGTGCACTGAATAGCGCGCCGATTAGTTCGCGCAAAGCCGGCGCGCGGCGGGTGAAAATATTGCGGTTCATGCTGTCACCTCTATGCTTTGCAGTTCCCAGTTCGCGTCACCCTCGCCCCAGCTACCGTCAGAGGCTAGCTCGCCCCATGCGAGCGCCTCCGCTTCTTCTAGGCTTTCCGCTTCGATGTTCATGTTTACATAGCTTGTGCGCTTGAGTTCTACTTGATAACTTTGCATGGTGTTGCCCCTTTGAGTTGATTGATAGCTTTACTGTAAAGAATTCTTTTGCATGTGTCAACACCTATTTTCTAGGTGTTTACCCTTGCATCGCCGCATGGTTAGCGGCGCGGTTTTCGTTTGTAAATTTAACGGCGGAAATGACCCGCACGCCGCGCGTATCAGTGACGGCGCGGGCGTGGCGAAAATCGGCGGCTAACGCATCGGCGGCGGGCTTTGTTTGCGCGCCTTGAACCGTGAACCAACCCGCCACGCCCATATACGCATTGTTGGTTTGTATCTGAATAAGATATTTTGCTTTCATTTTTTAAGGCTCCGTTGTAAGTTAAGCTGCAATGTAGTTAGTGCAACGCTCGCGGCGGCGCGAATCGTAGCCCGCCGGTTTACGTTGACCGCGCCATAACATAGCGTCAATGGAAAAGCCCTTACCGGCTTCAAATTCGCGTGTTTTGATAAGTTCCTCGCGTAGCTCCATAACGCGCTTACCTACGTTTTCTAGTGTTCCCTCGAATTCCTCGCGGTGTACAGTAGCCATTGGATAAGTAGTGACGAAGCCCTCCATTGCCCCGCGCTCTGACGGCGAAGCGTGGATAGTGAATTTATATGCTTTCATGCTGTCACCCCCTCAATGGCTGGCATGTCAGTACAAATACACACGATGCGTTTGAAACGTGGCGCGCCTGGTAATGTGACGGCGGTCACGTTGCGCCCTGTGTGCGTGTAGCTTTCCACGCGCATCGGCGCGCCGTGTACTTGAATAATTTGCCCGATTTTGTATGCGGCCTTTGGAATGAATGCGAATGCCATGCTAGCTCCTTTGGGTTGTTGATGTATGTAGTGTAAGGGAATTATTTGCAATGTCAAGGGCTAAATGCTAGGGACTTTCCCTATGTAAACTTATCTTTTACAGTGTTTAGGTCATTTGTGCCAAAAGTTAAGCCGTGATTTAGGCGGTTTTGGCCTATGCGTGCCTCGAATGAAATGCTAGGGTTTTGGGTCTTTTGGGTCATTAGATATATAAACTGATGTTAAATATAGTGTATACAATACTGTATACGGTAACTGTATACAATGTTATAAGCTAGCGACTGCGTTAGGTCAACCTAAATGACCCATAACCCGCCGCGCCGATAAGCCCCGCGCAAAATGGCTTTGTGTCTTTTGGGTCAATGCTTTGCACATGGCCTAAATGACCCAAAGGCCAAAGGCCGCGCGCGCATGCTATCGGCTCGCATGTTGCAATGTGTTGACTTGTTTAGGTCAACCTAAATGACCCATGCCCACACGTTGCCGGATAAGTTAGTCAGCACTCACTCACCAGGTTGTAAGTGAGTGCTAACTGGGGCGGTGCATGTGAGTAAGTGCTTACATACCAGGCTGTAAGTAAGTGCTTACTAACTTAGGGGGTGGGGGTAGGGCCGGCGGCCAGGGGGCCACGGTGGCGGAGGGGCTACAAACAAAATTTTTTTTAATGTAAACTGCACGCACACGTACCAGTGGCTGGAGAATCCATGTTTTACTCGCTTCCATTTGAGGCGCGCAAAGTCGAAGCGACAGAGGCGCGCTTAAACCGAATCTACGACGCTGCCAAGCTGGGCTTGAAGGGCGACACATTAGCTATGGCTGCGGGCATGTTGCCCACCGAGTACCGCCAACTGTGCCAGCTTGACCCGATTGCCGAGGTCGCCGCGTTGAAGGGCAAGGCCGATGGCGAGATAGAAGCCTCACGCCAACTGCACAAAGCCGCCGCCGAAGGGGACGCCAAAGCCAGTCTGGCGATCTTGCAGCATGTCCACGGTTGGGTCGCCAAACAGGCCATTACCATCGACGTGGATCAGCGCATCTCGATCACCGCCGCCCTGGCCGAAGCCGAGCGGCGCGTCATGGACGTTATTGAGAACAACCCAAGTGAATACCTCACGCCAAAACTAGATGCAGTCCACCAAGTACAGCGCTGAAGACGAACAAGAGTTGATGGCGCGGCTGTGGTCGCCCCAGATCAAGGACAACCCGCTGGCGTTCGTGATGCTGCTGTTTCCGTGGGGCGTCAAGGGCACGCCGCTGGAGCATTTCAGCGGGCCGCGCAAGTGGCAGCGCGAGGTGTTGCAAGACATCGCGGCGCACATCAAGCAGAACAACGGCAAGATTGACTTTGATACCCTGCGCGAAGCGGTCGCGTCAGGCCGTGGTATCGGCAAGTCGGCGCTTGTGAGTTGGCTGGTAATCTGGATGCTGTCCACGCGGATCGGCTCGACAACCATCGTGTCGGCCAACAGCGAATCGCAGTTGCGTAAGGTGACCTGGGCCGAGATCACCAAGTGGCTGGCGATGGGGCTAAACAGCCACTGGTTCGAGGTCAGCGCCACCAGTCTGCAACCGGCCAAGTGGCTGACCGAGTTGGTCGAGCGCGATCTGCGTAAGGGCACCAGGTATTGGGGCGTTGAGGGCCGGCTGTGGTCGGCTGAGAATCCAGACGCGTTTGCCGGTGTGCACAACATGGACGGCGTGCTGGTCATCTTTGACGAGGCCAGTGGTATTGATGACGCCATCTGGGCGGTGACGGCGGGTTTCTTTACGGAGAACACGCCCAACAGGTTCTGGTTTGCGTTCTCCAACCCCCGCCGCAACACGGGGTACTTTTACGAGACGTTCCACTCCAAGCGCGACTTCTGGAACACCAAGGTGGTGGACGCCCGCACGGTCGAGGGGACAGACAAGGCGGTCTACCAGCAGATCATCGACGAGTACGGGCCGGACTCGGCCCAGGCGCACGTCGAGGTGTACGGCCAGTTCCCGAGCGCAGGCGACGATCAGTTCATTGGCGCCAATACGGTGGACGAGGCCATGAAGCGGGTCAAGTACCAAGACATGAGCGCGCCGATTGTGATCGGTGTCGATCCGGCGCGGTTCGGCGCGGACGCTACGGTGATTGCGGTCAGGCAAGGGCGCGACATTGTGAAGATCATCAGGCACCGAGGCGACGACACCATGACCGTGGTGGGGTATGTGATCGACGCCATTGAGGAATACAAGCCCACGCTGGTCGTCATCGACGAAGGCGGGCTGGGCGCGGGCATTGTGGACAGGCTCAAAGAGCAGCGCTACAAGATCAAGGGCATAAATTTTGGCAACAAGTCCAAAAACCCGATAATGTATGGCAACATGAGGGCGCAAATGTGGGGTGATATGCGGGAGTGGTTGAAAACGGCCAGTATTCCGAACGACAGGTTCTTGAAGACGGACTTAATTTCGCCTATGATGAAGCCTGATTCACGTGGAACAATCTTTTTGGAGTCGAAAAAAGACATGAAATCACGCGGTTTAGCCTCGCCAGACGCTGCGGACGCTATTGCAGTGACGTTTGCCTTTCCCGTGGCCCATCGGGGCGAGTACAATGCGCGCACAACCACCCGCCGGACGTATTCAGACACTTCGGCCAACACATCTTGGATGGGAAGCTAGATGGCAACGAAAAAAACTGTTTCTTTGTCTGTCGGACGCGGTGAAAAATTGCCCGTATCCAAAGGCGCCGGCCTGACTGCCAAAGGCCGCGAGAAATACAACGCTGCGACTGGCTCAAACCTCAAGGCGCCAGCCCCAAACCCCAAGACCAAGGCAGACCAAGGCCGCAAGGATTCATTTTGTGCAAGAATGGGCGCCGTAGCGGCCAACGCCAAAGACGGCGAACGCGCTAAAGCAGCCCTTAAACGATGGAAGTGCTAATCATGGCGACAAAACCTGGCCTCTACGCAAACATTCACGCAAAACAGGCGCGCATCGCCGCTGGCTCTAAGGAAAAGATGCGTAAACCAGGCGCGCCTGGCGCACCGACAGCCAAGGCGTTCAAAGAGTCAGCTAAAACTGCGAAGAAAAAATAATGTCTAACACCAAAGCAACGGGCGTTGCGTATCTAGACCCAGAGTTCACCACTTGCTATGCCAGTGAAGAAATTGGCTACGCCCTTGCTGGGCAAGGCGCGGTAACTCAAGAGACAAGCAAGTCAACTGGCGTCACGCTTAATACGAGCATGGGCCGAATCACAACAAACAGCGCAACGCTCAACACGTTGACCAACGTAACTTTTACGTTGACCAACAGTTTGATCAGCGTTAAAGATGTGATTATTTTGAACGTAAGTTCTGGCGCTACATCGGGCGCGTACAACTGCTGGATTAGCAGCATGAGCGCGGGCACTTGCACAA
>Ga0164294_10000669_pt1 | contig 32544 bp, 26 predicted proteins | sample GEODES005metaG_FD_111479 | JGI IMG/M metagenome (GOLD analysis project Ga0164294, IMG submission 111479) | Oligotrophic lake water microbial communities from Sparkling Lake, Wisconsin, USA - GEODES005 metaG | ecosystem: Environmental > Aquatic > Freshwater > Lake | place: USA: Sparkling Lake...
ATGCGCCCCCGGGCACCGTGGCCTGAATCGAACTGGTGAATACGAAGCGGCGCACGCCGTGCTTCGTCGCCCAGTCGAGCCAGGCTCTCGTCCCGCCGACATTGACCCGATCGGCAGCTTCGGAATCGGCCGCCGTCGGTGCCGGCACGGTCTGCTCGACCTCGAGATGAATGATCGCCGCAGGGACCGGGCTCGGCGTCGCTGCCAGCCACTCCGCGCGCGTGCTTCCCCGCCATCCCGGAGGAAGATCGGTCGGCACGGTGCGGCCGGTGGCGATCCCGACATGCCCTGCAGCGGCGAGCACCGGAAGGAGCCCACGGCCGACGAATCCCCGCGCTCCGGTGACGACGCATTCCATGCCGTCACCGGAAAAGCGACTCGAGCCAGAGGGCAAATCGCGGGTAGGTCTGCTCGCGGTCGAAGGCATCCTCGGCGAGGCGACGGGCGCCCTGGCGAAGCTCAAGGAGGCGGCGACGATCGGCGGCAAGTTCGCCTAAGGCGCCGGCCAACGAAGCCGGATCGCCGGCCGTGTAGGGCATCCCGGCACGGTGGCGATCGATGAGGTCGGCGAGTTCACCGGGGAGGGCGTTGACGAACGCGAGCCCCGCCGCCGCGTAGTCGCACGCCTTGTAGGGCACTGCCACGAGTGATTCAGGCTTGACGGCGACCAGACCGACGTCGCACTCCGAGAGGAGCTTCGCGTACGCCCCACGCGGCAGGAGGCCATGAACCACGACGCGGGCAGGCCCGGGAATCGTCGCCGCATCGGCCTTGAGTCTCGCCTCGAGCTTCCCCGATCCGGCGACATGGATGTCGACGGCCGTCCCCGCGGACGAGAGCCGTCGCGCGGCCGCAAGGACCGTATCGAGATCCTGTCCCTGCTCGAGACTCCCGGCATAGACGCAGGTCAACGGCCGCGCTTCTCCGCCGGTGGACGGCACCTCGAGCGGATAGGGGCGCGGCGGCTCGGGGTACTCGGCGAGATAGGCGCCGAGGTGGCAGACATAGGGGGGGCGTTCGTCCGCCACCGCGGGGAGTTCGCTGAGGGCGGAGTCGGCGTAGGCGCGGGTGGATGAGGAGATGCCGTCGGCTGATTCGAGGAGCACGCGGCGGCGGCGCTGCATGCCGCCGAGGAGGAGGGGCTTGAGGAAGCGACGGATCCACTCAGGCCCGGGAAGGAGACGCTCGAACGTCTCCGGCCACAGATCCATGAGGTCGACCACCAGAACGGCATCGAGACGGCGGGCGAGTCGGGCGGCGGCTTCCGGCCCCTCGAGCGGCGGCAGGCTGGCGAGCACGATGTCAGGGCGGTCGAGCTTTCCGGAGGCGACAGCCTCGGTCGCCTCTCGCTCGAGATTCCGACCGAAGTCACGGTGACTGCGGAGTCGCGCCAGCGAGACGTTGCTGCGGTAGGGCTTCACCGGGATCAGCCGGACCCCGAACCCCTCCTCCTCCTCGAGGACTCGGGGCACGGCCCGGCGCGGAGCCTTGCGCCGATGGCTCCAATCGGCGGTCCACCAAGTGACGTCGTGCCCGCGACCGGCGAGCACCCGGCACAGCGTCCAGAAACGGAGCGGCGGCAGCCCCTCGCCGGGGATGTCATCGAACGGGTTCACGACCCAGATGGAGAGCGGGTGGGGCGTGGGCTCGGATCGACTCATAACGGGGAGCGTAGCAGATGCACCGCCCCGGCGAGAGCGGCACCCCTCAAGTGGCTGCACGACGGGGGTAAGAGAGGGAAAAAGACTGCTTGGTGGTCATTCCCAGTCGCCGAGAGCCTCGACGGCGGCGGCCGAGCCATCGCGCAGCCAGCCGTCGAGTTGGGCGACGTCCTTCAGTTGCTGACCCCGGAACCGGGGGACGACGAAAAAGCGGCTCGTGACCTCCGGGAGGGCGGTCATGTCGCCCCACAGCTTCTCGAACTGGGCCACGGGGAAGACATCCTCCTGGCCATGCCCCCACCGCTTCTTGACGTCTTTGAGGGTGACGTAGGTCGGCATGCGGGCCGCCACGCCGCGGATGGCGGCCGCGACCCGGGCCGTGGCGCCTCCGTCTCCGTCGGCCGCCGCGACGACGTCTCCCCGCTTGATCCCGAACACCCCGAGAAGGGCATCGAGGTCGAGCCAGATCGTGGCGGAGTTGTAAAACCGCAACCGGAACTCATCCTCCTCGCGCGGCATCGCCAGCCCCTCGACGAGCCGCGGCCGGCCGTTGACCCGCGCCAGGCCGCCGCCGCGATCCTCGATCCGCCGCGGGATCACCTCGACGCCGAGCGTCGCCCCGCCGGCGATGTGACGGCCGAGGACCGCCGGATCGAGATCGGTGCCGACGGTGTCGATGTTGTGGATCATCAGCCACCGCAGCCGAGGCCGCTCGCGGAGGAGACCAGCGAGGACACCGTTGCGGAGCATGTTGGGAAACTCATACCAGTGCCCAACCGGGTGGAGGCACTGCGCCAGCGCGTTGTCGGTATAGTCACTCCCCTCCCCCGCGCGTTCGGCCCAGGAGACGAGCGCGGCCTGAACGCTGTCACGCATCTTCTCACGCTGCTCGTCGAGGACCTGCCGCGACGTCTCCTCCCAGGCGAACCGCAGATCGCGGACCATCGGCACCAGCCGCAGCCCCACGGCCCTGCCGGGCGAGAGGATCACCGGCAGACCGGCTGCCTCGAGTTGCCGGTGGGTGAGGTGGCTCGTCGTCACCACGTGCGGAATGGAGACGCCGGCGATCCGCGACATCCGCCGTGTCTTTGCGACATGGACGTCGAGAAACGTCCGCCAACCGCCGGCCAGTCGGCAGAACGGATGGAGCGCTTTGACCACGCCCGCCCCCTGCGTCCAGCGGCTGCCGATCCCGGCCGAGAGCGTGACGACGGCGGCTTCGCCACGGGCCAGGGCCTCGAGCCCCAACTCCCGCGCGGCCGACGCCGAATCGCCCCCCACCCACTCGACGTCGCCATCGCCAACATCTTCGATCGAGGTCGACGGAGGGAGCCGGTTTTGCGCCAGGCCGATCCGACCGCCGCGAAGATCGGCCCGGATCTGTTCGTGCTCCACGTCGTCAAATCCGAGGGCCTCGAGGGCCGTGCGGAGATCGCGGGTCGTGGTTTGCGCCGCGTTGCCGGCGGGGAACAGCCGGTCGAAGAGGGTGTGGACCATGCCGGCAAGCTCGGGGCGGGAGCGGCAGGCGGCGCCAAAGGCATCGAGCTCGCTTCGGCGCGATTCGGTGAGCTCAGGCCGCGACGTGCGGAGCAACCCGGGCACGACCCGGGCGTAATACGGGGCGGGCATGAGGGCCTCGGCCCCCTCAAAGAGCTGACACCAGGTCCCGCGCGGATTGACCGTGAAGTCGTAGACGACCGGCTCCATGGCGAACGGCAGGCCATGCTCGAAGCGGCGCTTCGTCGCTGCCATGATGCCGGCGAGGGCCTCCTGCCCCTCGAGCCGGGCAGAGGGCTCGAAGATGAATCCCATCCCGCCCCCCGACATTCCCCCGAGCATCCAGAAGCCCCAGAAGCGGTCGCCGAAGCGGGCCCGGACCGCATCGATGAGCGTTTCTGTGTAGGCGTTGCTCGACCACGGGATGATGGTGCGAAGGGGGCCGGTGAAGTTGCGGGTCGTGGCGGCGGCGATCCGCCGCGCGTCCCCGGCGGTGAGGCCGGCGATGATCTCGTCGAGCACCTCTCCCGCCTCGATCCGCGCCTGCCACTCCGCCTCGCAGCGGAGGAGGTATTTCTCGGTCACCATCTCCAGGATCGGACCGACATTCTGGGCCATGCCGCCATGGACAAGGACGAGTGATTCCTGGAGATCGACGCCCAGCGGCACGGCGTCATGCCGGGGGAGGAGACGGCCGCGACTGACCCCGAACTCTGGATCACCCTCGGCGGCGACGACCCCGCGGATGAGCTTCGCGGCCGGCCACACCCCTCCGGAATCCTGCCATCCGCCGCCACTCCCGCCGAGCCACTCGCCGAGAATCGCCCGGGCCGCCACGAGGCGCCGCTCCTGCTCGTCGAGCGCGCCGGTGAGCGAGCGGGCCTGACCGGTGGCCCGCATGCAGACACTGATGAGGGCGGCGAGGAGGTTTGTCGAGACGGCGAGGCGCGATCCCTTCGGAATCCCGTTGACCGAGCTGACGAGCTCCAGGCCATGCCCGGGGCCGACCACGGCGGCAAGGACGTCGGCAAGCGACTCTCCCGATCCCTCGATTCCCGGTGGCACGATCCCCGCGGCGATCACCGCCGCCTTCAACAGCCCGAGGTGATCGCGGCCGAAATCGAACACCTCGCCGAGATCGGAGATGTCGGCCGTGGCGTCGAGGTCGATGCTCGTCAGCCGCAGCAACGGCTCGTCGATGACCCGGAGGTAGACCTCCACCGGCGGCCGGGGAGCCGCGTCGCGGCCGTGCACGCCGAGGTCGACCGACACGTTGAGAACACGGGCCGCTTCGGGGCAATCCATCCCCAGGAAGAAGATGTCGCTCCAGCCGGCGTGCGACAGATCCATCCGCACCGGCGTCGATTCCTGGAGGAGCGGGAACGGCGTCCGGGCGCCGGCCGCCCCGCGCTTGAGCAACTCAGGCCGGATGCGGAGCGGATGATCGTCGGGATGCCCGACGCGGAACATCCACTGATTGCCTCGGATCGACCGCACCGACTGCCGCACCTGATTGGCGAGCGTCTGCAGGCCAAGCTCGCGGTAGCCGCTGGCAAGCGCGCTCGACAGGGCCGCTGAAGGACCATCGGCCTGCTGACGCGCGAGGAGGACATCGATCGCCTCCTCGAAGCGGCGGCCGAGGAGATGGTGAACGGCCGAGGCGGGAATCAGCCCCGCCGTCGCGGCCGATTCCTCGAGCGACGCGGGGAGATGGTAGCGATGGATGGAAGCGAGGAAGAACAGCGTCCGGACGCGCCGGTAAAGATTGGGGCACTCGCGCCGGTAGGCATCGAGGGCCGCCGCCTCGGCAAGGAGCACAGACGTGCCCGCGCCCCGGCAGGCTTCGTCGACCGAGCGGTCGCGCGTGGCCGGATCGGCCGCGGTGATGATTTCGACGAGCCTGCTCATGACACCTGCGGTTGTCGGGCGAGGAGTTCGACGACCTGCGCCAGCACGTGGGCACGGTCGCGCCCGGAGAGGGCCAGGGCCATCTGGGCGGTGAGCAGGCCGTACGGGAGGCCGAGATCGTAGCGGGCGCCCTGCACCTGATGGGCGAGATAGCGCTCCTGCCGCGCCAGTCGCGCAAGCGCCCCCGAGAGATTGAGGCGGCCGCTGCCGTCGGTGGAGGCAAGCAATTCGAAGATCGCCGGCGTCAGCACGTGCATGCCGAAGAAGCAGAGATAATGACCGGCACGCAACCCCGGAACGACAAGCTCCTGCTCGGCCTGCGTCGGCGTCGGCTTCTCGAGAACGGTGTCGATCTCGTAGAGCCGGCTGGCGTGGCCCACACGGCGCCCACCGACGGCCCCGAACCAGGGGAGCATGCTCTCCCGGGTCGGCTGCACGGCAGACACGGCACACTGCTCCCGACGCGCTGTCTCGACGAGCTGCTCCGCACAGCGTGAGGGAACGTCGCTCACGTAGAGGTGATCGCCGACGAAGTGGAGAAACGGCTCGTCGCCCACGAAGGCCCGGGCACAGAGCACGGCCGCCCCGTAGCCATTGGGCTCGTGCTGGGGGATCATCTCGAGACGGCTGGGACGCCGATCGATGGCTGCCTGGAACGCCGACTCATCCCCAGGCCTGACGACGACGGCGATCTCGTCGGCACCAGCGGCGAGGGCCTCATCGACGATGATGCCCAGGGCCGAACGGACCACCCCATCCCGATCGACGAGCCTCTGGAGGGGATGCTCCTGGGGGGGTTTTCCGGCAGCGGTGATCACGGCGCGGCGGAGATTCATGGCAGCTCCGTGGGGAAGACTGGAAGGCAGTTGAAGAATCGCTCGTTGGCGTTGAAAATGCAACCCGCCCCGCGGACTCCACCCGTAGCTCCTCGTCACGTTCCGGCGGATGCGGGTCGCGTCTCCCCTCGAACGTCATAGAGCTCGCTCACGTGACGGCGGGCGACTTCCGACCAGGCGTAGTCGGCCCGCACCCAGGCGCGGCCTCGGCGCCCCATCGCCTCGAGGTCTGTCTCCGGGAGCGCCGTGGCGAGCGAGAGTGCCTCGGCGAGCCCGGCGACGGTCGGTGCCACGCTCCAACCGCAAGCCATCCGTTCCACGTCCCCCCACGGCGCCGCGGTCGTGACTACCGCCGGAACGCCGCAGGCGAGCGCTTCCCCGACGGTGAGGGCGAAGGCCTCGGAGCGGGACGGGAGCACAAACAGGTCGAGCCCGGCGAAGTGCTCGCCGAGGCGATCCATCGGCACGGCGCTACCGATCTCGACCTCGGAGCCGATCCCGAGCCGCTCCGCAAGCTCCTTGAGCGCAGCGGTCATCTCGGCCGGTCCAGGCCCGTCGATTGCCAGCCGCCAGCCCTCAGGCCGGGCTAGCCTCCAGGCCCGAAGGAGGATGTCGAGATTCTTGATGGGGAGGATCCTGCCGAGATATCCGGCCCGGCGCGGGGCTCCCGACGCCCGTCCGCGCGGGGCGTCGGCCGGAGGGACGATCCCCAGCGGCACGAGCACCGGCCGGCAGCCCGGAAGGAGCGCGGCCAACTCCTCTCCCTCCAGCGGTGAAGTCACATGGAGCGCGTCGGCAGTGACCAGACGGCGCCGCAGCCACCCCTCCCAGACGGCCCGCTTCCGCCACGGGCTCTTCCGCAGCGCCTCCTGTCGCAGCATCCCGTGCGGTGAGACGACGAGCGTCGCGCCAACGTCGACCGCCGCCGCCGCTGCGGCCAGCACCGGCGCCACCCAGACGCCGTGCACGTGGACCACGAGAAAGCGCCCCTCGGCACGGGCCGCCGCGGCCGTCGCCTCCACCACGGCCCGGACGCGCCGCGCGGCTTGCCACTGGCCCCGTGGATGCCACGGCGCGGAGACCGCGGCGACTGTCACCCCGGCACGGCGGCCTGCTCCGCTGATCACCGCGCCGAGCGGACCGGCATGCTGGCCCGTGATGCAGACCGGCACCCCGAGCCCGGCAAGCCCCTCCGCCAACTGCCCGACACAGACCGGCACGCCGCCGTCCTCATCGAGCGTGCTCGAGACGAGGAGGACCCGCGGCAGGGGATCGGCCACTGTCGAGATCGGCAGGCTCATGGGTCGGCACTCCTGACGTTGTTGGCGGAAGGGCGGGGAACGAGCGGCGCTCTCAGCGGCCAACAGCCCCCCAAAAAACCCCGGCTTTTTGGTGCGGTCTCGAGTGGAAAAAGGCGAGGCTATCTTTTCCACGAACACCGAGGGATGCCTTAAACTCCTGCCATGAACATCACGTACTGCTGGACCGAGCCTTCAGGATACCTCGCCGCCTGTCTCAATGAACTCGCCCGACGACCGGGGGTGAACGTCTCCCTCCTCCATTGGTCGCCACCGTCGATCGCGCCGTTTGATCTCGGGCTCTTCAGGGATGTCGCGCCGCGGGTCCTCTCGGAAGGGGAACGGCACAACACCTCGGTCGTCAGGGACATCGTCGCAGGGACGCGTCCCGACGTCGTCGTCTTCGCCGGCTGGGCCCACCGTCCTTACGTGAGCCTGCTCGACGAACCACGCCTCCGTGGGGCAAAGTTCGTGATGACCGCTGACACGGCGCTGCGGTTCACTTGGCGACAGCGACTGGCGCCGCTGCGGATCGGCGGGCTCCTCAAGCGCGTCGACGCCCTCAACGTCCCGGGAGAACGTGGCTACCAGGTGATGCGCTCCTGGGGTGTGCCCGGACGGAAGATCACGCGTCTTCTCTACGCGATCGACTACGAAGGCTTCCGGGCAGCGGGAGAGCGGCGGTTCGCCGACGCCGTCTGGCCGAAGCGATTCCTCTTCGTCGGGCGTTACGTGCCCGCCAAGGCGATCGACACGCTTGTCGAGGCATACCGGGCCTACCGCCAGCGGGTCACGGACCCGTGGCCGCTGACGACGTGCGGCGCCGGTCCGCTCGAATCGCTCCTCGGCGGTGTCGATGGCGTCGACAACCGTGGATTTCTCCAGCCCGCCGACCTCGGCCGGGTGTTCCGCGAGGCGGGGGTGTTCATCCTCCCCAGTCGCGTGGAGCCGTGGGGGCAGGTGATCGTCGAAGCGGCGGCCTCGGGGCTCCCCGTGATCTGCAGTCAGGACTGCGGTGCCGGCGTCGAACTCGTCCGGGATTACCACACGGGATTCATCATCCCCACCGACGACGTGGAGGCCGGTTGTCGGGCGTTGACGCGGATGCATCATGCCCACGCCGAACTCGCCACGATGGGCCGGGAGATCCGCCATGCAGCCGCCGCCTACTCGGCCGAGCGGTGGGCCGACAACCAACTCGGCTTGTTTGCCCGCCTCCTCGATCGCCCTGACTGACTCGATCGCCCTACTGACTCACAAGCCCCGCGGGCTACGCGGGGCTGGGAGCCAATGGCGACGGGGCGGGAAGGAGTGGCCGAGACGGCGGGGCCGGCAACGTCGGGGGGGTGAACACCGGCGACAACGGGGCCCCGGCCGGACTGCGGCGGGCCAACGCCACTTGGCGGTCGCGGAGGTGCTTCTTCCATGCCCCACCCGCCGGCTCAGTAACCGCCCAGCCAGTCAGAACGATCGCCAGCATTCCAACTCCACCCGGCGAAAAGAACGCAGACTCGGCGAGGTTCGTGAGCATCGACGTCATGACGACCGCGAAAGGGACGATGCCGCCCCGGCTGGCACAAAGCATGAGCACGCCGAACCAGAGATAGACGAGCACCCCGAGAGGAATACCGAATTCCTCGAGGATCACGATCGGCAACACCCCCTTCTCAACCGTCGCCATGAGGGGGAGGCCGAGATACGGATCGCGCACGATGTTCTGTCGCCTCTCCGGCGTTGAACCCACGCCGAAACCGATCCCGCTGAGCGGGTATCGGCGGATGTTTTCATTCATGATGTCGATCAATCCCTGCCGTGTCGACATCCCCTGCTCGAGCAGCGAAGCGTCTTCTGTCTCGCCGTATTTGAGAAGAAACTGCTTCATCCCTCCGGCGAACTCCCGGCCAGCGACGATCATCAGGAGGAGGAATAGCACCCCTGCCACGCCGAGCCGGGCTGCAACGATCCTCGGATTCTCCCCCCGCACAAACAGCACACTGCCTAACAACTGCACGATGAACGCCAAACCGACGCCCCCAGCCAGCGCTACCGCGCTCACGCGAGACCCGGACCAGTAAAGCTCGACAACAGCAAGACCAAGCAAGAGCACGCGCCACCAGCGCAGCGGCCGAATCGTGAGACATTGCGCCGTGAGGGCGGCCGCCACGGTAGCGGCGATTATCCCCATGGTCTGCGAGTGATAGATCACGCCACAGAAAAAGGCCGAGGATCCCATCGTCCCACGCCCGACGAGGCGCATCGGCAGACCGAAGAGGACCACGAGCATCAGGCTTCCCAAGATCGTCTGAATGGTGAGGTGCCGCTCGGCCGGGGCCATCCAGGCCCAACCGCACAACACGGTCATGAAAACGACCGAAAACATGATCGCTTTGAGAACCGAGACATCGGTGATCAAGCTTGCCACCATCGAATGCCCCACGATCAGGACCAGCAAAGGAATTGTCGCGGCTGCAAGCCCCCACACTTTTGTCGTTGATGAACGGCTCGGACCATGGAGTAGGACCGAGAAGGCAGCTGCAAAGAAGATGACGAACCGCAACTGGGCAGCGTAGAGCGGCGACCCGCAGAACGTGTGGCTGATCATGTTGAACAGCCAGCAGAAGAACAGGGAGAGAATCGCCTGCCGCCGTCCCGTCAAGGCCCAACCGACGAGCACGACGTAGGCGAGGGCCGAGGTCGGCGACGACGCCACGCGCAGGAACGTCGCCAACAAAGGGACGAGGATCACGCCAATCTTCTGGAAACGGAACCCGCCGCCGTCGACCCGGGCGGGCGCCCGGGGAAGAAAATCTTCCCAGCCGCCGTCGAAGGTTGACGCGGAGGCGGCGTGGACCATGGATGGCGTGGCTGGATTCATGGCAGCGTTTGCAAAAACAAGCGATCAACGACAGGTTGGCTCGAGACTTTTGAGGCGATCGAGAAACAACCGGACCCCGGCAGCAGGGGAGAACCGCTCTGCGACCGCATGGACGCGCTGGCGACCGGCCCGATCGATCTTACCGGAGGAAAGCGACCTCTGCAGCGCCTCTGCCAGAGGGCCAACCCTGCCGGCCGGCACCTTTATTCCCCCCGCCGGATCGTCGATCATCGCCGCCGCTCCGCAGCCGTCGCTGCAAACCACCGCTGTTCCCGCGATCAACGCCTCGTTGACGACCATCCCCCAGCCATCGTGCCGGCTCGGGACGACGCAGCAATCGCTGCCGGCGATCGCCCGGCGGATCGCCTCGTTGGGGAGCGTGGCGTGGAAACCGATCCGGTCGGCGATCCGCAACCGCTCGGCTAACCTGCAGAGTTGGTTCCGGAGCGGCCCGTCGCCGTAGAGATCGCATTTCCAGGGCATCCCATCCACTCCGGCCAGGGCAGCGAGGAGCAGGTCGAACCCCTTCCTGCGGATCAACTGACCAGCGGCGACGAACCGGAAAATCCCGTCGGCGCTTCTCTCAACGGCCGGCCACGGCTCGATGGGAACGGGGAGATAGTAGCCGAACGCGCCGATCTTCTCCGGCGGAAACCCGACCGCCGCGAAGAACCTCACGCCGACGTCTCCCATCGCCAGCACGAAATCGACACGCGATCCCCAACGGCGGACGAGCAAGCGTCCCCGTGCGCGTTTCAGCCAGCCGGCCCAGAGCCCCTGTTCCGGAGCCTCGGAGAGGATCGCGAATCGCGCCGACGACGTCGACAAGAGCCTGAAGGCACGCCAGACGATCGGGTGTGAAAAGAAACCGGAGAAGACATGGAGCGAGTCAGCGCCACGATGAGCAGAGAGTGCGGCAAATCCTTCCCCTGCCGAGACATCGACGACACGAACCCGTTCGTGGGGGGCATGCCGCCATCCTTGCAAGACACGCTCCGCAGGCAGCTCGGATTCCGCGGCAAGGATCACCTCACACGGAACAGCCGCCGCAAGGGCCTCGAGAAAATCGACTTGGTGCGGGCTGACGATCGGCTGCCAGAAGACGACCCGCCGCAGCCCCGCTGGCAATCCGCGGCTCACGACCGCACGACCTCCGCAAGGGTGCCCGAACTAATGACCCGGCCCTGTTCGAGGCGGTAGACAACGTCACACTGCTCGACCGTCGACAGCCGATGGGCGATGATGACGAGCGTCTTCGCACCTTGGAGCGCGTTGACTGCGGCCATGACCTCGCTCTCGGTGGCAGTGTCGAGGGCGCTGGTCGCCTCGTCGAGCACGAGCACCGCCGGATCGTGGTAGAGGGCTCGGGCGATGCCGATCCGCTGCCGTTGGCCCCCCGAGAGCCGCACGCCCCGTTCTCCGACGACGGTCGACAGGCCGTCGGGGAGCGTGGCGACGAAATCATCGAGCCTGGCCGCCTTGATCGCCCGTTCGAGCGCCAGCTCGTCGACCTCCTCCGGCGGCACGCCGAAAGCGACGTTTTCCCGCAACGATTCGTCGCAAAGATAGATGCTCTGCGGGACGTATCCAACCAAATTCTGCCAGCCACGGAGGTTGTCGCGGATATCGACACTGTCGACTGTCACTCTTCCCTCGGTCGGCTCGAGGAGGCCGAGGAGCACGTCGACCGCCGTGCTCTTGCCGGCACCGCTGCCACCGATGATCCCGACCGCCGTGCCGTGTTGAATACGGATCGTCACGCCATCGAGCGCCGGCGCGGGGGCGGCGGCAAAGCGGAACGCGACCCCCTCGAGGGCGATCGATCGTTGGAATTCGATCCCTCGCAACGCCTTCGGGGGCTCGGAGGAGAGTTGCAGATCCTTGTAAAGGGCCGCGAGCCCCGTGGCCCCGAAGCGGAAATTCTGGATGGCCAGCGTGAGCCTGTTGACCGAGGGGAGGAGCCGGAACGCCGCCGTCGCGAACAGCCCGAGACTGGAAACCATGTCTCGGCTGTCACGCCCCTGCCACAGCATCGTCCCCGCCAGCACGCAGAGCGTCGTCACGGCGACGAGCTCGAGCCACATCCGCGGCAATTGTCCCATAACGATCTGGCGGACCGACAGATCGGCGGCGACCCGGTTGTGCCGATCGTATTGCTCAACGAAATACTTCTCCCGGCCTCGGATCTTGACATCCTTGGCTCCCCCCAAACCCTGGTTGACATGGCGCGTGACGATCGCCCCGAGCTTGAATCTCATTTCCCCCCACCGCTCCATCCGCTTGCCGGTGATCCATCCGAGGAATTGCATTGCGATCCAGAGAGACACCGCGGCGACGAAGGCGCCGAGGGGCTCGAAGAACGCAAGGAGAGCCACGATTCCAAGGAGGACCAGGCCGTCGCTCACCGACGCCAGCAGCGTCGAGCACAACTGGGAGAAGCTGGCCGCCTCCGACATTGTCCGCGTCAACTCAGCCGTGTTGCGGCCGAGGTGGAATGACCATGGCTGGTTGAGGTAGATTGTAAACAGCCTCTTTGACAGCCCCGTCTGGAGGTTCGAAATGAACCTCGACTGCCAGTAGGCTGAAAAGAGAAGGAAGCAGGTCTTCAGCAGGTAGATGAGGAACAGGACGAGGAAGGCCCCGACGATGAGGTTTTCCTTCGTTGGATTTCCCAACCAGGCGAGGATCCCGCTGGCCATCGGGGATGGCGCCGCGTCATCGAGCGTCAACGCCGCCAGCGCCGGGACCATGAGGCCGACGCCGAGCATTTCGAACGCCATGCTCACGAACATCATGCCCAGAAGAACGATCGCTGCCGTTCGTTGCTTGGAGGTGAGGATCGACCAGACGTCAGAAATCAGCTTCGGGATGTTCATGGCCGCGAGACCTCCACTGGCATCTGTGCGACCCGCGGATCTCTCTGGAAGGCCACCGCGAGCCTCTCCAGACAAGCCTCCCAGGTGAACCCTGCAGCGCGGCGGCGCCCCCGCTCGACCCATGCCCTCCGGAGGGCCGGATCGGCGCGGAGGGCACGGACGGCCGCCACCACCTCTGCGGGCCGGCGTTCGTCGACGTACCAGGCCCCGTCGCCAGCCGTTTCCGGCACGGCGGTCAGCCGGCAAGCCAGCACCGGGAGCGCCGCAGCCATCGCCTCGAGCGCCACGATCCCGAACGATTCGACGTTGGGGAGGTAGAGCAGCGCCAGGTAGCGAGGCATTATCACAGCAAGTTCGTTGGGTGGCCGAAAGCCGAGGCGACGGAGATTGGGACGGCGATCGCTGGCCGCGATCCTACCGGGATCATCCAGTGTACCGATGATGTCGATCCCGAGGTTAGGAATGCTCTCCGCGAGGGCGTCAGCGCACGCCAGGATGCTCTCCGCACCATCCCAGCCATTGAGGCCGCCCACCACGAGAAGCCTATCGGCGTCGTAATCACCCTTCCCAAGTGGGGATAACGCCGCGGCACCGGCGTCAAAAAACGCCTCATCGACACCATTCCCCACGACGACGGACCGCTCCGGCCGGAGACCGAAGGAGTCGATGAGGAATCGCTCGAGATAGTGCGACACCGGGAGGACGAGATCGGCGGCCCGGCAGATCCGCCGGAAGAACCACGCCATCCTTGCCCGCTCGACGCGGGCAACTGCCGTGTGATAGCCGGGGAAGCTCGGCTCGAAGTACGTGCTGCCGTGGACCGTGACGGCGGTCCGCGCGTGGCAGGCCGGGGCCCACAACTCCTGCGGCGACCAGACCCAATCGACGCCGGGGCAGAAGCGGTCGATCGGCGGACGGTTTCCCAGCGCCCACAACAATCGTCCGGTCCGGTTGGAGAAGGGGATCGGCGCGACAGGCAGACCGTGGAGACTGCTTCCGGACGGAAGATCACCACCGACGAGTTGCCCGCGCGGCGCCACGACGGAGACTTCGAATCCCGGGCGTGCGGCCAATCCCCGCACCATCCGCGCGATGTGCTTGTCGACTCCGGTGGGCTGCCGAGTCGTGTAGCGAAGGTCGATATGGGCGGCGACGCGGAGTGTCAACTGGCGACTCCTAGCCTGTCAGGAAAGGAGAGGGCCATGGCGCCCCGGCACCCCGTAGACGAGTGTGTCGGGGGGAACGTCGGCCAGCGCGCAGGAATTGGCACTGACCTTGCTGCGGTCGCCGACGCGACGGCCGGGGCCGACCGATGCGTGGAGACCGAGGAACACATCCTCGCCAACTCCGGCATAGCCACCAAGCGTGGCGTAGGGGGCAAGCACGCAAAAGTCGCCAACCGACGCATCGTGCGCTACCGACGCGTGGTAATTGACGAGCACCCCGCGGCCGAGCGAGGCAGCGTCACTGACGACTCCCTGGGGACAGACGATCGTTCCCTCTCCCAGCACCGCCGACGGCACCACGACGGCGGTCGGGTGGACGAGCGTGAGGAATCGCCCCCCGCGGGCGGAAAGCATCTCGGCCAACCGGCGTCGCACCCCAGGGATGCCGACCCCGAGGAGGAGCCCATCCCCGGGCGTCGGCTGGTAGGTGTCCGGGTCGCCGAGCACCGGCCCAGCCACCCCAACGCGCGACGCAGCGCCGTCCAGAAAGCCCGCAAACAGAGCGTCCTCCGCCGGCCAGGCATCCCGCACCCAGCAGCGGACCTCGCGGCCAAATCCACCGCCTCCGACAATCAGGATGCGGCGACAGTCGGGAAACGGCGGGAACGCGCGATGGGGCAACGGTACGGTGCTCGCAGACGGGGAATGAGAACGATGCAGCGGGGACCAGTGTCGCTCATCCTAGCCGACGGCGGCGACGAGCATCACGCCGCGCCGCCACCATCGACGGTGAGCGTCTGGCCCGTCACGAACGCCGCGCCGGGACTCGTGAGAAAATCGATTGCCCCGATGATGTCGGCTGTGTCGCCCAGCCGTCCCAGGGGCGTCCTGCGGATGATCCGCTCCCGATCGGCCGATGAGAGCGTCGCCGAAAGTTCGGTGGCGAGAAATCCGGGCGCCACGGCGTTGACGCGGATCCCCCGCTGCCCCACCTCCCTGGCGAGGCAACGGGCAAAACCCTCGAGCCCGGCTTTGGTCGCCGCATACACCGCCAGCCCCGGGCTTCCCCGGGCGGCGACCACGCTCGACACCACGACCACCGCCCCAGCCTCCGCATCGGGCCGGGCCCTCGGCTGGGCCAGGAACTGGCGGACACACTCGCGCACGAGGACGATGGCGCCGCGGAGATTGACCGTCAGCATGGCGTCGATGTCGGCGTCGGACATGGTGGCGAGGATTCCCTCGGCAGCCACCGCCGCATTGGCAACACAGTGATCGACGCGGCCGAAACGAGCGACGGCGTTTGCTACGAAACGCCGGATGGCGGCGGAATCAGCCGCATCGAACTGCTCGTGATGGACCCGGCCTGGATGCCGCGACGCAAGGCCGTCGAGCGCCGCCGAACCGGTTCGCGAAAACGTCGCGATCCGGTCGCCCCGCTCGAGCAATCTCGACGCGACGGCCAAGCCGAGCCCGCGGGACCCGCCGGAGATGATCGTTGTCGGGGAGGGGCTGATCATTGGCCGACCGGCCGACGCGACACCTTGCCAGACGGATTTGTGAACAGCTTCCGGGTAAAGTCGAGGACGCGCGGCACGCTGTGAGGCTCGAGGGCCCCGCGGCAAGCCGCCAACGCCGCCGCGCGGAGATTCTCCGGCGTGACGCCTTCGGGAAGGGGATCGGTGACGACGATCTGCGCGGCGACGATCTCACCGGTGATCGCGTTGGGAAGGCCATAGGCCCGCGCATCAGCCACGCCAGGCACGGCGCGGAGGACATCCTCAACCCTGCGGGGAAAGACCTTGGCCCCGCCGACGACGATCGTATCGCTCCGTCGGCCGGCGAACTCGTAGCGATCGCCGCGACGCTCGACGACGTCGCCGGTCGCCACCTCGGCCGTGTCCCGCGACAACTGCACAAGGAGCTCCCCATCGCGCCTGGTCGACAGCTTGGCCCCTCCCGGCAAGGGGCGACCGAGCCATTCGGCAGGGAATCCGGGTAGGCCGTCGGACACCCGGAACACCTCGCCCAATTCGGTGGTGGCATAGACATGCGTGACCCGAGCCGTCGGGAACAGAGCCCGGGCCTGCTGAAGAAGCTGGCCGTCGGCAGCCTCGCCGCCGAGCGTGATCCGATCGAGCCGCATCCTCCCGACAGCGTCGGAATCAGCGGAGGCGATCACGCGTCGCAGCAGCGTCGGCGTGGCAGGGAGGATCGTGACGTTTTCGTCGGCAGCCGCACGGGCGACGCAGTCAGGATCGCGCGACGCCGGCACGATCACGCGCCCGCCGGTGAGAATCGCCTGCAACCACACCTGCGTCCCTGCCCATCGGGTGGCGTCGTAGACGAGGATCCAACCGCGTCCATGCCACTGCTCCGCAAGACGGGCCGCGGCCAAGAGAGAGTCCCATGAATGATCGACGAGCTTCGGCGGCCCGCTCGTCCCGGACGTGGCCACGACGATCTGCGGCGAGGATGAGTCAAACTCGCGCCGCGTCCGCCCCTGCGGCGGCAATGGAACCTCGAGATCGTTGCCGCAGACACTCCAGTCGCGCAGTTCGCCGACGAGATCCCGCGAATCCTCTGCCACCAACGCCAGCGGGACACGTTGGCGACCGCACGCCGCGACGAGGGCGATGAGGGCAGCAATTTCGCTTGCCCGGGCGACGACGCCGATGGGACGCGAGGCGGCGAGACGGCGCTCCAGAGCGGCGACGTCGCCGGCGAGCCTGCCGTAGGAAACAGCCCGACGGAGATCCGCTCCAAGCCCGGCTGACGTCACCATGGCGACCCGGTCGGGATCGGTGGCGGCGACCGCGTCGATGGCAGCAGCGAGCCTTGCCGGTGCGGACACCTCGGCGACCTCGGGGGCCGGTGCAGGGGTGGAGGCAGGCATCGGGGATGGGGATGACATGATCGTGGCGGGGGTTTCTGGGGTGACAGAAGGCTCGATGGACCGAAACTCTTGACGCGGCCTACGAGCGACCGGAGAGCGCGCCCGCGTAGAGCGTCACGAGGTGGTCGACGGTGCGGATCGGCGGGTGGGGAGTGGTTGCGCGAGCATCGCGGAAGGGATCGACGCCGAGCGCGCGTTCGAGGAGAACGATGATCTGCGCCAGGTCGAGCGAATCGAGGCCGAGATCGCTGCCGAGGAGGGATGAAGCAAGGGTTTCGCGCGGCGGCCGCCCGGTATCCCGGTAAACCGCCAGGATGGCTTCGCGCACCGCTGCGGCGACGTCTCCCGCCCCGCCATTGATGGCCGTCATGGCTCGAACTCCTTCATCGTCACCGACCCCGCCCCGGAAATCCCCCGCCCCGTGAGCCCCTGCCAGACCACGACGCCGATCGTGGCGGCGAGGATACCGACATCAGCCAGCGGGGCGTACCAGCAAGAGAGCATCTCGACATATCGTACGTCGAGTTCGAGTCGGGCGGGCCAATCGAGTCCGTTCCGACCCCAAATCTGGGCCAGGCCGGTGAGCCCCGGACGGACATCGAGCCTGTGGATCTGCCTGGAATTGTACCGGGCAACGTAACGCAGCGGGAGCGGTCGGGGGCCAATCAGGCTCATGTCACCGGTGAGCACGCTCAGCAACTGCGGGAGTTCATCGAGGCTCGTGCGGCGGAGGAAGCGGCCGAAGCTCCCCAGCCGCTCCGCATCGGAGAGCGGCACGCCGTCCCGATCAACGGCCTCGGACATCGAGCGGAACTTCCCGATCACGATCGGTGCCCCACGCCGACCGGCCCGCCTGTCGAAATAGAAAGCCGGGTATCCGAGGACGACCACCACGGCGGCCCACACCAGCAGCAACACCGGGAGGAGGAGGATCAGCAGCCCTCCCGCGATCAGCGCATCGGCGCCCCGCTTGACGAACCGATCGTAGAACGACTCCGGACGGGGGGGCCAGGGAGCTGCCGACGCCTGCGAATTGTCGTGTACCACTCCGTCCCTCCGGAGGCCGTTCGACGAGGGCCCGGCAGCGCGGGCTACCGTTGCCGCCGGCAGGCCGCGATCGTCTGGCAGACCTCGTCGATCACCGTCTCGTCGACATGGGGGCCGATGGGAAGGGACAGGCTCCGCGCCGAGAGCATGTCGGTGACGGGGAGGTCGTCCCGTCCCTCGTGGAAGCGACGGAACGCCACCTGACAATGACAGGGAGGATCGTAGTACGCCCGCGTCTCGATCCCAGCGAGGGCCAGAGCCCGGCGGAGGTCGTCTCGGGTGGCACCGAACTCCTGCGGATCGACGGTGATGGAGAAGTCCTTGTGGCTCGACGTGTCGTCGGGAAGGATCGCGACAAACTCGATCCCTGCCATCCCGACGAGCGCTGCCCGGTAGGCCTCGGCAATGCTCCGTCGGTGGGCCGCCACATCCTCGAGCCGCTCCAGTCCCAACCACGCCGTGGCGGCGCACATTTCGGGCATCCGCCCGTTGCAGCCCGAGAACGCCGCGTCATAGGAGCCGTCGTTCCCGTACTCGCGACCCACGCGGACAATCGCTGCGAGGCAATCGCAGTCGGTGGCCACGATCCCCCCCTCACCCGCCACGAGCAGTTTGGTCGGCGAGAGGCTGAAGACCTGCGCTGTCGCCCCGCCACCGACCGGTAGCCCCGCCTGCTTGGCACCGAACCCATGGGCGGCATCGATCACCAGGGGGAGCCCGTGTTGCCTGGCAACTTCGCGGAGCCCGGCGACATCGCAGGGGTTTCCGAAATTATGGCAGGCCGAGATCGCCACGGTGCGCGGTGTGATCGCCGCCGCCACGACCTCGGGACGAGCGTTGGTCGACAGCGGATCGACGTCGACGAACACCGGACGGAGTCCGTTCCAGACAACCGCCGCCGGGCTCGCCAGGAAGGTGAAGCTCGGCATCACGACCTCGCCGCCGGTGGCGATCGATCGTCCCCTGGATAGCACCGATGCCGTCAGGCACTCTCTTTGGGCCGGTGCCAGGCATCCCTGCTCTGCGAGTTCTGAGAGGGCCCTGTAGACGAGCATCAGACCGGTGGTGCAACTACTGACGCCGACGGCATGCCGCACGCCGAGATGCGTCGCGGCTGCCGTCTCGAGACGCTCGAGGTAAGGGCCCTTTGTCAACCTTCCCGAGCGGCAGATTGCCTCGAGGTGCGGTTGGAGATCCTCGGCCGCGGGGAGGGCCGGACGCACGAAAGGCACTCGAACCGAAACTTCAGCCGCCACGGGCAGGCCTTTCTGTGATGGCACCGGGCTGGTCGTTCCCCCGTCCTCCCACAATCGAGCCTTCAGGCCCGCACAGCGAGGAGGATCGGTATTCCGGGACGATCCGCCGGAGACATTCGCGGATCACATCCGGGGGCTCGCCCGGAAGAGTCTTGAGTTGGTCGAAGAGACGCTCGACGTCCGTCAGGACCGCCGTTCGCCCGACGACGCAGCATACCTTGGGATGCGATGTCTGCACCCTGGCCTCATCCGCGGAGAAGAGCTCCTCGGCGAGTTTTTCGCCCGGCTGGAGCCCGGTGTATTCGATCCCGATCTCCTCTTCGTCGGAGCCGGAGAGGGTGATCATGTCGCGGGCGAGGTCGACGATCTTCACCGCAGCCCCCATGTCGAGGAGGAAGATTTCCCCCCCCTTGCCAATCGCGGCGGCCTGGATCACGAGCTGCGAGGCCTCGGGGATCGTCATGAAGAACCGTTCGACGTCGGGGTGGGTGACGGTGACGGGCCCACCCCGGAGAATCTGCTCCCGGAACTTCGGCACGACGCTGCCGTTGCTCCCGAGGACGTTCCCGAACCGGACGACCACGAACTTCGTCCTCGCCACGGCCGCGAACGCCTGGATAAACCGCTCGGCGATCAGCTTCGAACACCCCATGACGCTCGACGGATTCACCGCTTTGTCCGTGGAGATGGCGACGAAACGTCCGACGGAGTACTCCTCGGCGAGTCGGGCGAGAAGGCGGGTGCCGAAACAGTTGTTGGTGATCGCCTCGCCCGGGTTGTGCTCGAGCATCGACACGTGCTTGTGGGCCGCCGCATGGAACACCAATTCGGGCCGGTGCGTTTCGAACACGCCCCGCATCCTTGGCTCATCGAGGATGTCGGCGAGGACAAACTCCATCGGCACGCCTGCACCGCGGGACTGCAAGTCGTTGCCGACCTCGAACAGGGCGTTCTCAGCACGCTCGACGACGACGAGCCGCCGGGGGCGGTAGCGGAGGATCTGTCGACAGATCTCCGACCCGATCGAACCGCCCCCCCCCCGTGACGAGCACGACCCGGTCGCGGACCATCCCCTCGATCGCCGAATCGTCGAGGACCACCGGCTCCCGGCGGAGGAGGTCGCGGATCTCGACCGGCCGCAGCGAGCTCGGGGACGCGACGCCCCCCCCCACAGCGAGCAATTCGCCCATCGAGGGAATCACCTTCACGCTCGCACCGACTTCCGCCGCATCGCTGAGGAGGCGGCGGAACACCGGCCTGGAGATCTCCCCGGCGGTGACAAGAATCTCGTCGACCGGACGCTGCTGGAGGACCTTCAGCGCGTCGCCGACTCCGCCAAGCACCCGGATCCCGGCGATCCGCGACCCGCGGAGGAGGGCGTTGTCGTCGAGGAAGCCGACGACGATGTACGACGGCGATTGATTGGCGACGAGATTCCTGGCGAGGAGCTCGCCGGTCTCGGTGGCGCCGACGATCAGCGCCGAACGCACGTCTCCGGTGGTGATCCAGGGGCGGAACACCTCCCGGATCGTCCTCGGCAGGGCGCGGAGACCGCCGATGAGAAACATGGTCGCCGCCCAGTCGATCACAAGCACGCTCCGCGAGAGCCGCTGCCGCAGCCCCGGGAGATCGCCGACGCTGTCGCGGACAACATCGATCGCCACCAACGCCAGAGTGGCCAGGGTGGTGGTGAAGGCGAGCCGTCCGAGATCGGCAAACGACAGCCTGCCGAACAGCCAGCGGAACTCCCCGTGGAGGAGGAACACGATCGTCTTTACGACCACCACCCACACGACTGTTCCCCGGAACATCCCCAGCATCCGGGCATCAGGCTGGAAGTCCCAACGGGTGTAGAAGGAGACGAACCAGGCGACGAGGAACAGCAGCACGTGGGTGGCCACCATCGACGCCATCCTGCCGCCGAACCACGACGCCCGCGATCGCAGCCACATTCCCCCGGTACTGTGCGTAGCAGGGGTGACGGGGGTGGAGTCTGGCGACATGGGAAGCCGGGGATCTTGAGGCGATGGGGGAAAGATTTCCCAACCGCGACCAACAGAAGGTAGGGGGAGATCCGCGGAGAGGCAACAACTGGGGTGACTGCGGGGGCGTCGGCAGCGACCCAACAGACGATGCGCTCCGATGGGAGCCCAGCCACTGCCGGCAAAACCGGCAGAATCGGCAAAGTCTGCCAGCCTTGGCTGCCGATGATTTCGAGGACGCCGATTTTACCGGCAGGCAAGGAGTGAGGCATGCCCCGAGACTGCAATCCCATCCAAGACGTCGTTACGGGATGCCCACCGCGGCCCCGCTCGGCCCACTCCGTGGCGCTGCGTCTCCTCGTGCCCATGTTGCTGGTCGTCACCGGCGTCGGCTGCAACATCTATGGCCGGCCGCAGCGGACCGCCTCCCATGAAGCCACGCTCAAGGCCAACTGCGAGGGCGATCCGGCCAAGATGCCCGCCAAGGAACTGGCGAAGGTGTCGCTGCCGCCGTATGTCATCGAACCGCCAGACATCCTCCTCATCGATGCGTTGCGGATCGTGCCGAAGCCGCCGTTCCGCATCCAGTCGTTCGATTCGCTCCAGGTGATCGTCGAGGGGACCCTCCTCGAGCAGCCGATCAACGGCCTCTACACCGTCGAGCCAGGCGGCCTCCTCGATCTCGGGCCGTCGTACGGCAAGGTCTCGGTCGGCGGCAAGTCGCTCGACGAGGCCCAGGACGCCGTCTTCCGCCATCTCAAGCGGGTACTGCGCGAACCGCAGGTTTCGCTCACGCTCGCGCAGGCAGCGGGCCAGCAGCAGGTGTCGGGGGAGCATCTCGTCGGCCCGGACGGAACGGTGAATCTCGGGACGTACGGCAGCGTGTACGTGACCGGCATGACGCTCGCCGAGGCAAAGACGGCGATCGAGGCGCAACTCGACAAGTTCCTCGACGCGCCGCTCGTGAGCGTCGACGTTTTCAGCTACAACTCGAAGGTCTACTACGTGATCACCGAGGGGGCAGGCCAGGGGGATAATGTCGCCAAGTTTCCCGTCACCGGAAACGAGACGGTCCTCGATGCCATCGCCCAGATCAACGGCCTCTCGAAACTCTCGAGCAAGGAGATCTGGATCGCCCGGCCGGCGCCGTCAGGGATCGGCTGCGACCAGGTCCTCCCGGTCGACATCGACGCGATCATGAGGGGGGGCGCCACGGCGACCAACTACCAACTCCTCCCCGGCGACCGCGTGTTCATCGCTCAGGATCCGTGGATCGCCTTCAACACGGTTATCGAGAAGATCACGGCGCCCTTCGAGCAGATCATGGGGTCGACGCTCCTCGGTGCCCAGACGGTCTACACGTTCCAGCGTGGGGCCAACTTCGGTATCGGTGGTGTGTGCTGGGTGGCCCGCGAGGTGTACGGCGAGGAAAATCCAAACTGGCTCCTCTTCCGAGCCTGGTTGCTGACCGAAGCCCCCATCTGGGTGCGTGACGCCTACGCCACCCACGGCGAGGCCTTCGCCGCCTGGATCCACGACAAGCCGCTGGCGAAACTCGCCGTGCGGGCGGTCATGGATACGATCCTCGCCTTCCGTGGAGCCGAACTTGCGGAACGCTGGGGAATCGACACCGAAGTGGCTGTGCCGAACGCCACGCCCCGCCGCTGAAACGGCCCCTTTCCGCCGAGCCTAGCTCCCGAGATCGTGCAATCGTGTGTCCCGGACGTAGAATGTTTCGGAGCCTTATCTTCACCCGTCCTGAGGTTGCCTCCATGATCCACCGCAAGACGTTGTCGATGGCCTGGCGGATCGCGTTGCCCGTCACGTCGCTGCTTCTGATCAGCACCTTCGCGTCGACCGCCGCGGCTCAACAGGGACGGCTGCCGTTTTCGGATTATCAGGGGCGCAGGGGCTTGAGCCCCTACACCGCGCTCGGCTTTCAGGGAGACAACCCCAACACAGGCGGCTCCCTGGGGGCTCTCCAAAACATCATCCGCCCCCAGCAACTCCAAGCCGCGCAGGTCCGCCAGCAGCAGACCTTCGGACGGCAACTCAACGGCGTCCAGGGGCAGGTGCGGACGATGCAGCGCGGCGGCGGTCAGATGTACAACACGATCCGGGCCACCGGTCACAGCGCCACCTTCCAAAACACATCCCACTTCTACCCCAGTCGTTGACACGCTTCGCCGCCCAACGGTTGGTCGTGCTCGGCATGCTGGGAATGTCAGCAGGACTGCCTCTGTTCGACATCACCGGCCGACAGGCCGTCCTGGCAGCCCCTCCATCCACGGAGGATGACGAGGGGGCAACCCCACGGCCGGAGCGACCGCGAATGCAGTCGCTCGCGCCATCGAGTCGCGGGGGAGCGGTCCCGTCGCAACGGGCCCTCGTCGATGCCCGGGCGACGTTCCGGAAGCGCTACGGCAATCCGGCGAGCCGCGCCCGGACATCCACCGCCACCTTGCTCGTCGCCGAGGCCCTCTTGGCCGAGGCCACCGATGAATCCGACCCGGCGGTGAAGTGGGTGATTCTCGATGAGTCCCGAAAGCTGGCGATCTCCGCCGGCAGCCCGCAGATCATCGGGAGGGCAGTGCGGATCGCCTCGGCCGAGTTCGACTTCGACGCCCTCAATGTCGAATACCGTTCGCTCCTTGAGATCCCCCTCCGGGCCCTCGAACCGGGGCGGGCCTCCGAACTCGCCATGGCGGCGGAAGGGATCGCGACCCGCGCCGAGATCGACCGAAGTTTCGACCAAGCCCTCCTCGCCCAGGGGCTCTCCATTCGTGCCTGGCAGCGGGCCGGAAACATTGACGGCGCCCGAACGGCCACCAAACGCCTTGAGACCCTGGAACAAAAAGCAAAGACAGCAACCACGGCGAAAACCCCACCTCGCGTCCCTTGACTCACCGGGCAGCGCGGGCTGTCAGTCGTCGTCGAACGGGCGCCGGGCACCGGGCCTCGACCCAGAAGCCGGCTTTGGCGGTGAGTTAGTTCCCTGCGCATCGGGCTCCCCATCCCGATCGGTCGCTGGGGCGGATTCTGCGTTGCCTTCCTCCATCGACTGCCGTTCCCGCCACGGCTTGCCGGCCTCATAGCTTTCCAGTTCTTTCTTCAGCTGGCTGCGAACTTCAGAGGCCTCGTCGCTCCCCTCGACAGCCTGCCGGCTGTATTTGCGGGCCTCATCGAAGTCCCCCGCTTCGGCGTAGGCGGCGGCGAGCGTACTGATGATGTGCGGCTGCTTCCATTCGGTCAGTTCGCAGGCCTTGTTGGCAATTCCGATGGCGCGTTTGCCATCGCGGACGGCATCGTCAGGACTCGTGGCGAGCACCCAGGCGAGATTGTTGAGAACCGTGTCGTTGTCCGGCTGCAGTTCCATGGCCTTCTCGAGATCGGCGATCGCCGCAGGGTGATCGCCCACGGAGATGGCTGCATCCCCCCGTCCCCGGCGGGAAAGGAATTGCTCCGGGTCGATCTCCAGAGCCCGGCTGAAGCGGCGGACAGCCTCGCGCGGCTCCTTGGCGGCGAGATAGAGGAACCCCAATTGCCCGACGACAACCGCATCGTCGGGATTCTGACGGACGAGCCGGCGGAAGTCGGCAATGGCAGAAGGGTAGTCTCCCTTGTCCGCCGCGAGCAGGCCACGGAGTTCGAGGGCCGCCGGATGATCGGGGTTGCGCTCGAGCACCCATTCGATGTCCTCGAGAGCATCTTCGGTGTCACCGGCCTGCTGGCGCAATCTGGCCCGCAGTACGCGGGGCTCGACGGCTTCGGGCACCGCGGTGATCGCTCGGTCGAGGTCGGCCATCGCCCGTTCGAAGTTCCCCTGCGACGCGAACACGCGCCCGCGCTGGAAGAGGATGTCGGCAGAATCTGGGGCGACTTCGAGGGCGTCGTCGAAGTTCTTCAGGGCGTCGTCGGTCCGCTTCGCCATGAGCAACGACAGCCCGCGCATCTCGCGGGTCCGGACGTCGTCGGGATCCTCCTCGACCGCAACGTCGAAGTCTGCCAGGGCCGCGTCCTGATCCCCTTCCATCATGAGAAACAGCCCGCGGGTGCGGCGGACATCGACATCCCTGGGGGCGAGTTCCACGGCCTTGTCGAATTCAGCCCGGCGGGCCTGGGGATCGTCTTCGGAGAGATTGCCAAGGACGACATGCGCCTGGGCCGTCTGCAAGGGATCGTCGCCGTTAAGTTCGACCGCCTTGCGGGCGGCGGTCAGGGCACGCTGCCGGTCACCACCAGGCAGGGCCTCGAGGCGGGCGATCATCACCTGCGCGGCGGCGAGCGAGTCGTCTCGCTGCGCCACCTCCCCGAGATCACGCAGCGCGTAGGCCCGCATCCGCTCCCACTGCTGTTGCGCCCCCGGTGCTCCGCTGAACAACGCCTCAGTAAGCATCGCAGCCCGGTCGACGAGCGTGCCGGTGTAGAGGTCGTTGGCGAAGCCCCGCGATGCCTCGTCGAGGCCCTTGCGAAGCGCGGAACGGACAAGCCCGAGCACCTTCTCAAAATCATCGAGCGAGTGGGCGGCCAGCTTGGCGTCGACGGCCGCGTCGAGATCCTCCTGTCCCGGCGCCTCGGCCGGGGCGTTCTCCACGGCCGGCTCCTGGGCTTGCAGAGCGAGGGATGCGGCGGGGAGAAGGGTGATCGATGCCCCGGCCAAAAGACTCATCCCACGGAAGAAGAGATCCGAGTGCCGCGGTGAGGCGGGCAGACGCTGGCAGGAACGCAGGGACAGGTTCATCGAGTCGCATCCTCGAGGGGCCAACGGGGGCCGGACCAAACGGCATCCCCACCCGCCCAGTATGCGACGGGCGCGGTCCCCGAGGCCAGACGGATCGTGGGAGGGGGGAAACCGCCCGGCGACACGCCCCTTCCGGGGCGATTCACAGCGGGGCCGGAAGGTCGCGGCGACAGAAGATCACGCCGCCGATGACGTAGGCGATGCAGCCGAGGCCGAGGAGAATCCCGTCATAGGCCAGGAGATTCCCCCAACTCACCCCCGGATCCCCGACGAGACGCTGCGGCTCGTAGGCGTTGAGGAACGAGAGATAGCCCACCCAGCCGAACGTGCCGCTCATCCGGCCGACGAGTTTCGCCAGCAGCGAGAAGACGTAAAAGCCGCACATCGAGCCGATCGTCCGCCACCGGTAGGTGTCGGCCGCCGACAGGCAAGCCGAGATCCCGGCGATGCACACCATCAGGCCGAAGACGTTAGCCACAGGAAGCAGAAACCGCTGCGGCTCGACCTTCCCGGCCCACGGCCCGAAGGCCACCGCGCCACACACCGACAGCGCCAGCACGCCGCAGAGGGTGGCCGACGCCGCGGTCGTGGCCAACGCCTGCGTCACCCACACCGCTTGGCGCCGCACCGGCTGCGCGAGGAGCATCTCCATCGTGCCCCGTTCGAGTTGCCCTGAGACGGCGTCGCTCCCCCGGGTGATGCCCCACACCGTTGCCGCCAGCACCACGACGGGATCGACGAAAGCCAGCGCCACCCGGCCGGCGTGCGTCGCCACGTCGGAGAAGGGAACACCGGAAAGCCGCTGCCAGTCCTTCGGGATCGCCTGGAGGAGGACGTCCTGGAACGCGTTCATCTGGATCTGCGACGAGAGCCAGAGAAACAACCAGGGGAACACGCCCCAAAGCGCCACCAGCGCCAAGACCAACCCGCGTTGGTCACCCCAAGTCTTGTGCCAGATGGCGGTATTCCACACGCGGTCACCCATGACGATGGAAACGGTCGTAAACCCCGTCGAGCCCCACGGGATCGACACGAACCTCCCCGAGGGGGAGCGTCGATAGCCAACCAAGCAGCGGCCGCAACGAATCAGCCGTCTCGAGGATGACGTTGCCGTCACGGTCGCGGCTCATGGTGACATGCTCGCGGAGCTCAGCCGGCACCTCTCCAAGAGCCCCCTCGAGCCGGGCGGTGATCCGATGATGGCGGCGGAGATGCGCGATCGACTGCTCATGGACAACCCGCCCCGCGCGGAGGATCGCCACGCGGTCGCAGGTCGCCTCGACCTCGGAAAGGACATGCGACGAAAACATCACCGTCCGCCCGGCAGCCCGAGCCTCGCGGACGAGATCGAGCACGACCGCGCGGGCGGTCGGATCGAGGTTCGCCGTCGGTTCGTCGAGGATCACGAGGGTCGCCTCGGTGGCCATGACGACGGCGAGGGCGAGTTTCTGGCGCATCCCCGTGCTCATCCGCGCCACCTGTCGGGAGCAGTCGAGATCGAGACGACGGGCGATCTTCGTGGCCTCTTCACGGCGGCATTCGCGCCGCAGGCCGGCAAAGAAGTCGAGAACGGCATGCCCCGACATCCTCCGGAAGAGGCGGGCTTCGCCGGGGAGGTAGGCGGTCGCTGCCCGCACGGCGAGCGAATCGCGGACGCAATCGTGCCCAGCCACCCGGGCCGTTCCGGAGGTGGGATGAATGAACCCGAGCAGGAGGCGGAGAAAGGTCGTCTTCCCGGCGCCGTTGGGGCCGAGGAGCCCGAACACCTCCCCCGGACTGACGGCAAGCGAACATCCGTCGAGCGCCGTGAACGTGCCGTATCGCTTCGTGAGTTGATCCGCTTCGACGAGCATCGACCGCCTGTTTCGACGTAGGGCATCAGCCGCGGAGGAAATAATAGCCCGCCAGACCGAAACCGATGAGGGCCACCATCCGGCGCACGAGCGCCGCCGGCATCCGTCGCGTCAGCCGCACGCCGACAAACCCGCCGGCGACCGATGCCAGGGCCATCACAAGCGCGTGGGGCCAGGAAACGACCCCCGCCCCTGCCGGGCCCGCCCCCAGGACCCCGGGAAGGATCGAAGCGCCGATGAACATGACGGCGGTGGTGCCGTTGACAGCCGTGGCGAGAATATTCTTCAAGGCATTGATGCGGTGGATGTCCCCCAGCCCGAGACACCCGAGCACCGCGAGCATGAGGATCCCGATCCCGGCACCGAAATAGCCACCGTAGACGGCGACCAGGAATTGGAGAACCCAGACGCTGAGGAACATCGCCTGGGTTGGCTCGCCGGCGGTCGTGCCGGCATTCCGCCCCGCGGCACCGAGCCGAGCGGAAAGCCGCGGCTGCAGGGCAAAGAGCAGCGCCGCGCTGAGGATCAGCCAGGGAACGAGGCGACTGAACCAGGCAGGGGGCAGGGTGAGGACGAGCATGGTGCCGACGATGGCCCCGCCGACGCTCGCCGGCAAAAGCCAGCGCGTCCACCGTGGCTGTCCATGACGCTCGGAACGGGTCGCCCACGCCGCGGCCAAGGAGCCTGGCCAGAGGCCGATGGTGCTCGTGGCGTTGGCGATGACGAGCCGGGCAGGCCCGTCGGGGAGGAACGCCGCCACGACCGGGAAGGTGAGGATCGTGCCCCCACCGGCGATTGAATTGACCCCTGCGGCGATGAACGTGGTGCCGGCGAGGAGCACCATCTGCTCGAGCGTCATGGCGCTCGGCAGCAGGCTCAACCCCGACATGTCGGCAGCCAACGCCCCCATCACTTCGCCCCCCGGACGCGATCCCCCTTGGCAGCCGCTGGATCGCCTTTGGGCGCCGCAGCAGGAGCAGGGGCCCGGCCGCCGTCGACAAGCATGTAGCCGGCCCAGAACAACGGATGGCGCATGTCGGCCAGGATCGTCTGGCCCGCCACCCGGATCCGCCCCTCGAGCGCGGGATCAGGTTCCTCGGCCGAAACCAGATCAACGGCCCGCCGCCAACTCGCCGCCGGGATCGCCGTCGGATCGTCGGTGTCACGGACGAACTCTGCGACGAGATCCGTGGTCGATTTTCCCCCCATCCGCCAGCGGCTGACCAGCGCCGTGCGGGCGCCGGCAGCCAACAGATCGGTGGCGGCGATGAACAATTCCTCCCCGGGACGCGACACAGGTTTGGTGAGCCCCGAGGCCATCGCCGACTGCACGCCTGGGACGACGACCAGCGGAGGGCGCTTGTGCGGTGAGGCGAGCCAATCGTTGAAGGTCAGCCCTGCCTTCGACCCTCGGTCTGGCGGCCGTCCGAACAGACCACGCATCCCCACCGGCCCCTCGCCGGCGAGATTGACCTCGTCGAGCACGACGAGCACATCACAGATCGCAGCCGGGAGCGCCGGAGAGACGACCAAACTGTGCTGCTGGAACGGTTGGGAAGGGAGGGCAACGGCCCGGTCGAGGGCGCGCGTCAGCCGGTCGACCGCCTCTCCGTTTGCCTCCGGCCGATCCCCGCGGACGGGGCGGCCGGCATGGATGCCGACCGGGCCCCGTCCTGCCAGAGGTTCTGCGGGCGCATCGGGCCTCCCGGCGACGGCCAGACTCCGCGTGGGGCAATAACGGATGCGGCACACGTCGCGGAGGAGCGGCACTGCGTCGGCCTTCTCCTCGTCGCCGTCAGCCGGCTCGCCGGCGGAACCGACGGGGAGGAGTTCGAACGGGAGATACCAGAGCGGACCGTCGGGCACGATCACGAGCTCCTCGATCCCCTCCGAAAGTTTGACCTTCGACTGCTCGAAGAGAAGGCGCTCGACGGTGATCGCGGAGGCACGCCAGTCGGAGGCCACGATCCGGTCGGTTCCTACTGGCACATGCGGATCGAACAGACAGAGCGCTTTGGCGAGCTGCGTCAGTTCCCGCGTGAGCGCCGCCGGCTGGCGGATCTGCCACGTGGCGACACGTTCACGGGACTCTAGCGCCCCCCACACGCCCGAGCCAGACCAATGGAACGAGAGGACGAGCTCACCGGGCGCCAGGCGGCCGCGCACCTCCGCCGGCGGGAGGAGCGGCGGGAACTCGATCCCGATTGGTTCCCTTCCGGCGCCAAGCAGATCGATCAACAGCCCCCGTCGGGCCGACACCTGGGCAAACGATTCCCAGTCCTTGGGCTCTCCCGGTGGACCGGCGCGGTGGGGACGACCAGCGTCGGCCACGTCATCTCCCCTTCCGGCTGCCGCGAGGAGCGCGGCGGTGAGGCCGGTGCGCAATCGGGCATCCTCGACGACGATCCGGGCGAGCTCCGGATGGCGTTTGAGAAGCCCGGTCCGGCCTGCGACAGCGGCCGCGTTCAATCCGGATGGGTCGGGGCCGAGCAGACGTTCGATCCCGAGTCGGCGCCCCCCCGCCGGTTGCGTATCGAGCCAACGGGCACGGACTGCCGCTTCGCTGGCAGCGAGGGCCGCGTCACTGCCGCGTCGTGCGGCGACCAGCATCCACGCCTCATGGGCTTCCTGCCGCGGGGTCGTCATGGCCGCGAGCGTCGCCAGCGGGTCGATCACCAACTCGCGCGGGGGCGGGTCGCCGAGCAGCCGCGCGAAGAGGACGTCGGCCTGTCGGTCGGAGATCGTCGTCGCTCCGGCCATCACCATCTCGACGAGCCTTCCTGTCTGGAAGAGTCGCGGCGACCGGGGGCGGGCGATGGCCAGCGCCCGCTCCATGTCGGCGTCGCCGGTGGTGGCATCACCGGCACCATAGGCCACCAGGGCCGCGGCATGCGCAACGACGGCGCCTGGAGTCCCCTGACCGGCATCACCGCGGAGGAACCGGGCGTCGATTTCGCCGAGTCGGCCCCGAGCCCCCTGGAGATTGCCGGCGGCCGCCAACGCCTCCGCTTCATGGGCCAGGAGCGTCGCGTGGAGCACCGGCAGGCCGGCGCGCGACCATTGGCAGCCCCCCTGAATCGTCGCGGGAACTCCCGGCGTGCCGGCGGCCTGATGTGCGGCAAACGCCATCCGGAAAGCCTCCTCGAGCGCCCGGGCATCACCGAACTCCGCCGCGGCGTAGGTCGCCTCCTCAAACCACCGCGCCGCGCCGACCGCATCATCACGGTCGAGCGCGATTCGCCCGAGCACGAGCAAGCCCCACGCCGTCAACGGATGATCGAGCTTGCCCCCGAGCGACACGCCGCGTTCGAGCAGCGGCACCGCCTGATCGAGCCGTCCCTGCGACCAGGCCGCGGTCCCGAGGGCCACATCAATCCATGACTGCGACCAATGATTCGCCGGCGCCGGGCGCTTCGCGAGGGCGTTGTTGATCGCCTCGATCGTGTTCCCCTCGCCAGCGATGGGGCCGAGGATCACTCCCCGTCGGTAGAGGGCGATCACCAACGCCCGCATGATCTCTTGGGGACGGATCGGGACGTTCATCGGGGCCGCGAGCACACCCCCCTGCTGGAGCACCTTCTGCGGATCGGCTGCCGTCTGCCGGATCGTCATCGTGTCGGGGAAGGTGGTCGACTTCGTGCCTCGGGCACTGCGTCCCCACGTGGCGACCCGCGGCCGCTGCGAAGGCTGCGGGCCCTGGGCCGGGAACTGGACCGCCAGCAACCACTCGGAGTTTGTGGCCCCAAGAAGGATCGCCTCGTCGTAGGCCGCGACCGCGGCACGGAGGGCGCCGAGCTCGTAGTGCGACTCACCGATCACGGTCGCGGAGGCGATGGAATCGATCCAGCGCTGATTGCCCGCGCGGACGCCCCCAGCGTAATCCCGACCTGCCGTTTCCAGCGCCACCGTGAAGTCGCCGTTGGCCAGCGCCGCCAGCGCCGCGTCGTAGGCGATCGTCGGCACCGTCTGGGCACCGCGGGGCACGACCTGGGCCAACACGGCCCGTTGACTGCTCAGAGCCAACAGGACCAGCGCCGCAAGGATCGCGGTCGACCGGCCGAACAACGACTTCCGGGGAGTGGAACGCCACATCCAACCAGTTGTACACCTTCTCGTCCTGGATCGCCGATCCGAGTCGGGCCTGGAAGACAGGGAATCCCCCGCCACGGCAGCATCCGGCCGGAAGGGCCGGGTGACGGCCCGTCCGGTAGTCTGGGAGATGCCGGATGACGGGGGGAGGCGATCTTGGCCGGATCGACCGATCGCAACGGTTTGTCAAAGTTTGGCGGTTCTACCGGCCGATACCACTCCGGTCGGCGGCGGATCGTGCCGGGTGGGCCTCGCCCCTCGGCGTACCGCGAAGCCGGAAAACAGGCACCGATGTAGGGGCGAGAACCATGAGATCATCGACTCCGGACCAGCAGACTCTCTCCACGACCGGCGTCCGCGCTGGCTTGCTTGTGGGTCTGGCCCTCGGGGGCCTTGGCTTGACTGGCTGTCAGGTCGACGTCGGTGGGCAGACGCTCCCCAGCGCTTACTACCTTCAGGACGACATCCAATACTTCCCGGCCGGACCGGAGTTCAAGCTCTCCAAGGAGGCCGCCGCGCTCAAGGCCGCCACGCCGGTTCCCGCCGACGACTGCTGCAACTGA
>Ga0164294_10000670_pt1 | contig 32536 bp, 52 predicted proteins | sample GEODES005metaG_FD_111479 | JGI IMG/M metagenome (GOLD analysis project Ga0164294, IMG submission 111479) | Oligotrophic lake water microbial communities from Sparkling Lake, Wisconsin, USA - GEODES005 metaG | ecosystem: Environmental > Aquatic > Freshwater > Lake | place: USA: Sparkling Lake...
TGCTCTGCATCCCCCGGCGGTAATTATAGTACAGAAAGATATGACGCTATCATACCCCTCACTCGTACCTTCCACCCGCTTCCCGACAGGGACCGTTCTCGCATTGCTAGCGGCCTTTGGGTTTAAAGACTACCACCCGTAGTTGTCACACTACTTCTCATCGTGCGGGTCACACTATCCGAAGACACTCGGAACGTTCTGGCGGGCTGGCCCCATAACGGGATACCACTTAGCTTGGACTATCTTATGCATTTACAACCAAGCACCCAAATCTCTTACATTATCACTATGGTGGAGATGATAGGGATCGAACCTATCGTGACCGAAGTCGGGGGAGTTACAGTCCCCTGCCACACCATTGCGGCGGCATCTCCATGTTTGGCTCCCCAACGTGGGCTCGAACCACGGACCAACAGATTAACAGTCTGCTACTCTACCGACTGAGCTATTGGGGAATAATATAAACTAAATATCTTACAAATCTTTTTAACATGAACCCATATACTGAATTAGATGTATCTGTTGACGCTTCTCTGGAAGAAATAAAACAACGGTTTAGAACACTGGCTCACATGCATCATCCCGACAAGGGCGGCAATGAAGAAGTATTCAAGAGCATCAAACTTGCATATGAAATATTAATTGACCCCATAAGGAGAAAACAGTATGACCTCACAGGTGATGCTATTTTTTCCAATCTCAAAGAAGAAGCAATAACCAACATTGTACAAATCATACTACATGTTATTCCAATATTCAATGCTGATACAGATGACTTGATCCAGATTGCTGAAACTAGAACAAGAGAAATGCTTGCTAGAGAAAACAATCACATTGATACTACCAAACGAGATATTCAAAATCTTGAAAAAGTTCTAACAAAACTTAGAATAAAAACAGATGGCGAAAACATTTTACAAAATGTTGTTGCAAACCAACTTCGTGAACGAAAAAAAGATCTGCTAGTGTACCAACAAAATGTGCATGCCTGTACCTTGATGTTGGAAATACTCAAGGACTATGAATACGGATTCAAAAATCTCACATTTGACGCTCCGGTTGATCTTCCAGCTGAGCCAGATTCTCAAATCTAAAATTGGTACTCGATAGCGGAGTCGAACCGCTCTTATGCGGATGAAAACCGCATGTCCTAACCGATAGACGAATCGAGCAAATAAGGGAGAGCCACGGTTGCAAGACCTAGTGCTTCGTTACCGAAGGAAGTATCAGGGCGATGTGGCTCTCAAAAATAAATTAGTTTCGTGCTTGCTTACAACCTGAGCCACCATCTACTAGGATGGGCTATGCTACACGAGCAGGTCCTGTCTTGGCGGTCTTAGGGGGTAACGATCCCCACTCTTATGGCGTGACAAGCCATCGTGCGTCCATGAACACTTTAAGACCAAATTCACTATATGAAAAAACATTAAGGGAGGATATAAACTCAGCACCACCTGTTAGTTTACATTTTTTCTCATTACAGCCTACTGTTTAACCTGTCGCATTCCCGGAAGTTGTTCCCTATTTCAACCACTCGTTGCCTTTGGTATAGGCTCAGGTATCTATTTCGGGCTTCCTGCTTCATGGGTATCAAGGCCGTGTACCGAAGTACTTCTTCAACGCCTTTTCGTTCACCCCTAACAGAGTAGGTAACCTTAATGTGTTTACATATAGTGTCCGAGCAAGCCCGGGATCACTATACAAACAATAACTTTTTAAAGAACATCTAATTAGTTTCCTAACTAGTCTCTAGTATAGCACAATGGCCAATACCGGTCAATCTGTTTTGCAAAACCCCTACAACTTCTAGGGTCTTTTGCAATTTCAGTTAATTTCTTAACTTGTTTCTATTGTAACAGTGAACCAAATTCTGGTCTACCACTGTTATAATACCCCTACTCAGCGTAGGGTTATGCTTGGCAACTTTTTTTTCTGCTGTTGAAACAGTTGATGAGCTCGCTCAAATTTGTCCTTGATTAATTTTTTAACTTGATCAGGAGTTAATGTGTACTCATTGGTCCAGTTGTCTTTGTTAAATTTCTTTTTAATATCCATTGGCATTTTTCCTTGTGCAATAAAAAACCCTGGGTCTTTCGAGCCAGGGTCCTTGTAGATTAAATTCTATTTCTAGATCTACTTGGACCACCAGCAATCAACATCATTAACTGAACGAAGATAAGAGACTGGCAAAGCCATCTCTTGACATTCATGATTTGATTGAATTTTGGTCATCATAGTATCTATTATATAGTTTTATTTATAGTTTGTCAACTGTTATTTTTATTTAACTAGCCATTCTTCAATATTCTGGGTAACATCACGCAACTTGATCCATCCTGTGCCAGTAACTTGTCCAGTACGAACTTTTAGCTTACCAATCAGGCCAATCGGAGCCCATTCGGGACGCTTGCTTCTTGGTATGTAGGTAGCATTTTTATCGTATGCAGGATTTAGCCTTGGACGAGTTAATGGATTGCCGAACCCATCGGTACTAGTCATCACCGCATTGGATGGTACGTTGCTTAAATCCTCAAAACCGGCCACTGAGTGCTTTTTGCCATCTTCATCAGTCCAATCATACGCATGATATTCTTCTGTTAACACTCTACCCCAATCATCTCTGAGATACTGATCTTTCCAACCCAGTTCCGCACCGTCACCGAGCACAGCAGGCACAGCAGATACTACCCCAACAATATTTTCACCTGTTTCGGCTAGTTTGATTTTGTTTCCGTTAAGACTTACAGTACAACCAACTCGATCTTCAGCATTGGGATTTCCGTCGGCCCACTCAAAATATTCAGCGTAGTCGCTTCCGGGGGCAGTGACACTACCTGCATAAAACACATTGCCGTTGCCTCGGACTTCAAATACTACATCTAACAAACTGTAGCTTCTGATTTGCACAAAGTCTGCAGATGATGGCCTAGATGATATACCTTGGAACACTGCACCGGTAAAAGACATGTTGCTGGCAAAGGCAGCTGTGCCAATACCAATGCCGGGTTGATTATTGGTATGGTAACCAAACACTCCAGCTCCGCCTGAAGTGCCATTATCAATTCCCATGATAGCCCCACCAGCTGGTCTGTTACTACCCGGCGGCCTGTCAGCACTCCCCTCTACTACCAATCGTTTGTTATAGAATTGGTGTGTGTAATCGTATGGCCCTGCACTATCGTTTACTGGGATCTTTACCACAGGTTCGGTTTCATATACATAAAAAATACTAGAGCCGGCATTGGTAAAGTTATAGGCTTGGCTGATAACGCCGCCTGTGAATGTTTTTAATGCCGTGATACTTTGAGCAACATTACTGCGAAGAACAGACGAATCTACAGCAATAGTGCCTGCAGTACTAATAGTTCCACCAGTCAGACCAGCACCAGCTGTTACACTTGTAACTGTTCCGCTACCGCCGCCAGCTGTGGCACTGAGTACCCCAGTACTAGGATTGATACTCAGTCCACTCCCTACTTTGATACCGCCTAGCACACTCCCGGATGCAATAGGCAACGAATAGCTGCCTGGATTGGCAGAAATTGTCACAGCACCTGTGCCACCGACTGGGCTAATGCTAACACCACTGCCAGCAATAATTTGATTTACACCAGATGCACTTAACACGCCAGCATTGATAGAAAGTCCACTTCCTACTTTGACACCGCCTAATATACTAGAACTAGCAGTTGGTAAAGTATATGCTGATCCACCACCACCAGATGCCGAAATAGTAACTTCGCCAAACCCACCGCTTGGGCTAATGCTAATGTTGGTACCGGCAATAATTTTAGTAACGCCAGAATTGGCAATGGTAACATTACCAGTGGCACCTGATACCAGTATGCCATCTCCGCCAGTTAGTCCTCTAACACCACTGTTGGTGACAGTTACATTTCCGTTGACTTGATTTACTGATATTCCAAGGCCCTGGGTAATTCTAGTAACGCCAGTATTAGTGATGTACATAGTACCACTGCTGGTAATAGGGCTACCAGTAATTGATAATCCTTCACCAACAGGCGCAATCCCTACAGAGTTAACATTACCAGTTCCAGTGCCACCTATGTAACTCAATGCCAGACCTGATGGTGAATATGACACAGAGATTGACCCATCACCGGTTAAGGTTCCTCGATTAAGTCCACCTGCACTGGTACCAATTAATAGCTCACCAGGGTTGTAAGTGGGTTGTCCAGTGCCACCATTTGCTACTGCTACCAGTCCTGACACATTGGTAGCAGTACCAGTAACTGTGCCCACTAGATTAGCAAACACAGTTCCTGCAGAAAAATCTCCTGACCCACTTCGAGCCACAACTGTGTTGGCAGTGTTAGCAGAAGTGGCATTCACTGTCATAATAACAGTGTTGGTACCATTATAACTACCACCTGTTAGGTAACCTCCAGCAGTGAGAGTTCCTTCATTGCCAATTGTGATATTGGCTGTGCCATTAAATGCAACACCGTTTATGTATCTTGTTGTGGCCAACTGTGTGGCAGCATTGGCTGTACCATTAAACAGATTGCCTGCAGGTATATTAATACCAGATGTGAGATTTACAAACCCTGTAGGACGACTTCCCACAGCAATAGTAAATGTGTCAACACTGACAATAGCAATAACTGATCCGTTCACTACGCCCTGAAGCACAGCATGTTGGTTACTCAACTCGTCTGGCATTGATGTACTAATCCAGCGAGTAACACCAAATCCTGACACTGCATCAGGTCCTATCAAGTTCCAATCAGTGCCATCATACACAAACAATTGATTGGTCAGAATATTGAAATAAAGTTCACCGGCCACTGTGGCCGAAGGAGCAGAGTCGGCTGCGGTAACTGTATTAAGAGAAATCCAACCATATCCACTTGGAAGGGTTGAATAAATTTGAGTGGTGTAAGTATCGGGGTTGAACCAAAGATCTCCAACCCTGGGATCTAGTGTGGGGGTTGTGGTACTTACAGTCATTCCGCTTACGGTTTTCCACTCTTCTCCAGAAAATGCATACATTTGCTCTTGTGTAGTGTTATACCATAATTGACCTTCAATGGGGTGCAAAGGTGCAGTTGAGTTGGCAAAATTTTCCAACTGATGCACCAGATTTTCCACTTCGTACTCACCGTAAGGGGTGACGTTTTTGCCCACTAGTGATTGGCTAGTTGACGTAATATCAACTGTACCATCTGGTACTACTGCAATGATCTGTCCGCGTGTGTTGTTGACTACATAGGTCATGGTTAAAACTCTCTCTCAGGTTATATCCTATTTATGCAAGTTTACAGCCCAAAAGAAAAGGCGACCTAAGCCGCCTTTTTGCACATATTTTATGCAGTTACATCATGCCCATACCGCCGGGCATGCCGCCTTGTGCAGGCTTTTCCTCGGGCAGTTGATTAATTGAGCACTCTGTAGTGAGTAATAGTCCGGCTACGCTAGCGGCATTGGTTAGTGCAGTACGTGTGACTTTTGTGGGGTCAATAACGCCTTGCTCAACCAAGTCACCGTAGGTGTCGTTGGCTGCATTGTAGCCATAATTGCCTTGGCCAGCCAACACAGCGTTGACAACAACACTGGGTTCTGCCCCAGCGTTGTAAGCAATAGCTCGCAGAGGTTCCTCGCAAGCACGAAGCACAATACGAATACCAGCGTCTTGTTCGGCATTGGCGCCGGCAAGTTGTGCAACTTTTTGCTTGGCACGAAGTAGTGCAACACCACCGCCCACAACAACACCACTTTCCACAGCGGCACGAGTAGCATGAAGAGCGTCATCAATACGATCTTTCTTCTCTTTCATTTCCACTTCTGTTGCGGCACCAACACGGATAACAGCAACACCGCCAGCCAACTTGGCCACACGCTCTTGCAGTTTTTCACGATCATAGTCACTAGTGGCTTCTTCTACTTGAACACGCAATGCAGTGACACGGGCACGGATAGCGCCAGTATCACCGGCACCGCCCACAATCACTGTGTTGTCTTTGTTGACTTCAACACGGCTAGCACGACCCAGTTCAGCCACTGTGGCCTTGTCCAAGCTGTGACCTGTGGCTTCTGCAATTACTATACCACCTGTAAGCACAGCAATGTCTTCCAACATGGCTTGGCGACGATCGCCAAATCCGGGTGCTTTAACCGCCACGGTATTTAGAATGCCACGCATCTTGTTAACAACCAAGGTTGCAAGAGCTTCGCCTTCGACATCTTCTGCAAGGATAAGCAATGGCTTGCCTGCCTTGGCAACACCTTCCAACACAGGCAACAAGTCACGAATGTTAGAAACTTTTTTGTCAACTAACAAGATGTAAGGATCATTCAATGTTACTGTTTGACGTTCTTGGTTGGTGATAAAGAACGGGCTCAAATAACCACGATCAAACTGCATGCCTTCAACAACTTCAAGTTCGTTGTCAAGCCCCTTGCCATCTTCGACTGTGATAACACCATCTTTGCCCACTTTTTCCATGGCCTGTGCAATGATGTCACCAATTGAATGATCGCTGTTGGCACTGAGAGCGGCAACTTGCGCAATCTCTCGATTGGTGCTACAGGGTTTGCTAATAGCAGTAAGTTCTGCAACAACTGCCAATGTGGCTTTGTCAATACCGCGCTTGAGATCCATGGGATTCATGCCGGCAGCAACATACTTGACGCCTTCGCGAACAATGGCCTGTGCCAACACAGTAGCAGTAGTTGTACCATCGCCAGCTTTGTCTGCTGTTTTGCTAGCAACTTCCTTGACCATTTGAGCGCCCATGTTTTCGATTGGGTCGGGAAGCTCAATCTCTCGAGCAACACTTACGCCATCTTTGGTAACTGCTGGTCCGCCATATGCTTTTTGAATTACAACATTGCGTCCTTTTGGCCCCAGTGTAACTTTAACTGCATCGGCCAAGACGTTGACGCCTCGAACTAATTTTTCACGGCTGCTTGCGCCGAATTGTACTGATTTTGCTGACATGTTTTCTCCTTATTCTACGATTGCCAAAATTTCGTCTTCTTTGAGGATGGTGACTTCCTCACCGTTGACCTTGACCTTTTGTCCAGCGAACTGTGCAAAAAGAACTCGATTGCCCACTTGAACTGTCATGGGAATTGTCTGACCGGATTCGGTAATACGACCGTCGCCAGCGGCAAGTACTTCTCCTGTGGTGGGTTTTTCTTTGGCGTTGTCGGGAATAAAAATTCCAGCAGGACTGCGGGTTTCCTGATCCAAGGGACGGATTACTACCCGATCCCGTAAGGGGTTTAGCTTCATATGATTCTCCTTTAAAATATAAGCAAGAAAGTTTACGTGATCCCAGTCGGGCCTCACGTAAACTATAATTATACCGGATGCAACAATCTATTGCAAGTTTTTTGGTTGTTTTGATTCAAGGTCGCGCCAGGCTTCCTCTTCTTCCGGTGTCATATCAGTATTAGGTTTTGCTGGTGGGAACGGCCAATTGTTGTCTACAATTGTGCCCGGTGCTGGTCTTGATTTGAGTTTAATATTTTCTTCAATGACTGTGCCATCATCTTCACACAGGTCAATTTGATATGGTGCAATAATGTGTACTGCGGCATCTTCTTCTGCCCATTCATGCTCGCCATCATACAACCAACCCGCACCACCTTCGTAGTAGAGTTCTTTGAGTTCTTGTTGTTCAAGTTCAGAGATGTCATCGCTGAATTCCCACTCAACACTGACGCTGTCATCGAACTCACAACCCCAGCCACAATCAGTTCGAGCATAGGCTACGGGATCGCCCTTCCAGGGAAGGTTGCAGTCTAGGTCTTCTTCGATAAAACCTTGTCCCCAACGATAGGTTTCGTCAATGTTAAACCAACTAATGCTATCATCTGGGTTGCTTCGATACATTTCTACATGGTAGACAATGCTTTTCTTTTTCAGTGGTTTGATTACATATACTTTAGGCATTATTTTTCCTTAATTGTCTAAATCCATCGAGTTCCACTCTTTGATTATGGCAATCAGTTCTTCTTCTGTGTTACACATGACCTTGGCAGTTTTCCACTCTTCTTTTTTGTCTCGTCCACCAACTTCTACCATCCACCCGTTATCGTAACGATTGATGCTGATATTTTCATTTACTTTTGCAAGTTTGTTTAATTTTGCCATTTTACTCTCCTTGTTTAATTTCTGTATCTATTAAGGCCATCACAGTTTCAAACTTTCCACGGTGATAATCTTGCCCAGGCTTTCTTGAAAGCTTTCACTATCAGGAATGAGATATGTTGAATAACAGTTGCGGTCATTGCGTTCATCATACGAACGAAAGATCACAATCTTGCCACCAATTGCACTTTTGACTTGAATGTTTAGTCCACCTTCGGGCAAGTCCATATTGTCTGAATCAAGTCTTCGATTTAGTTTGCGTATGGACTTTGAACTCACCAAGGCGGTAGTAGTGTTATTATACTTCATTGATTGCATTGATGGAGGTTCTGCCCAGTCATCTTCTTCCGGATGATCAATCTCCAATACTCTGCGACATTTGTTAGCAAACCAGTTATCAAACCATTTCATAGCAACCTCTGATGTATGTTTTTTATTATTATAACACAGGAATCTGCACTGGTAAAGTATTTCTGGCAATCAAAATAGGAATATATAATTTTATGTCCAACAATAGTATCATACCAATATTTCCAGTCAAAAGCAAAACTGCTTGCATTTTAAAATGGGCATGGAGTACAGTATATCTAGGGCAAGGCACAAGTAGCAGTTGTCACCGAACAGATCAACGCCTTATCCCTCCCAATAACTTTGCTAGTTTTCACAATCTTCCAAACAAGATACATGCACGAAAACTCATGCGCGATGGTCAATGGCCACAGGAAGGATGCCAGTACTGTGAGAATATTGAAAAGGCCGGGGGCACAAGCGACAGGCAATATCAACTGTACATGAAAGAAGATCTTGGCCGTACTCCTCCAGAACTGTTGGAAAATCCCAATGCCAATGCAGTCACTCCTACTATTTTAGAAGTGTATTTTAACAATGTGTGCAACATGGCCTGTGTGTACTGTGGCAGTCATTTCAGTAGCAAGTGGGAGGAAGAAAACAAACGATTTGGTGCGTTCAGCCAGGATGGCGTTACATTTGGACAAAATCTTGAATGGAATCCCAACTATGAAAAAATGCTGGCGGACTTCTGGAAATATCTCAGTGATAACGATCGATACAAAGACATTAGGTATTATCAAATTTTAGGTGGGGAGCCTTTCTTCCAGAAAGAGTTTGACATGAGCTTGGATTTTTGGGAAAGCCATCCTAATCCTGACATTGTGTTCAACATCATCACAAATCTCAAAGTACCTCACAAGAAATTCCGAGACTATATAGATCGATTTGGGCGCATGGTCGAATCCGGCGCATTGCGGCACTTGCAAATCACCGGTAGTCTTGACGCTTGGGGGCCACAACAAGAATATGTTCGATGGGGGCTTGACTTGAACGAGTGGCAGGCCAATTGGGAATACTTGCTAGACAAACCCTGGGTAATCATGAGTGTTAATGCAACCATATCAAGTCTTACTATCAAGACTTTGCCCGAGCTGGTGGAAAATATAAACAAGTGGAACACACAACGTCCCAATGGGGAACAGATTCATTTTAGCTTTATGTCTGTCATGGATCCCAGTCCCATGGTTCCTGACATATTTGGGCCTGAAGTGTTTGAACAAGACTTTGAACGTGTGTTAACAGTTATGGCAGAAATCACACCCGACGAAATCAGTTCTAAAGAACACATGCGTGGTATCATGAATCAAATTACCACAGCACCTCGCAATGATGCGAAAATCAAAGGATTAAAAACTTACCTAACCGAGCTTGATCGACGTCGCGGCACTGACTGGACCGTGCTATTCCCTTGGTTAGCTGAACTTTAATTTGTAGTAGGTTGCTAACGTAGGGTTCACAAAGTTAAATTTTACACATCGGGGCAGTGTGGGTTCGTGTGAAAAATCATCCCAACGGGCTTGTTGATAATACCATGTAAAGTCATGATTCATTACCAAACCTGCCTTCTCTAGTTCGTACTTCATGGTTATGGCATTGCCAGCATCAACATCATACAGTATTATCTGGTGCATCATGTGGGCACTACACTCCAGCCCAGCATCATCAAGTCCTCACGTATTTCGTCTGTAACATGCCCCTCGCCCATGTACTGTCTGTTTTCCGTATAGAGTTCTTGGTCCGGTTTGTCAAGCTGACCATATTCTTCATCGGTTAATCCGGGACCTTGAATGCCTGAACAGTACCAATCCAAGTAGTCACCTTGTTTACGCATGTCTGCAATAATTCCGCCAGCATACCGCCAGCTACAACTCCAGGTTTCTCCTTTAAGCTGTGGCCATAATTCATTCTTGGAAAACTGTTGATTGCACATTGCGGCATACAAGTGCTGTGAATACACACGGCTCTCACGAACTTTGGCCAACATCATGGGCGAAGCCAGCAGGTCCTGTTCAAGACTAATTGAGTCGTCGTGATCGATTTTGGTTGTCCAAGTCATCTAGTGCTGCCAAAATTTGTTGTTGAGTTTCCTCGTCGATCTCTTCAAGATCATCTAGATTAACTGGTCGACTTTTTGCAGCCAATTCTTCGTCTGTCAGGTTGGCAAACATGTTTTGAATCTCGCTCATAACTTCGGCTAGCTCTTCCTGTGTGCCTTCGAAATTATCAAATGCGCCAGGAGCAAATTCTACTTTTTTTATGGGTTTTTTATTTTCAGACATAGTTTAAATATTTGGTGGGACTTCTGTGAGTCGAACACAGCACCAATGGATTATGAGTCCACTGCTCTAACCAACATGAGCTAAAGTCCCTGTGTATTAATTATACAATCAATGCATTAGTTTGTCAATGTGTTCTTGAAAAAATCACACAACTGTTCGTGTGCATGCCGCCCCGGGTGTTGTGAATGAGGATTGAGTATGCCTTTATCAACTAAAAATTGCACCCTGGGCCCATCAATACGCCAATCTGATTCATGATAAGTTCTATCATTGATTGCACCACCATTGATGCGTACCAAACAAGACATCAAATCTCGATCTTGCTGATCATGTCCAATCAAGGTTGGCACAGGGTCTGGATACGCATGATGATTAAATGTATCAAACCAACAGTTTCTAATGCCAAGACTCTTGAAGTAACTGTCCCAGTGCTTCATCTCTAGATTCAGTTGAGCAACTTCGTTGTCATGATCGTACACAAACATGGTCATTGTTTTGGCCAACATTGACTGTTCAGTATAGAAAAAATTGTCTAGTTCATGTGTTTGGGTGTTAAACAACTCGTTTCGCGCAGTGCTTGTGATACCCCAAGCCACCACAACCTTTGCAGGATCTAGTTTGAGAAATTCTTCGCTAACAAAAAACTGTTTGGCCAAACGAAATTGACGTTGGTTACTGCTACCACCTGATGCAAAATTTATATTGCGCCAGCCTTGCTGATCACTCAACAAAGTTCTCCAGCTGTATCGGTTGCTATTTTCTATGTCTAGTTCTTTGGGATTACGATATTGATCTATCACCATCCCAGGTTCGTAGGCCGCCCCGACTCCGTAGGTCCAACTGCATCCAAATGTGACCAATGTGTGCTGGCTCATTATAGTCTTTGAATACGATTAATTACTGCACGAGCTTCTTTCATTCGGCCCAGTGGTTCCTGATCAAGGAATGCCAACAACATCATTTGGTGAACTATATAAGCTTCAAACAAGGTGTTACGATCAAGTGAGTCAAACCACTCTCTCAATTCCTCTGTAGAGGCCAGCGTCCACATCATGTCTGCAATCTCTCTTTGTCGCTCAGATAATCCGTGAATCTCAATCATGATGTTACCATTCCTCTCTTGCTTTTTTTGCTTCGTTAACAATCTTTTTAATGGCAACCCAAACAGGATTCCAAAAGTATCCCATCACTAGTCCCCAGGCAAACCAATTTAATGCTTTAAAAAAATCATCCATGTGTAATTATACTAGAAACTAGATATCTCGTCAACTGGAATTTTGAACAAATTTAAAATATCAACCCGGCTCCTGATTTTTCAAAGTACCAAGGATAAAACGATGCAGGGGTAGTGAACTTCCAAATACCAATTTGATTTATGTAACAAGATCCCGACGAAGTCAAATGCCCCCATACCGGGAGAATTTGTTTGTGTTGTATGCTCATTGAAATATCCACAGCATTGTGCCCTGGCTCACATGAGTGCACGTTCACCTGTAGTGACACAGGGTCAAGCAAATCAATTGTGTGCGTTCCCGGTGCAATCAACTTACCGTTCAACAAAAGGTCATAAACAATGGTACCGTGAACAACTGCATCAACTTGAACAGTGAGTTGGTCTTTGGTATCAATAGCCGTAATGTCTGAGAAAGTTTGTGAATCTTGGAGCATAATCTAGTATGTTGTTGTGGTGAATAGTTTCAAAAGCCTTTAAAAATCTAACCAATTTAAATCTTAACTCTTCCACATTGTCCGGTATTGTGTAGTCGGTCAAGAACGAATAGTACTGAGACACCACATCACTGATAACTTGTGGTATGTTATCCGCATGTCTGATATTGGTTATACCCTTGTTGTCAAAGTTGTATTTTTTGATCAAGGCTTGAAACTTTTCAATGGTTTCTTGCCGTATGTCATCAGGCATCAACTCCATGCACATGACATCTGGGCTGTGCAAAATGTTGCAACTCTCGGCAATGACATTTTTTTCTATCATGAATTCAACCAACTGATCAAACTCATAAATGGTAAACACATTTGGTGTCACACGCAATGATATAAAAAAGTGCGGATGTTGTTTTCTTAGTTCCACAAACTTGTTGATGTTGCCGATGATATCTTGTATCTTGCCCGGATAGCGTATGTAGTCGTTTATGGGCGAAACTGCTTCGATACTGATACCAAGATGGAACTCTTTGAATTTAGGAATTAAATTCTCAACTCGCGAATTATAAATTGTGCCGTTTGTGGTGGTACCTACTATGACATTTGGGGCTATAGATTCACTAGCCAGCTTTTCTGCTAGAGTATAAAACGCTTCGTCAAACAATGTTTCACCCCCAAGGAAGTGTACATATTTTAATTCCTTGCCTAGTCCGGCAACTTGTTTGGCCACAGTTTCAACTAATTCTGGATTCAAGGTCCAGTTTCTAGGCACTCGCGAGCCATCAAACAATAGTGGTTCTAGTTTGGACAACTTCTTGTAGTCTTGAACCAACTTGCTACTGGCAACTGGACTACACATAATGCATGCAGAGTTGCAAGTGTTCCCTAGGTCTATTTGCAAGTCAGTTGGTTTGTGATTTGATTCACCGTTGTGCTCTGAACTAAATTTAAAATATTCATAATGCGGTGTTGAACGCATGGTCAACTCAAAGTTTTTTAAATCAATACCGCTTTTGTGCAATTGACGTGTGCGACCCGACAATTTTCCAAAGTCGTCTTCGTAGTGACATGTTTTGCAAACATCTGATTTTGTGCCGGACAACTGCTCCAGGCGAAGTTTCTTCATCTCCTCACTGTTGTAGAATTCCATAATGGATGTAGAAGCTATATTGGCGTTTACTGTTTTGGGGGTTTGATTCCAACGGCAAACGTTGTAATGCCCGTCATAAGAAATTCGTTGGTGTATCCAGGGACTGGAGCAAAATGTATCTTTTAGCATGATCTATTTAATGCACGGATCATTCGTATGCTAGAATACTTCTGCTGTTGTTGAAAACAAAATTGGCTGTGGTTTGGTGAAACTGATCACAGCTGGCTAGTTCACTAGGATTCAATGGTATCTTGTATGTGGTCAACCAGGTTTTTACTGCACGGGCTCGAGCTTCAACTGGCCAAGATAATGTGCAAGATAAGCACTCATCGGCCCTGTCACGGAATTGCTTTTTGTTGCGCTTTTTGCTCAGAGCCGTCAACTCTTGTCCCCACACGTGGGCAAGGTTACAGTAATTGGCACTCAGCAAATCCCACATTAGCTCTCGGTTGGTCATGCTGTCATCCAATCAGTTTCTTCTTTTACCTCAATGTTTTCTGCACCGTCGTATTCGCTGATTCGAAACTCAGTACCCACAGGCAACCATGCCACTGCCAGTTCTTTCATGCCACCTGTGTAGATACCCGGGTACTTGAGAGTGACATAGGTGCTTAACTCTGCCCATTGATCATTCTCTACAAATTTTACAATAGCAGGATCAAACACAAGATCTGGCACTCCCTTGTTCCAAGTTGACCAGCCTGCACCAAAGCCTGGGCTGTACAACACAGCTACCTTGCTGTTGTCAACCAGTTTGTTAATAGGTTTCATGTATGTTATCTGTTTCAATTTCCACATGCCCAAACTTAATCAAGCCAGGGCCAATCTTTTCAGTCTCAAAGGGTTCTGTAAACTCCACAATGGCACCCAAGGATTCTATATCACTGTAAGTGTCATCACGGATGTCTTCCATGCGTATGCAACCAATTGAACCTGAATCCACTGAGTGACTAGTGGCCTGATTTGAACTGTAGGTACCATCGCCAAACATTGTGTCAAAGTTGGCAAAACGTCTACCGTCTTTCAGCACAAATTCACCATGCACACCACGACTGTCTGTGTTGGAAGGAAAGAACAAAGCACATGCTTCGTTCCATTCTGGGTGCATGACATAGCACAAGTCACCAATGTAATAACGTCCGGCAGGCATGGTCATTTTGACACTCCTATAAAACCCAACACAAAACCTAAATTCCAAAGCAATGCACGTCGGATCCGAGCTCGGATTCTACGGCCGCCTTCACTACCTTTACGCACATAAATTCGATCAACTGCATGCATGATTATGAGTTGACAGTTTGGAATGGACTAAGTTCTTCTGTGATATCCTCACCTGAAATCTCAGTGTCGGCAGTTTCGTAAACCCAGGTAATGGGAATTTCTAAAATCTTTGCAACAGTCACAGGCAAGTAGCCTGCTTCCAGCATGTCCGAAATCTCAAATGTTAAGTCGCTCATTTTGCTCATGTTCTACTCCTTATTAGTTACTGTATTATATTAGATCTTGAATTTCTGGTCAATCAAATTGAACGTCTGCAATCTTACCATTACGGAAGATATAATAGCAATTGACCAATCCGTAATTTACCCAGATACAATCATTGCCCGGACGCATTTCATAATTCATGATACCTTTCTTGACAAGGTCATCTTGAATCAATAGCACTTCAAATTCATTCATTAGTACCACTCTTTCTTGTCGCCAGTGGCTTCGTTGTTACGATAGCCTGCGGCGTAGGCCGCGATTTCTGTGTCAGTCATTTGTGCCATGTCAATTCTAGGACTACGGTGAGTGTCTCTCACAAAGTAATGCGGCATATAGTCGCGACCGTAATAGCTGTCAGCCATGCCGCGATCGTACGGACCGCCATGACGTTCGTCGTAATAGCCGGATTGTGTGTGTTCTTTAATCATACTGTTTCCTTTGGTGCCATCATTTTGCGTCCTGCCGCTATAAACATACGATAGGCTACTCGCTCTTCTTTCTCAAGATCGTCGTAGCATTCTTCCATGCTCTTAAGACCTTCTAAAACGTCGCCTTCGCAGTAGAGTTCTGCGTATTCCTGCACAATGCGGCAAGCATCGCCTAATTCCATGTATAGTGGTGTTCCCATTGTGTTCTCCTTAAGCCGCTTTGCGGAAGTATTGATAGGGCAAGCCCAGTGTCCAAGCAAGGTAATCATTGTCACCGTTGGTGTCTTCAGCTTCGTGGATCCAACGCATGGCCATTTCGTAATCTTTAGCGCCAGTGTTAAGTAATTCAGCCACACGGCGCTCAAATGCTTCTGTAGCCTTGGCTTCGGCTGTTTTGCGTTCTTGTTCTGCCGCATCAATTGCTACACCGAGGCCTTCAAACTCTGCATCAAACTGCTCAAGAGTCCAGCTAGAGGTGTCGATACCACGGGGACGGAAACCGTAAGCGTCCTTGTACATGTCCCAAAAGGTAGCTTGGGCTTGTTCCAACTGAGTTAACTCTTCCCAACTTTTGAATTCTGTAGTCATTTACGGCTCCTGTTTTGTTTGTGTATGTGTATATTATACTAGATCTGCCAATTCTGGTCAACCAGAATCAAGCAAAAAATGCAGTGGCTTCTGCTTCAAAAACACGAAAGGCCTCTAGGGTTTTTTGAGTTTGAGCCATGGGGTTTGTTTTAACAAACTTCAAAAAGTCCAAGAAAGGCATGCCCAAAAAGTCTGCGTCTTTTTGTAATACTGTGATTGCTGTAGTGAGTTTCATCTAGTGCTCCTTTGTTTCTTACTATACTTCTATTATACGAAATTGCCCAATTCTGGTCAACCAGAATTTGTGTTGTAATTAAACAACACCACGTACATCAGTGTTCAAGTTGGGGCGGAGTTCACGAATCAACGCACGTTCTGCGGTGTGAGCTTCAGTTTTGCCACGCACAACTGCAACAATACGGAACTGAAAAGCGTCAGTACCACGCTCACGGATTGCTTCATACAAGGCCCAAGATTTGTCTTCGCTACGTGAGCGATAGATGTGCTTGTTGATACGTGTTTTTACACTCTTCAAAACAGTACTTTCTGTCTTGGCTGTGACACCAATATAGAAGTCTGTGCCGCTCTCAATGCGGTAAATGATGTGAGTGCGATCTGCACGTTTTTTTCGGGTTGCTTTTTTAATTTCCATACTAGTATTATAACCGATCTTGCAATTCTGGTCAACCAGATTTTTGTTGTTTTTTAACAACACACTGGAATAGACACTGGATTAAGCTGGATTAGCGATAATATTATCGGAGATTATTGATAATATCATAGTAGATTATCGATAATACTATAGTAGATTATATTCAATTATAGTTGATTATTGATTCTTTAACCAAGTGGCTAAATCACCATATAATGTTGCCATCATTGCGTCTCGGCTGGAAAACATAATCATGCGTTTGTTTCGATAATCAATATAATATGGATATTTCATTTTGCGATCTAAATCCAATAACATGGGAGGAGTAACATACCGCTTGATGTCTTGGAGTTCAACTGGCCAGTTTTGTATGCCCACAGCTTGAAAAGTTTGATAGCCCACACGGCTCAGTCGCAAGCCGCCTGACTCACGAATGTTTTGGTACCATGTTTTAAATGCATCGGCCTCGGGGATGCGATGAGACTCAGGGATGAGACTCAAAACATGTTGTACAATTTCGTGTTTATTTCTTTGCATTGGGGAATATTGTCTCCCCTTGTTTTAACAGCACCACACTGAATTCGTCTGTTTTGAATTGTGTGTTTAATTTTTTGGCCAAATTTATGGCATGCCCGGGATTGCTGAAACTGCTTTTACGATACTTGGGTCCTGGATATTGTACCAGGCGATTCATGGTTTTTAAGTTGATAGGTGAGCCTTGGTAGAAAATTGCATAAATGCCCGTGGCTTCCAGTACCTGTTGTGTCAAGTACGATTTTTTATCTGTTATCTCAGTTAAGACTTTTGGTCGAGGTCGGCTCATGATAAACTCCCATGATTATTTATCACAGAAATACCAGCTTAGAATGAACCGCCTTGTACCTCAATATCAACAGTAGGAGCTGTATTGGCTTGGGTTTGTTGACGCAATTCTTCAGCAATCAACAGTAATTTTGTAATGTCTGCATGGAGATCTCTGGCTTCATTCACAGTCATTGTGACATCACGTTGTCCACGACTGTCTGCTGCCTTGATGCGGTCTAAAAATTTAGTAATATGAATACTCATGCAGACCTGGCTTCCTCAACACTACGGAAAGGTCCTTTGTATTTGTATCGTTGCAACACAATCAGCTTTGGACACTGAACCACAGTCCAGTCACGGTGTTGTTGTACACGATACCATCCAGCGGCAAACCATGATTTGCTGTGTTCTGTCTGTGTCCATAGCGGCAATTGATAGCGCACATCAAACATGGCATTGTGTGGAAACTCATTTGTGGGGTAGCCATGCACTTGGTTAATTTCTTGATTGTTTGAACTACGTACAAATGTTTCAAACGTTACTGGCACACGTTTGAGCAAGATATTCAAATCATCAAATCTTGATCTCTCACCATGCAAGCTCATGGTATATCCACCAAACTCGGCTTGGATATTTCCTACCTTATGGTCATGCTCTTGCAAGATCCAATATTGGTCAGGTACTACTGGTTTTGCTTTGATCATCTAACACTCCTTGATATGTTTGGTTCAGCCAACGGCTGTATTGTTCTGCTTGGTCACTGGCACGAGTAAGTTCAAACCGACCACAAAATTTCATAAATCTCATGCCAACTTGTCCAATGTCCTTGTGCGAAATTTGTGTGCGTACTGCATCATCAACTAGGTCTTTGATGTCTTGCGGTTGTGCAGTAAGATCAACCAGTGCACGATTTCTCTCATAGTCATCTAGCACACGATGCTCTTCGCCATTGTGGTCGGACCAACGCTGAAGCATCATGTTGTTCCAATTGAACCCTCTGCTGTGTCTGTCTGCATAGGCCTCCTGGAGACCAACTTTATTCTTTGTGCCTTTTGTACGTACTCCCGGATATGCAGAGAAGATGTTGTCAGAGGTGTCACCACGCATACACTTCTCAAAGAGTAGCCATTCGGGGTCCGGTGTGACTTTTGGTTGTTTAGTTTTTTTATCAACAACATGTTTGCCCTTGGCGTCAAAGATGCCTTGTAGTGTATGGTGTTCATCTGTAATGCCATTGTACTGATTCACGTTTGCGGCAAGCAACTGCACAAAATCTGTGTCGCTTGAAATTATTGTATGATGATCTTGGGGGTGTAGTGCGATCCAGCGAGCAATCACATCATCTGCCTCAGCACGGTCATGTCGGATCACACTACAGTTTGTTTGTTCGCTCAAATATTTAGTGAAGCTATCGTACGTCTCCCAGAACAATTTGTCCTCTTCTTGCTCTTGAGCAGACATTGCTTGTCTAGCTACTACACGATTTGCCTTGTAGGGCTTGTAGTGATCCTTGCGCCAGCTACGACCTTCTAGTGCGAAGATCACGTGATCAGCTTCAAACTGTCGTACAACTTTGTTAATTGAACTCAAGGTAATGTGCAGGGCATATCCTACTTTTTCCCAAGGGTCGCTGGCACGAAAGGCCACATGCCGTGCACGGAAAAACATGTTGGAAGTGTCAATTAGTACGTATTTCATTTGTGCAATAAGTTGTGTTTGTTCATGTATTGTAACAGATAATTGCCCCAAAAGCAATGGGCATCCGCACCAAAATGCCATGATTCTGGACTAACCGTTTTGAATCCCTGTGTCCTTAGTATAGAATTGTAAGTCTGGTCTGGATTATATGGCCCAATATAACTGGTACCCCAATCACGTTGCGATAACCCACAAAAATCATTGTTACCGTTAAACATCACATGGCGCACTTGGTTGAGTTTGAGTTCTTGATGAAACTGCCAAATTTCTTCATGCGCACGAGCACGTGCCTCTCGCCAGTCCAGTTCAACTACGAATTTCTTGTAGCGTTCTTCGAGCGCATGTGGCACATGATCTATTCCGCTGGCATTGACCTGCCACCACTCGTTGTCATAAAACCATTCTTCACGTTCCCAGGTTGACCACTGTAGCACAACAAATGCGTCATCTACACGATCTTGGGTGTGCAACCACTCTCTTGTGGTTCGAATAATACGTGCGTTAGACCCGCCAGCTTGTGCATCGCATTGCAGAATGGCATACAACTGGTTGGCTAGTTCACACCCAAAGCTCACACGTTCATTCTCAGGATGCGGCTTACGACCTAGTCCCCAAAAGAATTCATCATCTTCGGCCCAGCCATGCGGTACAACTGCTTCGGCGGCGGCAGCGTGGCTATCCCCGTTAACGTAAAGAATCATTATTGCGATACTGCTTTTAATGTCTCCGCATGGGCAACACGTTTGCGTAGACTTGAACTAGAGAAACTGTGATCACGACCATTGAACACCAATGCAATACCACGTTGATTGCCTTCCCATTGGCCAGTAAACTCTTTCTCTTGATACTCCACACCCAGAATACGCACATCCAAAGGAAGAATTAACAACAAGTCTACCAAGTCTTGTTCAGTTTGATACACAACAACTTCGTCAACATAACGACAAGCTGCCAGCTGAATCTGTCGTTCTACAATGCTTTGAATAGGTTTGTTTTTGGTGTCAGGTCTATCAATTGTGGGGTCAGTTTGCAATCCGCAAATCAAGTAATCACAATGATTCTTGGCTTCGCTTAACATGGCAACATGTCCGGCATGAAGCATGTCGAATGTACTAAAGGTAATACCAATACGCTTGCCTTCTTGTTTGAGTTTTTTAATGTGGTTGAAAATCATGATAAGTTATTGTTCAGTAAATTTAATAAAAATCCTGCAAATTTTTCATGTCCGGTCACTGACATATGGCCAGTTAAATCCATTGAGTCGGGGTCATTCAAGTCAGACCAAGCTTTTACATAAAAGTCGTGCAATCTATAAATGTTATTGTCGCGGATGACTGATTGTACATGATCCAGATTTTCAATTGCAGGAAAGCTATGTATTGGTATTTCAGAATTATTTGCAGCCGAGAAGAAAAAGTATTGCATATTATTATTTTTCAAAAATTGAGACAACAAATATATGTTGGTATAAAAATTCATAAGTTGTTTATGCACAAACAAATCACCATTGATCAAACACTTTTGCTCAAGTGTGGCTTGATTTAAGTTGGTTAACACTTCTAATGTAACAAACCGTAGTCGCTTGCGATGATCCAAATCTTGCTGATCGGGCAAGGATTTTTCAATTGCTGTGTGATTCCCATAATACCAAACTTCCATTCTTCTCACAAACGACCATCCAACTACTACCAAGATTTTTTTATATTGTTGTTTTAGTTCCAAGCATTGCTCGATGGTAGACCTAGTGATTCGATCATTATTTGATCCTGTTTTTGCTATGTTAATAACAGGTATGCCTAGAGTGTTTTGTAAAATATCGCTGTATACCGGTCCAGCATCGTTTTTATCAGAGTAACTATCACCATTGACAATGATTGCATCATATTGTGATATCATGATACTTCTTTCCTGCCATTGCCAAGATCTTTCACATTGACTCTGCGAGTGGGATTCATTGCTTCTTCTTGCTCCCATGTTTCCATGACCACATGTCTGCATACATTCTGGAACCAGCGATCCACAATCTCAGCATCTGTGTCATCTTTTTTCATCATGTATCCGGCTCTTACCAAGTTTGACACAAACTTCTCATTCCAGTCCAACTCAAAACTGCCACTGTGTAGATTGTCCGGGTCAATATCCAGCTTCAATATAGCCACGTAAGGTTCTCCACGATCGGCAGCAAGTTCTTTTTCTGTCTTTTTAGGTTTGGGTGTAGGCGGGGCTGTTGACTGAGGTGCCGGAGCCTTGGGCGGCTTGGAGACTAATTTTTTTAATTTGTCAAACATGTAATAGTTCCTTATTTGCAAAGAATTCTGTTGCTCGAACAGTTACATCATCAAAGAATTGTTTCAACTGTTGTTGCACTTGTCTAAACAAAGTTGCTTTATGGTTGATGTAGTGATGATGATTAAACAGCCCAATTTCTCTAGTGGCTGTGTTGAATTGATCTAGGTTGCTGTGACACAGTTTTTTTATCTCGTCAGCAATCATGCTAATGCGCTTGTTAACGCTGAGTTCGAGATCATACGATTCGTTGATCCAGGGACTCCATGTTTGAAATCCTAATTTACGCAGGTATTCAAGATGTCCGGGCGTGCTCAATGCAATTATTGGATGCCCAGCCAATAATGGTTTGTATGTTTTTTCACTGATAAATCTGCCAGTATCTTCAACTATGCTTTCAGTTACCACGGTAAAGTACGTGTCAGTGTATTGTGATGGTGTAATGTAACATTCAACATAGCCTGCCTTAAAAAAGTTTAAACAAAAATTATTGTATTCTTTGTTGTTAACAACAGCACTGGGATCAACCCAGGGACATTCGTATTGGGCGCTCAGAGTTATAACTGGAATCTTGTTCTCACCATTTTTAAAATTAGTATATCCCAGATAGGATTTTATACTGTTGTCAAGTACATTATGTTGATCTAACAATTCCCAAAGTTGTTGTCGATGTAGTCGATGAGCCCCATTCAGAAACAAAAACTTATATGGCTTGTTTGCTTGCATATCGTTTAGCACATCCTGTGCTTTTAGAATGTTTATATCACTAAGCCCTTGAAAGAAAAATGTTTCCAAGTTCACTGAAAGATCAACTGAATTATTACCGGCAGCAATAAGCGGTGCAGATGCTAGTACAGGACAATCTCTTATTAAATCCATGTAATAACTATCAAGAGCCGCACCTGCTTCGTTAATGTCGGCTAACACAATGTAATTGTGTTTGGCCAACTGCTTGACAAGATCAATGCGATAGTTGGCTTGAATTGCTTTGATAATTATTATTTTGTTTTTGCACTCAAGCAAATGTTCATAGGTTGGAACATAATTTATTTTTATCTGCTCGGCCCAATGCTCAATGAACAATATGTCACTGTCATTGGCCACGCTAAAAAATAAATCACTGTTCATCAAGTGCCCCAGGCATTGCGCCACAAATCCACTTGCAGTCTAGGACTGTAACGATATCCACGTTGCATGGCCATATTGGCAACTTGTTGGGTATTGAGATTGTACACATCAGCAACACCGCCAACTGGCATCAGGTAAACAGGGCCGGTGAATCCTACTTCTCGATACGCGGCCACAGCACGATCTACATCTGCAAGATCTTGTTCAGTTGATACAACAAACTTCAAGTAAGTCATACCAATGTCGTCAAAGCTTTTGATGATGTCAGGTCTAATGGCATTGTCCCAATTTTCGCCTGAGCCGGGTAGTTTGGGACTGACTGAGAATGTTAAGCGATCACGATAGCGTCCATGATTTGTAAAGTCCTGTTGCAGATACTCATACACTTCGGGATAAAGCTCTTGACTGCCGTTTGTTTCAAAGGTTAAGTTTTTTAACCCGTGTTCACGACGATTAAGCTCAATCAGTCGGGGATACAGTTGCTGATATGCCAATAGTGGTTCACCGCCTGTGATTACCAAGTGAATGTCATCACTAACAGGATCCATGCTCCACTTGTTGTTGGGAATTAATTTTAGAATACGTTCTGTAATCTCTTCCGGAGTACCAACCTCTGAAAAGTGCTTGAACTCAGGATAGATACTTGCATAACTGTCACATCCAGTTTTCACTAGAGGCAAATCCTCAAACTTGGGATACAGTTTGATGTTCTGGATCACTTCTGCAACTTCAGGATTGGCTCCATCAATTGTTTCATTACGATCTCGTCCGAACTTTTTGCAACGAAAGTTACAACCATATGTGCGAAAGAACACTGATGGTACGCCAGCCCATCGCCCTTCACCTTGCAAGCTATAAAATGTTTCTGTGTAGTGTATTTTTTCCATGTGTGCCTTATGAATTAATAAGTTTGTGTTTGAGTTCTCGATAGCGGTCTAATGAACTATTATAGTACTTTTTGTACGCAGGGTCAATCTCAATATGCCGATCTAGATACTCTTTTAAGGGCAATGAGAACTCAAAACAATAAAACCCCTTGAGATTGAGATAATTGGAATTGGCAATGCGTTCTGGAACACCACCACGATTTTTTTCAAACCAGTCAGCAACATCTGCATGGTGTTGCCAATCTGGGCAGGTATATCCGTTGTCATTCAACAAGTAATGCATCATGCTACCGTTGATAGACAAGTTTTTAACTTTGACATAGGTGTCATCAATCAACTCACCATTTGATCTTGACTCGTTGCCAGCTACTTTGTCACAAAGTTCTATCCAGAATTTGTGTGAACCCTGATCAAGATCAGTTGTTATTGTAATAGTCTCTTGTGGCAACATCACGGTTGACAGCACAGTATCATCGATACCAATACGTAATTGTTCGGGTTGCAACACATAATGTGTTTCCAGAAAAACAACTAGATCAACCGTGGTGCTCTGCAATGTCGTCATACACAATTGTACCTTGTTCAATCTCTTGAAGTTTCTTTTCAAAATAGGAGATAACATCGTTATCGCCGACCCAGCTATTGTAGCCCAATGCTCGAATGTGTTCTTCAGCACGTATGCGTCTCAAAATCCTAGTGCGAAAATCTGAATGATCACTTTCCCAAAACACACTTGCCACTTGATGATCTTGAATCACTGACCGAATGTTTAGTTCGTCTTTGAGCAATTCTAGAGGTGATCCAGGCAGGATACCCATGGTCATTCCCAATGCCACCGTGTCAATTGTTCGATCCAGTCCCATGTGTTGGTACTCGGTTAGCAAGTCCAGCGTCTGCTGAAAGTCTTCTTCAGTTTCAGTTGGATAACCTATTATCAATAACCAGGTGCATTTGATGCCGTTGATTTGAACATTGTACATTGCATCATGAATGTCGGCGTTGCTAAATTTTTTCTTCATGTGATGTCGCACAGTTTCACTGCCACTTTCTATACCAATATATAGACTTTGTACACCACTGTCTTTTAGATTTTTCCAATCACGTGGCTTGTAAGTGCCGGCTGGTTTGACAATGTAGTATCCGCTCCAGGCAATTGGATCTTGTCGTCCTTGGTTGTACTCGGCTAGTATTAAACAAAAGTCCCTAAATGCCTTGTCACTACCGTTTACCAAGCTGTCGTTAAAAAAGAAATGCTTGACACCAAATGTTTCTTTGAGCTTGATTAGTTCTTGTGCTAGCACAGCACCTGACTTGAACTTGTATTTGTCCCAAAAACTTCGTATGTCACAAAATGTACAGTTCCTAACACACCCTCGACTGCCCTCAACCCCAATGGTTATTCCATATACTTGACTGTTGAGGTATTGGCCAAGATCATATCCTGTGTAATCGGGAACAGGAACGTTTGAAAAGTCGGTCAATGGAATATTGTTGCTGTCAACTCCAGCATACGGCAGTGCTCCACCTAAGATAGCTCGCCAAGCCAGTTCACCTTCGTTTATCACATAATGATCTATCAAGCCTTGACTATGTAGATCAATCCCAAAGTTGCCAACATTAACACCAGCGCCACCTATCACTACTTGACCCCGAATCTGATCACGGTACTGTTCAAGAAACCACCTTGTATAAGCATGACTGTGACTGCTGAAAACGCTGATGCCGACAATGTCGGCATTGCATATAGAAGCTAAATCCAAGGTGTCGGTAAAGTTTACCATCTCGGTGTGTTGCAACTTATCTAGCACACTACCGAATTCACACCAGTCGTTGAGTATCACATTGTCTGTTTGAAACCACTGATGGAAATACAAATTAACGTCAGAAAATTTAACACTGCACCCCATGTCTTTGGCAATGGACTGCATGAGAGCCGGCGCCATGGGTGGATTGTTTAATCCCAACTTGGGCATGTTAATCAAGTATACTGATTGATACTTGCTGTGCACGGGCAATACAGGTGATGTTAATATTGGAATCATCACGAAAAATCACCTTCAAACCACACATTATCAAATTGCTTAACTTGATCAATTAACGATTTAACTTGTGCATAGTTTTTATGATTGGCATTGAATACATCGTGCATTAAAAATTCTTCCGGGGACCAAGTGCCCCAATTAGTGAGCCTAGAGTACTCAACTTTGTCTATGTCGAATTGTTTGCAAAAATCATGGAATTCTAAAATTTCTTTGTAATTCTGTTCTTGTACAATTAACCTGGCGTGGAATTGAAATTGATGGTACTGTTTCTGCTGTTGTAAAAATCTCAATGAATTATTAATATCTTCCCACTTTCCGCCGCGCCTGAGAGTTTCGTAGGTTGCAGGTCTGGCTGCATCTACTGATGCAGTAACTTTTTTAATTGCTGTGCCTAAGTGTTTAATTCTATGCCAATTCTTCTCGGACATTAGTCCATTGGTATTGATACTCAGTGTGGTATTTGGAAACTTACCTAAATCTATTAGACTTACAAAATTTAACAAAAGTGGACTAGCAAATACTTCCCCTGCGCCACTGGTAATGATATGAATAGGTTGGGTAGTGGGCGTTGAAAAAAAGTTATTGTACAATTTTTCGCCAAGCTCTGATTGCTTTTGCTGTTGTTCTGCAGGAGTTTTGTATACCGATGTTCGGCAACTAGGGCAACTTAAATTACAAGTACTATCACCTTGAAAACTAATTACTTCTGGAATTTGATATTGTGCAGAATCTTTAAAAAGTTCTGCAATGTGTAGCGGTACAGTATCAATAGTATCTAACCCAGTATTATTATACACCGCACAAGTGTTAAGATTGCAATATTTGTAAGTTCCGTCAATGATACTTTGTCTAATAGATTGTGCCAAGTTTGATTCTAGTAATTCTTCAAGAGTGTGATCTAATAGGTTGCCGACAGTGGTAGGCATCCATCCAGCGCAGCCACATAATCTAACATCGCCGTTGGTGGTAATTTCAATCATGTGAAACGGAATCAGACAGAACTTGCCCTGTAACTGTTTCTCTGGAAAAGTTGTTATTTTCTTCCAATGTGCCAATGGTGAAATGTTAGACATCGATCTTTACAACTATTTTGTCACAAACCCTGCTAGTCTTGGTGGCTCCCAGTTGTCTGGCTTGAGTACTTTGCCATCATCACGCTTTTTAACACGTCCGGTAATGGGATCTACTTTGTCAAAGTTGCTACGCATGACTTCTTTCCAAGCGCCTTCGGGGTTGACTCCTAGGCTATGCAATGCACCTGCGGTCACAACCAGTATGTCGATTAGTGCATCCAATTGTTCCACACGGTCTGCATCCTCAATTGCCTCAACAAGCTCGTTGACTTCCTCATCAATCAAATCAACATATAGTTTAAATTGTTCTTCATTGAGCTGGTCTGTTGTTTGTCCACATGCTCGCATGAATTTCTTTTGATCACTAAAAATATCACTCATAATTTTTCCTTGGGTTGCATCTTCATCATCTGTTTGTTAACATCTGCCTCTAGCATTTTGACCCACGGGTCACGTTTGCCCTGGCATATTTCATTCCAGTGTGTCATGTCGTGGCCTTGTTTGGTCAAATATTCTGCAAGTTGATTGGCAATTGCCATGCGGGTTCTTCTATTTTCAACATAATTAAAATCTTCTGGACGATCAGGATTGCCTTCTAGTGCTGGAACATTTCTCTCCAAGAAAGTCTTGTCCATGTTATCGCCGGTTAGATCAAAGCGTCGGTGCTCAACACGTATGGGGATTTGTACCATGATGTCAATCATCCAGGCAATTTGACTAATGTATGCATCATTGAGGGGGTGCTGACTCAAGTGTCCGAGTAAATCAAACCAGGTGCGTGGCACAATGGGAAATATACTGTAAGGATGTTTGTTGTGAGTATCAAATGCCTGAATGCAAAATCTATTTTGTTGTGAAACAATTGTGGTGTCCCAACCTTGATCCATCATGGTAGCATCATCGTTCCAAAACACCCACCAATCAGCTAGCGCATACTTGCCCAGTTTGTTAAGGTAGTCATGTAAACGGCCGTAGCCCAGTCTAGGAAATTCATACACACGATATTTGCACTTGTGAGATTCGAGGCATGGCGCAATGACATCTACAAAATACTTGCTAGATTCTTTATCATCTGTGTCAAACGCCAGCAAAAATTCAATCTTGCTGGGATTATCGGCCAAGTTAACCAAGCTTGTTAAACTTTCGTCTAGCATCTTGGTTCTGCCACGACTGGGCAGGAGTATACTTATATTAGGTTTATCTATTGTTGTCATCATGTATTTTAAAAATTATACAAACATTATGTTACCAGTGACGAATGGTATTTGCTATAATAAAAAAGCAAGTAACTACGTGAATAGCTACCCAAAAAGTTTTTAAGAATAACGCAATTCTCGCTTCACGTAACGTAAGAATAGGCACATCAGGCCGATCAACATCGGTATTACCCATTAGGTGTCCCGTTGCCCTTGCCCAAATTTTTTCTAAACTATTCACGCAAACAAATCCTCATTCCATTCACGATGGCCTTCACGGAATGCCATATTAGCCTGCGTTTCACGCACTTCTACGCGGTAGCACCACAAACGTTCTGCTTCACTCGGTCCCCACATCTCTGGAATGTAAACTCCATTCACATACTTGTACAGCATATCACTAAGACCTTCGCACCCTAGTCTAGGCAGTACAACAATCTTGGCCATCTTCTTCTCTACTAGTAGGTTGTATGTTTCCATCTCTGGATCATCTGCTGCCACAATAAGTGTATGGTCAAACTGATCTTCTAAGATTTTCTTTAGTTCTTTGAGACCACCATAGTCAGCCGCCCAATTACGAACATCAAGATTGTTTGTGCCAAAGTAAAACTTCATGCTAAATGAATATCCATGAATCAAGTTACAGTGACTGTCGGCTCTCCATTGTCTATATGCGCAAGGAAATGCGTCATGATACTCTTTGGTGCTGGTAAATTTGTATTGTACAGGCCCGCGGTATGGAAGGTTGGTTTCCAAGTGGTTGATTAATTCCTGTGTCGATGAGTTTGCCATTATGTTCTCCTATGTTAGATTATAGCATAGGCAGCAGAGTTTGTAAAGCGGGATGATGCCGAACTAGGCCGCTAAGAGTATTACTTATATCATTCTAATACATCAATTGGAGTATTACCAAGTTGTTTCATGAGTTCAAGATACTGATGAAACTCGTTACCGGTAAAGTAGTTATGAAATTCTAGTGCACTTTGCCGTCTTCGTTGGTGATACAAATGATGTATTTGGGCAACGTGTTTGTAATTGTTATCACACCCAAACCAGTCCATTAGTTCCTGATACCAATTGGGATCCAATATGTCTTGATGAACAGTATCTGACACTAGTATTTTGACATTGGGCAAATTTTCAGCTTGAATTGCATCTAACTCAAGTTGCCATTGATTTATATCTTGTAAAAATTGTCCTGGAGTCAGCGAATTCATGGCTAGATTAATATGGAAGTAGTGATCAACCAGCTTTTGTGGATCGTTAAATCGCAGAAACAATATTTTTTTGTATTCGTTGTGGCGAACACGCCAGTCCCACATTTGGTGAAAGCATGGCATTAGTTCGCCCACCCGCATACGCAATTGATCTTCTAGATGAATCCAGGTATTCCATGTTTTATTTTTTCCATATACTTGCTTGGAAATAAAATTAACTTTGTCGTCAAGAGATGCAGAAGAAAATATGTTATTAGATTTAAAATATTTTTGGTCTAGCAACACCATCCAACGAACATGATTCATACCGCCGCCCCAAGGAGCACTAATTGCAGGCATCTTGATAGTCATGCTGGAGTCTGATATTCAGATTTCTTGTAATTGGCTTGCCCAAGTATTACTCCTCTAACTCCACCAATTGGATCAGTACTGTCACCAATGCGTCTTGGAATCAGGTGCACATGCGGATACATCACTGTTTGTCCAGCCGCTTCACCACAATTGATGCCCACATTATAAGCATCACACTCGCCGGCATCTACCATTCTTTGTCCTTCAAACAATGCAGATGCAAATGCTTCTCGAATTAATCCCGGTGTGTTTTCTCTTGGGACAAACAACAAGTGCCCGCGAGTCACTGGAAATCGATCTTGGTATACCACAATATGAAAGTCTTCCCAGACTTTTAAGTCCCACGGGGCAATGCCTTGTTGTTGTGCTGTTACTAGATCCAATCGCATATCAACCCCGTTTGCAGTTGTTGACAATATTCATAAACTCTGTACGCACAGCAGGATCTTTTTTAAACACTCCACCTAGTTTGCTTGTAACAGTTGAGCTACCAACATCCTCTACCCCGCGGCTTTTGACGCAGTAGTGTTGAGCATCAATCACAACAGCAATATCATCAGTTTCAAGAATGTACTGCAATGCATGATACACCTGCTCGGTCAAGCGTTCTTGAATTTGAGGGCGTTTGCTAAAGTATTCAACAACACGATTAATCTTACTCAAGCCAAGTACTTTTTGTTTGGGAATATACCCCACAGTTGCTACGCCATCAATCACAACAAAGTGATGCTCGCAGTTGCTTTGTACGTTGACGTTGCGTTCAACAACCATTTCGTCGTACTTCATCTTGTTGTCTACAGTTGTACATTTTGGAAACGCTTCATAGTCAAGTCCCCAAAAAATTTCATTCACATACATCTTGGCCACACGCTTGGGTGTGTCGATTAAACTATCATCATTTAGATCTAATCCAAGAGTAACCATAATCTGATGCATATGGCGCTCAATGATATCAATCTTTTCTTTGCGGTCAATCTTGTTATCAATTGTGGGAGTTTCTACACCACACTTGACCAAGTGTTCGTGTACACGTTGACCCAGTTCAGGGTCGCATTTTGTTTTGTTATATGACATTTAGAATCCTTCCTTAAGCGGATATAGTTTTTGAAAAGTTGTCACCTTTGTGTGACATTTTTATTTAGCTGTTATTTGGGTTTAATAAAATAACAGTTTAGCATGATTTAATTGAGTTGTCAAACAGTATCACACCGTTTACGGCTTAACATGTGAGATGCCACATGATGTTCGGCTATATTGACCAGTTGGGCTTGTGGAAAGTCTCTAAGATGTAAATTGTCAAAACCCTGGTCAGACATAAACTTTTCAAGATCAATCTTTTGACTGTTTAAATTATTACGTCCCAAACAGTAACCACCGGGGACAATATTCCTGGTCGCCCAAATCTGTGCATGTAATTTGAGTTTGGGTGTGTGCGGCCATGTACCAACATCGTTATGTACAAATGCAATTGGTATGTCGTCACTGGAGTCTAGTTCTAGGCAATTTTTTACTCGAACTCGATCATGCCCAGTTGGATTGTATAAATCATATCCAATGCAACGATCACGCCCAAAATGATTGCAAAGAAAATCAAAGCTCTGGCACATGCGGCTACCTAGCACCACAATAAACCCATCGGGAATATCAGTCAGTTGGGTTACTACTTGTTCGAATATTCGGTAAGCATAAAAATTCTTTCCGTACCCAAACTTTGCAATATCGTCACCATGTTCTTCTTCTTGGTTAAACCAAAAATCATAATTGTAGTTTTCAACTGTGTTGGGTTGGTGTAATATAACAGTGTCTTGATTCATCGATTTTCTTTTTTATCATAGGGACCATTGTCATCGAACCAATATAGGCTACGATGTGGTAGTGACTGTGGAGTTGCATTACTAGTAAAGTAAAATAGCCTTAGCCCATCGCGATGATAGTTGGGATGACAATTTATAGGATCAGGATGACCATGAACCAGTCTTTCGTCGTAGTTCCAAATCAACAGCTTATTGGGCTTGGGTGCAATTCGATGTAAGCATTTAGATCGATCAAAGTTCCAGAATTCAAGATTGCCTCCCCATGCCGAGTCCCATTCTTTGCTGATGTACACTATGACACTTAGTGCACGATTTAGCCCCAGTTGCTCGTTCCAGTTAAAGTCGGTATGTAATTTTAGGCTATCTCCGTTGTTGCATCGCATAAGCCCTGACCCAATCAGCAATGGATCAGGTACTAATTTTTTTAATCCAGTTATGGTCTCTAGCCATTTTATAAACTCTCCACTATTGAGATTTAATACCAGTTCACGAACATGTGGTGCATACTTTAAATTGTTGCACTCTAGCATAAAACTACCATTGCGAGTGAACTTACTCCACATATGATCTGGCATTCGTTCAACATCATCTTGAACATTCTTGAGTACGTCTTTAGGAAGGAAGTCGTCAAACGACAACCAAGGTACCGGAGTACCATAACTGTAATCTACCGCATACCCTTTGGCATCGTACTTGTCGGTTAGCATGTTAATGTCAATCACTTGGTAGGCTCCCTTGTGCAAAGTACTTGGCAAAACATAATCTATTGGTGCTATTGCCTCTGTTGTATTCAGAGAAGTTGTTTGATGCAATACCAAAAATTACACTTTTACTAGGAGTAATGTCTAGCTCTTGACAGAACTTATTCTGTAGCGACCCCCAACGATCGGTGTTGTAGTCAGCTGACCATTCACGCAACAGTTCTAGCCCTAGCCCAGCGCCAAACCTATTGACATATCGTGTTTTATGATGTACTAGCAAACTATCATCATCGTCTTCACGGGTAAGACGCATACCAATTCTGACATGACTTACTGGAAACGTTTTGCTAAGGCTAAATGTAATGTCAGTAATGCAGTCATGATTAAAATCAAATTCAATATCTCGACAGATGCCAAAAAATGCACAATCTACCAAGACCGGGATACCAAGCTCTGTACATTTTTTTAGTATGTCTACAGTTTCGGGATGAACATCACCGGTGTCACTAAAAGGCATGCTTACTACCACTGCATCATTCTTGTCCAAGGACTCTTGATCAATGTAGCACCATCCAGGAAAATAGTTACGCCAACTAGCGGCATGGTACATGTACTCGCCACGAAA
>Ga0164294_10000671_pt1 | contig 32517 bp, 11 predicted proteins | sample GEODES005metaG_FD_111479 | JGI IMG/M metagenome (GOLD analysis project Ga0164294, IMG submission 111479) | Oligotrophic lake water microbial communities from Sparkling Lake, Wisconsin, USA - GEODES005 metaG | ecosystem: Environmental > Aquatic > Freshwater > Lake | place: USA: Sparkling Lake...
CCCAGCGCGCGGGACTGGAGTTGCTGGCCTTCGGTGGGCGATTCGTCGAGATCGGTAAACGCGATGTCTACGAGCACACCCGCGTCGACCTCTACCCGTTCCGGCGAAACCTGTCGTTCTTCTATGCCGATCTGGCGTTGATGACCACCAGCGATCCGAAACGGATCGGTGTGCTGCTCCGCAAGGTCTACGAACTGGTCGGCGACAGCGTGCTGCCGGTTCCGGAACACACCGTCTATCCGTTAGCCGAGGCCCCCACCGCGGTCCGGACGATCAGCGCCGCCGAACACACCGGCAAGCTGGTGCTGTCCGTGCCGCGCAGCGGGGAGACGCCGGTGGTGGTGCCGCCGCAGCAGGCACAGGTCTTCCGTGCCGATGGCAGTTACATCGTCACCGGCGGGGTTGGCGGACTCGGGCTGTTCCTGGCTGCGGTGATGGCCAACGGTGGGTGCGGACGGATCGTGTTGACCTCACGATCCCAACCGAATCCCCAGGCGCAGAAAACGATTGACAGATTGAAGGCCGGTGGAGCCGACATCCAGGTCGAGGCGGGCAACATCGCCGACCCGGACACCGCGGCACGGCTGGTCAAGGTGGCGACCGCGACCGGTCTGCCGTTGCGCGGCGTTCTGCACGCCGCGGCCGTCGTCGACGACGCCACACTGGAAAACATCACCGCGGAACTGATCGAGCGGGACTGGGCGCCCAAGGTTCATGGTGCGTGGTATCTGCATGAAGCGACCGCGGACGCGCAGCTGGACTGGTTTTGCAGCTTCTCCTCGGCCGCGGTGCTGCTGGGCTCGCCGGGACAGGGCGCGTATGCGGCGGCCAACAGCTGGTTGGACGCCTTCACGGCCTGGCAGTGCAGGCAGGGCGTGCCTGCCAGCTCGATCGCCTGGGGTGCTTGGGCCGACATCGGCGCCGGCGCGGGTGTGGCGCAACGCGGCAACGTGACGATGATCAATCCCAAGGATGGCGCGTACGCCTTCCGGGAACTGCTTCGTCACCACCGCAGCTACACCGGCTACCTACCGCTGCACGGGATGCCGCTGTTGACCGCACTCGCGGCACGCAGCCCGTTCGCCGAAGCGTTCCGCGATGGGGAGGGCGCCCGCGCGGTCGGGATTCCGTCCGTGCGGGCCGAACTCGCCACTCTCGCACCGGACGAATGGCCGAACCGCTTACGTCGGGTGGTTACCGACCAGGCTGGCCTGATCCTGCGCCGGGCGGTCGACCCCGACCGCTCGTTCGCCGAACACGGTCTGGATTCCCTCGGCATCCTCGAACTGCGAACACAGATCGAGACCCAGACCGGTGTGCGCCTGACTCCCAAAACGATCGCCACCTACAACACCGCGCGGACGCTGGCGGGTCATCTCACCGAAGCCCTGGCCGCAGACGAAAAGTAAGCCCACACGGGTCAGTCGGTGACGACCTGGTACTGGGATGGCGCCGAAGCCAGCAGGCTCCGGATCTCGTCGACGCAGCGCTGCGGCGCGGGCGCGGGCGCGTGGGTGTGGTACTCGACGAGCAGTTGATCGTCGTAGGTGCAGCAGGTGTAGAAGTCGACGTTGGCGGACGAAGCGAATAGCACTTCGCTGCGGTACTCCTCGATCGTCAGCCCGGGCGGGGTACGAACCGGCGGCATCTCACCACCATCGGTAGCCATGACGACATCGGGCAATCCGGGCGGATTCCCCTCGTACTGCAACTGGTAGTGCAGCAACGACTGCTGGACAACGCCATCGGCCAGGTCCGACCGGAACGCCTCGGCGATGTCCCGGGCCAGGCTCACAATGTCGGTGTCGGCCTTGATCTCGGCGAGATAGGTAGCCATGCCCAACGGGTTGGTCGATTCCATCGCTCCGACCGGAGGGGTCAGGAAAAACCGCAGATCGACCGGATAGATGTACGGGATCGGAATGTGCGGGGTGCCGCGCAACCGCCACTCCGCCAGCAGAATCGCCGCCGCCGTCACCGAGTTGAGGCTGACCCGATTCGCGACGCACATGTCGCGCAAGTCCCTCGTCTCCTGCCGCGACAACCGGCACCGGACCGTGGGAACCCGCACCGGCAATTGCTTTCCGCCGGCGGGATTGCGCCTCGACGGCGGCAACTCGTAGGCGAACATCGCGGGAAAGAGTCGCTCCAGGCCGGACTGCTGTTGCTTTTCGACGCCACGCTCCTCGAGGACGGCTTCCAAGGACAGCGGTACGGCTTCAGCCTTGATCGGACCGGCAACGCCGCCGGTACTCAGATCGGTGTACCACCCCATCAACTGCTCGAGTAGGGCGAACTGGTGGTGGCCGTCACCCATGGCGTGATGGGTGTACAGCGTGATCTCGGACCGTTGTTCACCCACTTTCACCCGAAGGTTGACCAGTGCGACCGACTGGTCGGGCATCCGTTCGACAACCGTGCCGCCGTCCTTCTCCAGCCAGATTCCCGGGTGCAGATAGTCGTCGGCAACGATTTGATGCCGCCCGTCGCCGGCCGGCTCGAGGTGGCTGGTCAGCACCGGATGCACGCGGAGCAACGTGTCGAACGCATCGGACATCGCGGCCACGTCGATCCGGCCGCTCACGCTCAGGCTGATCCCGATGAAGTTGCGGCCTTGGGCGAAGATCTCCTCAGATCGTGCCAGGTACCGAATCGGTGATGACGCAAACACTGTCGGACCTTCCCTTGTTATGTGTTGTCATGTTGCGGCCACTCATCGGCTGGTGCTCGCTCTGCGATAGCCGACGACGATCGGCCACGCGCAGACAGCGACGATCCCTGCGGACCAGGCCAGCGTCTGGAGCATAGGAACCAGAACCGGACCGCCCACCGACAGGCCCCGCATCGCATCCACTGCGGTCGACATCGGCTGATAGCGGACGAACGGCTGCACCCAGTCCGGGTACTTGTCCAACGGCACGAGTCCGGTGCAAAAGAAGGTGCCGATTAGGCCAACGATCTGAATTGCCTCCACCAGAACAGCTTTGGGCCAAAAGAGCGCAATCGCTGTGACGGCGGCCGCGAATGCGACACCGAACAGCACCGGAACTATCAGCCACAGCAATGCGGCCGCTACACCCTCGTGGAAGCGGAACCCGAGGATTATCCCGGTGATCAGGATGACCAGCGTGGTGCCGAAGAGACGGACAACTTCGGCACTCAGCCGGGCCAGCAGGCCCGCAGCGCGGTGGACCGGTAGCACCCACAGCCGGGCCAGGAACCCGTCGTTGCGCTCGGCGCTGATACCGACCATGCCGGCCGTCGACCCAGACATCGCCGCGAGCAAGGCAACCAGTGGCACGCTGCGATACAGGCTGTTCTCGCCGGTGGCGACGGTGATCGACTCCCCGAGAACGACATCGAGGGTGAGCAGGAACCCGACCGGCAGCAGCAGTGCGTGCACGATCGTGATGGGGTTGCGCACCAACCGAACCAGCAGGCGCTTGGAAAGCACCACGGTGTGTGACAGCAGGTGGGCAGGCGAGTTCTCCGAATGAGCTTGGGCGTCAACGGCGCTCGGCGCGCCCGCAAGTACCGTCATCAGGATCTCCGCCGGTAGACCACGACGGCCACTGGCAGGGTCACAGCGATGATACCGACCGTCCACGCCAGGGCCGGTCCCACCACCGACCAGCTGACCGGTACCGCCCACGCTCCCGAGTCACCGGCCAGGGACTGCAGTGCATAGACAAGTTGGGAGACCGGCTGATCGCGGACGACGGGCTGGATCCATTCGGGAAAATGTTGCAGCGGTTGCAGTCCCACCGACAGGTACCCGAAGATCAGCTGCGGTAGTAGTAGCCACTGGGTGGTCGCCGCGGGATTGCGGGAATTGGTGCCGATGACGTCACCGAGGAACGCCAGCGCCAAGCCGGTCAGAAGCACCAGCAGACAGAACGCCGCTATGTAGAGCGGGCCGCGATGGAATCGGAAACCGATGACGTAGCCGCACGCGAGTGCGACGGCCAGTCCAATCACACACCGGTAGATGCTCGCCGTGATTCGGGCGACCAATGGGGTCAGCGATGCGATGGGCAGGGCCTGAAGCCGTCGGTTGAGTCCCTGCACCGAATCGGTTGCGGCCCGGAATGCCGTCGAGACGGATGCGAATGCGATGGCCTGCAACGCGATCAGCGGCATCAGGTACTGCGCGTAGCTGCTCATCGGCAGGTCCGGTCCACTCATGAGCCGGTTCAGCGGGATGTAGAAGCTCGCGGTCACCGCCGCCGATGCCGCGACGCCAACCGCCACCTCGCCGTTTCGCACGGTGGGAACGATCATCCGCGCGGCGAGCACCCACCACTGCTGCACGGTGGACGGCGTGGGCCGCGCGCCGGTCAGCACGCTCATGACAACGCCTGGCCGGTGATGACCTCGGTTTCGGCGGTCGGATCCGCGGTGAGCGCGAGGAACACGTCGTCGAGCGACGGTTTGCGCAACACGATGTCCGCCAACTCGATGTGAGCCGAGTTAATCCGCCACAACGCCGCACTGAGCGTGCCCGGTCCGTCGGGGGCGGGAATGGTTATGCGGTCGGAGTCCGCGGAGATCGCGGACCGGCCCGCCGCAGACTGCAGTGGCCCAAGCGCATCGGCGACGGCGGGCAGATCGGCGAGACGGCGGGGCACGATCTCACACCAGGTTCCACCGGTGCGCTCCTTGAGTTCATCAGCGGTTCCGCGCGCGATGACGGTGCCGTGGTCGATCACGACGATCCGATCGCTCAACGCGTCGGCCTCCTCGAGATACTGCGTGGTAAGCAGCGTCGCGATACCCGCGTCCTTGAATGTGGTAACCAGCTGCCAGACGGCTTGACGACTCCGCGGGTCCAGGCCGGTGGTCGGCTCGTCGAGGAACACCACCTCGGGGCGCACCACCAACCCGCAGGCGATGTCGACCCGTCTGCGCATGCCGCCCGAGTAGTTGCCGACCCGGCGGCCGGCGGCCTGTTCGAGGTCGAACTCGCGCAACAGGTCACGGGCTCGTGCCTGCGCCTCCGACTTCTTCAAGCCTTGCAACCGGCCGAACATCACCAGGTTCTCATAGCCACTCAACATGTCGTCGAGAGCGACGTGCTGTCCGGTCAGCATGATCGACCGGCGGACCATCGCCGGATCGGTAACGACGTCATGGCCGGCTACCAGTGCGCGGCCACGATCGGGTTTGGTCAACGTCGACAGGATTTCCACCGTGGTGGTCTTGCCGGCGCCGTTGGGTCCGAGTAGCGCGACCACCTCGCCCCGGCCGACATCGAACGAGACATCGCGCAACGCGGCAACCGCCCCGAAGGATTTGCCGATGCCTTGGACGTCCACACCTTTGTCGGACTGCGACATCTTTTCCTAACCTATTCGTCGTCGTCGAAGACAGCTGCCGACAGGTCCACCAGGGCGAGCGCTTCGTCCTCGGTGTCCTCGCCACTGTCCTGGTCGCCCTCGACCGCTTCGCCGATCAGTTGGATCAACGTGGCCGGGAACTGCTCGGCCAGCGACTCAAGGGTATTGCTCGACACGCGGCGACGGTCAAACCACCAGTCCACGTGTAGCACGCCGCCGTGCCGGTAGACCCGCAATTCGATCGGATGGCCCAACCCCGGGAGGGTCTGGCGTACCGCCAACTCGGTGTCACTGTCGAACTGCACCGGCGCATCACTGGCTTGCCATTCCGGGATCATGCCCAGATTGCAGACGAAGATATCGGCCGCCGGCGTCGCCGCGAGCAACGTGGCCGTCGGGGCATGCAGGTATCTGAGCAGTCCGTAGCCGATCCCGTGGTGAGGCACCGCAGTGAAGGTCTGACGGACCTCGTCGAGCAACTGCGCCGCACTGGCGCCGGCGGCATCCACGCAGGCCAACGGGATTGGGTAGATCGTCGAAAACCAGCCCACCGTGCGACGGAAGTCCAACTCCGGGCGCAGCACCGACCGCCCCGCACCGGCGAGGTCGATGGCAATCACGCCCTCGCCGACGGTGGTCGCGATCACGCGGGATAGCGCGGCAAGCACGATCTCATCGGTGGACGTCTGCAGCAACCGACGCGCGTTATCTACCAGGGACGTCTGCTCGAGCGTGAGTGCCGTGGCCACCCGGATCAGATCCTCCGGACCTGGCGGGCCGGCGCTCTGAGGCTCAGCCACCCGAAGGGTCGCCTTCGCCGCATTGTCGATCCAGTAGCCGCGCCGGTCGAGCACAGCCGGGTGCCCGGCCAATGCCGCAGCGCGTTGCGACCACTCCCGCCAACTGGTGGTGGCCGGTTCGAGAGCGATATCGCTGCCGGCTAGCCGTTGCGCGAACGCAGTCAGTAGGTCGGTCACGATGACCTCCCGTGACGCGGCGTCATCGACGATCTGCAGCACGGTGAGAACCAGGAACCGTGGGTCTCCCCCGGCGCCGGCGACAAAAGTTGCCGTCACCGGCAGACCGTTGAGATCCTGGCCCGCCAGCGTCTCGGCGACGACGGCCGAGAGTTCCTCCCGCTCGCGCGGGCCGCCCGGCTCCGCATCAGCCGGCAGCGCCCGCTCCAGCAGGCCAGTGAAGTCGCCCGGCTCGCCGATCTCCTGTTCCCACGTCCCCGCCCGTTGCACAACCCGCATTCGCAGCGCGTCGTGGTGGTTGATCACCGCGGTTAACACGGCACGCACGTCGTCGGCGCTGATCCGGGAGTCGATCCGCAACACCATCGGCACCCGCCAGCGCCCGGGTTCAGCCAACCCGCTGTCCAGGAATCGGGCGATATTGGGCGGGAGCGGGGAACTCAGCCCGTCGCTGAGGGGACCCGTCAACCCGCCGGCGGCGTACCGGGCCACCAGGGTGTCGGCCAGCGCGGCAAGATTGTCGTGGTCGTAGAGATCCTGCGGGGTGAGGTCCACACCCTCATGCGTCGCGGTCATCGCGACACCGATCGCCAGCAGCGAATCTCCGCCCAGTTCGAAGAAGTTGTCGCTGGGCGAGACGGTCGCGACGCCGAGGCATTGCGACCAGATCCGCTGCAGTGTCGCCTGCATCTGGGCATGCGCGTCCACCGCGGTGCTTGCCTGACCGGCCACCGTTTGCGACACCTCGACTGCCATACCGTTTTGGGCCTGCCCATCGACCGGACGCGAGACGGTCGAGGACGGTTCAACCCAGTGGCGTTGTCGCACAAAGGGATACCCCGGAAGCGTAGTACGCCGGGCATCATCGCCGAGCAGCGCAGAGAAGTTCACATCAACTCCGGCTGACCATAGCTGTCCCAGCGCCAGGAGGAAGGCGTCCCGGTCATCCCTGTTCTGCAGGGGGTGCCGCATGAGCCGGATCGCGCGATGGGCCGGCGTCCACTCCGGCAGGCGCACCGCTGAACCGGTCAAACTGCCGCCCGGCCCGACCTCGACGAGAACCCGGTGCGCCGAGCCCAGCAGCACCCGAAGGTCGTCGGCGAACCGCACGGTGGACCGGATGTGTCTGGCCCAGCGATTCGGATCGGTGGCCTCGTCTTCGGTCATCCAGGTGCCGGTGACGTTGGACAGCATCGGAATTCGCGGCGGGTGCAACGTCAGGGTGGCGAGATACTCGGCGAACGGCGGCAGTACCGAGTCCATGGACTTGGAGTGGAAGGCGTGCGAAGTGCGGACCCGCCGGGCCAGGATGCCTTGGTCGCCCAGACGATTGGTGAACTCTCGGATCGCATCCTCGGGGCCTGCCACCACGCAGCTACCCGGTTCGTTGATCGCGGCAATGTCGATCTCGGGGGTGAGATGATCGGCGATGTCGTCGGGTCCGGCCGCCACGGCGACCATCGCGCCCGCCGGTGCGGCGTGCATAAGGCGGGCTCGCATCGAAACCACCTTGATCGCCGTCGGCAGGTCGAAGATACCCGCGACGGTGGCGGCTACCAGTTCGCCGATGCTGTGGCCGGCGAGCGCTTCGGGGGCGACCCCGTAGGACATGATCAGTTGGGCCAGTCCGTATTCCACTGCGAACAGGGCGGGCTGAGCGAGATCGGTGGACTCCAGGTTCTCTCCGTCGAGCACCTCTGCGAGCAAGTCGATACCGAGTTCGGTGGCGAAGCCTTCAGCGCACCGGTCGAAGTGTTGCCGGAACACCGCCTCGGTCTCGTACAGTCCGCGCGCCATGCCGATGTGCTGAGCGCCCTGGCCGGGGAACAGGAACGCGACCCGGTCGCCACCGGCCGCAATGTCTGGACATTGCCCGATCGAGACATTGTCGTGTTCGGCGGCGGCCAGGATCGCGGCGGCATCGGCACGCTCGTGGGCGACCGCGACCATCCGGTGTTCCTCGGCACGCCGCCCCGCCAATGTGAATGCCACGTCGGCCAGCGCAAGATCTTCGTCGCGGGACAATTCCTCGGCTAGCGCGATCCGGGCCTGCTGCAGTGACTCGGGGGTGCGCGCGGACAGCACCAGCACCTGCGGGCCGTTTTCGGCGGCGCGAGCGGTCTGCGGCGCTTCCTCGACGACAACGTGGGCGTTGGTGCCACCGACGCCGAAGGAGCTGACTCCGGCGCGTCGCGGAGCATCGGATTCCCATGGCGCGTAATGGTTCTGCACCACGAACGGGGTGCCGTCGAGGTGCAGTTCCGGGTTGGGTGCGGTGTAGTGCAGCGTGGGCGGTATCGCCTTGTGCTTGAGGCACAGAATGGCCTTGACAAGACCGGTGATGCCGGAGGCCACCTCGAGGTGGCCGATGTTGGACTTCACCGAACCGAGAACGCAGGGCGCCTTCCGGTCCTGCGTTGAGACCTCGAAGGCCTGCCGCAATGCCTCGACCTCGATCGGATCACCCAGTGGTGTGCCGGTTCCATGGGTCTCGACGAATCCGATCGTCGAGGCGTCCACCCCGGCGACGGCATGTGCCTCGGCGACCACCTCCGCCTGTCCTGCGACGGCGGGCGCGGCATAGGTCATCTTGACCGAGCCGTCGTTGTTGATCGCCGATCCGCGGATCACGGCATGGATGCGGTCACCGTCCTCGAGGGCCGCCTCGAGGGGTTTGAGAATCAGCGCGGCGACCCCGCTGCCGAAGATGGTTCCGTCGGCGCGAGCGTCGAACGGCCGGCAGTGGCCCAGTGCCGACACCATCGAACCCTGCTCGTACCAGTAGCCGACGGGATGGGGCACCCGCAGCGACGCGGCGCCGGCAAGGGCCATGTCGGATTCTCCGGAGAGCAGACTCTGACAGGCCAGGTGCACCGCCACCAAGGACGACGAGCACGCGGTCTGGACCGACAGGCTTGGGCCGCGCAGATTGAACTGATGTGAGACATGCGTTGCCAGATAATCCTTGTCGTTCTGCAACGACAGGTTGATCATCTCCAGGGTGGGCCCCTCGCCGACGATCGTCTTGGGGTCGCGCTGGGACATCAGGTTGTAGAGCAGGTAGCCACTGGCCGAGCAGGTTCCGAAAACACCGATCGCACCGTCATAGGTGGCGGGGTCGTAACCGGAATCCTCGAACGCGTGCCAGGCGGTCTGGAGGAAGAGTCGTTGCTGCGGGTCCATCATGCGAGCGGCGACCGGCGTCATTGAAAAGAATTCGGCGTCGAACTCCTCGACTCCGTCGAGCAGAGCGGCCCGTCGGATATAGGCGGGATCAGCCAGCGTTTTGGCCGAGACACCCGCTGCGGTCAGGGCCTCCTCAGACAGGGTGACCACGGACTCCTCACCGCGGCGCAGGTTGTCCCAGAACGCCGAAACCGAGGGCGCCCCGGGGAATCGGCCGGCCATCCCGATCACGGCAATCGCGTTCGGCGCATCATCTGCTGAGAGCACGTACTCGGCGCCCATGGTTATTCGCCCTGTCCCTTCGGTTTGCGTTGCCGTGCACCCTGGCGGGCCAGGGCGCGCTGCTGGGCCCGGGCGCCGAGCCCCGACGCCGGTGCCGCCACAGCGGTCGCCGTGTCGTAACCCATCCTCTCGCACAGGGCACCGGCCAGCGCCGAGATCGTTGGGTAGGCCCAGATGAGCGCGGCGGGCAACTTGATTCCCAGGCCCGCTTCGAGCCTGTTCCGCAGTTCCAGCGCCATCAGCGAATCCAGACCGAGGGATTCCATCGCCTGGTCGTGCTGGAGCGGTTCGGTGGAGCGCAGCACCGAACGGATCGCGTCGGCGATTGCGGCCGCGAGCCGGTCCGGGCGCTCGGCGGGATCGGTGGCATCCAGCTCGGCGCGGATCCGGCCGCTGTCGGCCGACGCGGCCGGGGCGGCCGCCGATTCGGCCAATCTGGCGAACAACGACGACTCCTGGGCGGCGGGGAAGGACGTGAACCACTGCCGCGCATCAAGGCTGAACACCCCGGTGTGAGCGCGGTCGGCGGCAAGGACGAGTTCCATGGCCGCCATGCCCTGCTCAGCGGTGATCATCGAGAAGCCCAGACCGGCGAAGAACTGTGCGCGGCCCACCTCGGCCCACGGGCCCCAGTTGATCCCGACGGCCGGCAGGCCCAGGGCGCGCCGGTAGGACACCAGTCCGTCGACCCACGCGTTGGCCGCCGCGTAGGCGCCCTGCCCGGGCGATCCGAGCATCGACGACGCCGACGAGAAAGTCATCCACCAGTCCAGGTCGAGATCTGCAGTGGCCGAGTGCAACCACCAACTGCCCGCGACCTTCGGGGCGAACACCTTCGCCGCAGCCGACTCTGACATGTTGAGCACGATCTCGTCGGCCAGCACCACGGCGCTGTGCAGCACCCCGGCCAGCTGGAATCCTGCGGCGACAACCGCGGCGACGAGACGCTGGGCGGTGTCCGGTTCGGCGATGTCCCCGGTGACGATCTCGATCCGGGTGCCAGCGGTGGTCAACTCAAGGATTGCCGCTTGCGTTTCGGCGCTCGGCGACGAACGTCCATTGAGCACAACAAGTCCCGCGCCCTGGCTGGCCAGCCACCGTGCGAACACGAAGCCCAGCCCGCCCATGCCGCCGACGACGATGTAGCCGCCGTCGCGCCGAACCAGAGGCAGCGGCGGCGCAGCAGAGACCGCCTCGACACTGCCGTGTGCGGGCATCGACAGAACAACACCGCCGCTGCGTTCACCGGAATACACCGCTCTGAATGCCTCGGCCGCCTGATCCAGACTGAACTCGGTCATGGGCAGCACCGGCAGCTCACCATCGACGACCCGGCGCAGGATCTCCGACAACTGCTGATAGCGCTGCGGACGGCGGCGCAGATACACCTCGAGGTCGACGACCGAGAACGAGGCGCCTGCGGCCAATCCGGCCAACCCCAGCGCCGAATCCGCGGCGATGTCCTGCTTGCCAAGTTCGACGAAACGACCGCCCGGGGCGAGGAGCTTCACACCGCGCCGGATCGACTCGCCGGGCGATGAGTTCACCACGACGTCCACGCCGTTGTCATCGGTGGCGCGCATGACCTCGTCGGCGTAGTCGGGGTTGCTCGAATCGCCGATGTAGTCGACACCGAGTTCGCCGAACTCGTCGCGTTGCTCCTGCGAACCCGCGATGACATACACGCGGGCCCCGACCATCTTCGCGACCGACACCGCCGCAAGCCCGACGTCGCCGGCGACGCAATGAATCAGCACCCGATCGCCGGCGGCCAACCGACCGACCTCGCATAGCGAGTGCCACGCGGTGAGATAAGCGGCGCCGATTCCAGCCGCCTCACGGTCCGGAATCGACTCCGGTGCGGCCACGACGAGATCGGCGAGGGTCGTCAGATAGGAACCGAATGTGCCTGCGCCGAAAGCGATCACCCGCTGGCCGATCTCGACCGTGTCGACAGCGGATCCGCGCGCGGTGACAACACCAACACACTGGATGCCCAGCGCCGGCGAGCCGGCACCCGTCACCGGGTAGGCGCCTGTCGCCTTGAGCACGTCGCTGAGATCGACGCCCGCCGCAGTGATCCGTACCTCGACCTCACCAGCCTGGGGCGGTGTCCGTTTGACGGCGTGCAGGCTCAGGGTGTCGAGTTGGCCGGGTTCGGTGATCTCGAGTCGGACCGCGCCGACGCCGTCGAGGTCGACCATCCGGGGATGGGTTTCCACGGCAAGCTCACCGGTGGCGGTGGTGGGCGCGGGAACCACGCGATTGACGTACCGCCGGCCGTCGCGCAGAGCGACCTCATCGTCGTCTGGCCCGGCGAGCAGTTCGGTGATCAAGGCGGGTACCGAGCCGGTGTCCTCGGCGTCGATGTCGACGATCGTGGTCCGCAACTCGGGATGCTCGAAGATCAGCACCCGCACGATGCCACGAAACTCCGCCTGCGCCAGGGTTACCGTGTCATCCGTCTCGACTTGCTGGGCTCCGCGCGTGACGATCCACAGCCGCGGGTTGGTCCTGGAGGTTAGTTGGGACACCGTCTTGACGATCTCCGCAATCAGCATCGTGCGGGACTGCGCCAGGGCGAGTTGCTCGGTGATGCTGAGCGCCTCGTCCGCCGACCTGGATGGGCACGCGACCACGATGGCGTCCCACGAGATGTCGGATCGGATCAGCGCGGCACGGATTTGTTCCGGATCATCGGCGGGCACCACCTGACGGTTGGTTCCCGCCGGCAGGCCCGACAGCAGTTCCGCATCACCGACCACCAGAACCGAGTCGAGAACCGCGGCCGGCTTGACCAGATCCGTCGGCTCCCACACCGTCGTGAACAACCGACTGGTGATTCCGTTTGCTCCGGGGGCCTGCAACACCGCCATATCGACTTCGTCGATCTCCAGCAGTACCCGGCCACCCGAATCCGTGAGGAAAACATGTCCGACATAGCGGTCCGGGCGGGGAGTCTCGCGCAGCGTGGCGACCGCGGCGACGCCGGCAGTCAGATCGCCGTAGACCCGGACCCCGGCCAGTCGTACCGGGAGCACCATCGCCGGCTCCTCGGACCCGCCGACCGCCAGATCCTTCGCGACCTTGGCCGCGCCGAGGGTCTGCATCGCGATGTCCATCATCACCGGGTGCAGGATGAACCGTCGCGCCGACTTCTTTGCCCCCGGGGGAAGCGCCACCTCGGCTCTTCCCACTCCGGCGTCCGAAACGCCCAGGCCGACGATTCCCTGGAACGCGGGCCCATGTTGCTGGCCCGCGCCACGCAATTGCCGGTAGAGCTCCTCGGGATCGAGCTCGGTCAGCGTGTCGGTCGCGGGCACCTCACCGGGCTGACGGCTGTCGCGCTCCAGCGTGGCGGTAGCATGGGTAGTCCATCCGGAATCGGTTCTGCGCGAGCGGATTTCCACTCTCGGCTTGGATTCGTCACCCTGCAGCGTGGTCACCACGGTGGTGTTCGGGGCCACAATCATCACCTGGTCCAGGCACAATTCGCTGATGGTCCACGGTCGCGGGTCGCCGGAACCGAATGCGTCTGTCACGGCAGCGAGTGCCAGTTCAGCGTAGGCCGCTCCGGGCAGGACGCACGCGTCACCGACGCGGTGGTCATCGAGCCACAGCAGGTCCGGACCAAGTGTGCTCTCCCAGATCCGGACACCGTTGATCGGATCCGTCACACCGATACCCAGCAGGGGGTGGGTGCCCATCGGGGTGGTGGCACCGGTGGTGATGCGGTGGCGGGTGTGGTGCCAGGGCGTGGCGGGCAGCGTTACCCGATACCCGGACGGGCCATCGGTGTCCGGTGCGCGGGTGGTGTTGAGGTTGGTCTGAAACGTGACGGTGTCATCGGTGTCGCGCGCCAGGGTGCCGAGGCTGTGGTGATGCTTATCGCCCAGGGTGTCGGAGATGGCATGGGTGAGCAATGGGTGCGGGCTGACCTCGATGAAGGTGCTGTTGCGCTCCCCGGCCGCAGCAACCGCCTGGCTGAAGCGGACCGGGTTACGTAGGTTGGCTACCCAGTGCTGGGCGTCGAAAACCGGCGCGGGACCTGCCTTGTCGACCGTGCTGATGATCGGGATCCGCGGGGCCTTTGGCGCCAGTCCGGCCAACTCCACCTGCAATTCCGGCAGGATCGGGTCGATGGTCGGATGGTGGGAGGCCACGTCGACCTCGACCCGCCGCGCCAGGCGGTCCTGTGCCGCCACCAGTGCGACCAACTCGTCGACGTCTCCCGGCGGCCCGGCGATCACCGTTTGACGCGGGGAGGCGTACACCGCCACCGTCACCCGGGGGTGCGAGGCAATCAGCGCCTCGGCGGCGTCGGCGTCGAGTTCCAGCAGTGCCATCGCGCCCTGACCGGACAACCGCGCCATCAACCGGGATCGGGTCGCGATCACCTTTAGTCCCTCGGCCGCGGTTAGCACGCCCGCTACCACCGCCGCCGTGACCTCGCCCATCGAATGCCCGATCACGGCGTCGGGCTCGACTCCGCGGGATCGCCACAGTGCGGTCAGCGCAAGCTGAATACCCACCAGTGCGGGCTGAATCTGCTCAATTCCGGTCAGTGCCCGTCCGCTGGACAGCAAATCATGTAGCGAAAAGCCCACCTGGGCAAGGAAATCCGGTTCTAGCTCGGCGACGGCCGCGGCGAATGCCGGCTCGTCGGCCAGTAGCTGCCGGCCCATACCCGCCCACTGCGAACCCTGGCCCGAATAGAGGAAAACAGTTCCGGGGCCGCACGTTCCGTCGTGGGCACTGACCAGACCCACCGCCGATTCGCCGGCGGCCAGAGCCCGCAACCCGGCTACCGCATGAGGGTGATCACGGGCGCACACGGTCGCGTGGCGGGGATGGCGGGTCCGGCGGTGGTTGAGCGTATGAGCGATATCGGGCAGTGCCACCGGCGATCCGGCCCCATCCATCCAGTCCGCCAGGACCCCCGCCAGCGCCGCGATCCGGTCCACGGACTTTCCGGACACCACGAGGGTGGACGCCGGCGGCGGTGTGACCCTCTCCGGTGCAACATCTTCCGGCGCCTGCTCGAGGACGATGTGAGCGTTGGTTCCGGAGACGCCGAACGACGAAACCCCGGCGCGGCGCGGCCGGCCGGTCACCGGCCAGTCCCCTCCGGTGGCCGCAATGCTCATCCGGGCAGCGGACTCGCTGGCGTGCGGGGTGAGTTCGGAGAAGTTGAGGTGGCGCGGAATGTAGCCGTTGCGCAGGCTCAGGACAGTCTTGATGAAGCCGGCCACTCCTGCGGCAGCCTCCAGGTGACCCAGGTTCGTCTTCACCGAGCCGAGCATCAACGGCGGCGAATCGGCCCGGTCGGCGAACACCTGACCCAGCGCCTCGAGTTCGATCGGGTCACCCAGCGGCGTGCCGGTGCCGTGCGCCTCGATGTAGTCGATGTCGCTGGGCTCCAACCGCGCCGCCGTCAGCGCCTGGCGCAACAGCGCCTGCTGTGCCGGTCCGTTGGGAACGGTGACGCCACTGCTGGCCCCATCCTGATTGACCGCCGAACCCCGCACGACCGCCAGGATGCGGTCGCCGTCACGCTGGGCGTCTTCGAGGCGTTTGAGTACCACCACCCCGCACCCTTCGCTCCGGACGTAACCGTCTGCGGCGGCATCGAAGGTCTTGCACTGCCCGTCCTTGGCGAGCATGCCCCACCGCGAGCAGGCGATGCTGGCACCGGGGTTGAGCAACAGATTGGTGCCGGCCACCAGTGCGGTGTCGCTCTCCCGGCTCCGGAGGCTCTGGCAGGCCAGGTGGATGGCCGTCAGGGATGACGAGCACGCGGTGTCGAGGACCATTGCCGGGCCCCGCGCACCGAGGAAGTACGACAGTCGACCGGCCGCAAAGTTCGCGGAGTTCCCGGTGAGGACGTAGGCGTCGAGATCGTCCTGAGCCATCCCTGACGAGAGGTTGAGCATGTAGTCGTAGGCGGTCTGACCGACGAATACTCCGGTCTGGGTGCCGCGGATGGTCCGCGCCGGAATGCCGGCGTCCTCCAACGCTTCACACGCGACCTCGAGGAGGAGTCGGTGTTGCGGATCTATCGCCTCGGCCTCGCGCGGGGAGATGGCGAAGAACTCCGCGTCGAACTCCTCGGGTTGCCAGCCGGTGAGGAACCCGCCCTCACGGTTGCAGATCGTCCCGGGCACGGTGTGATCGTCGGTGTAGTAGGCATCGGCGTCCCAACGTTCGGCGGGAACGCGAACTATTCCACTGCGGCCCTCTTTGAGCAGTTCCCAGTACTGCTCGGCGTTGTTCACCCCGCCGGGGAACCGGCAGCCGATGCCGACCACAGCGATAGGTTCGGTGCTCGATTTCTCGGCGATCTCCAGACGCGAGGACAGATCGTCGATTTTGCGTAGCGCATCGGTAATGATCGCGCGGGAGCGATCAGGCTGTGCGGCGGTCAATTCGCTTGGCCCAGCCGTTCGGACAGTTGCCGGAGCAGATCGTCATCAGTCAGGTCGTCGTACTCGTCACCGTCGGCCTCGTGTGCATCAGCCAGTTCCGGAAGGACAGTCGACAGATAGTCGCTGAGGGCCTCGACACTCGGGTAGTCGAAGACGACGGCCGGAGTGAGCGTTTCGCCCAGGCTCGCGCTAAGGCTGCGGGACAGCGTGACACTCATCAGCGAATCCATGCCCAGTTGGAAGAAACCCGCCGCCGGATCGAGAATCTCCGAGGTCGGCAGTCCCATGACCGCCGAGGCAAGGCCACCGACGTGCTCCGCCAGCAGAGCGCGGCGCTGCTCGGATGGGCACTCGCGCAGCGCTTTCCGGAACTCGCCCTCCGCAACATCGCCGCCCGCACCGGCGTCGGCGACCAGGATGTCGTCGACGATCCGCAGCGCGCCACGGGTGCGGTACGCCGCGGCCAGCAGCGGCCAATCGGCATCCACCACTGTGGAGCGCACCGGTGCACCGGGAGCGATCATCATCGGCAGCGCGCGAATCGCCACCTCATCGGCCATCGGCACCAGACCGGAGTCCGACGTCACCTGGCTGGTGCCGGCCTGCAGACCTGCCAGCGACTTCCACAGCCCCCAGTTCACCGTGGTGGCCGCCAGGCCGAGGTTGCGGCGGGCGAAGGCGAAGGTGTCCAGGAAGGTACTGGTCGCGGTGTAGTGGGCCAGCCAACGCGATCCGAGCAGACCGGAGATCGACGAGAACAGCACGAACTGGCGGACGTCGGTCTTCAGCGACAGCGCGTGCAGCACCTCGAGTGCGTCCAGTTTCGGACCGAACATGGTGGCGACGTCGTCGTCGGTCATGCCCGAAAGCGCTACCGGCCCGCCGGCGAAGGCCGCCAGATAGATGCCCTCGAGTGCAGGCAGATCGGCACCGAACCTCTCGAACAGCGCCGACATAGCGGCCGGATCTGTGGCGTCGGCCGCAACCTGGATCAGGGTGGTCCCCGTCGAGGCGAGTTGCCGGGCCACCTCGTCGAGGCGCCCCCCGGGGTTTCGCGACACCGCGACAATCGTTCCGGCGCCCATGTCGGCGAGTTGCTGAATCAGATGCGGGCCGATGTGTCCGGTGGCTCCGATAACCAGATGGCTGGTGTCATGGCTGATCACGTCGGCTGGTGTTACCCACCCGGCGACGTGCTCGAGGCGAGGAACGTAGCGTGCACCCGCCCGGTACACGACCTGATCCTCGCCGTCCGCCGCCCGCGACTCGGCGCGCACGAGTCGTGCGGTGAGCGCGGCCGGCATCGACTCGTCGACATCGATCACGGCCGCCCAGATCTCGGGGTGTTCCAGCGCAAGCGTGCGGCCCAGGCCCCATAGCACGGCGTGTGTCGCGTTGGCGCGGTCGCCTTCGGCGACCGGCTGGGCGTTGCGGGTGGCGATGAACAGCCGCGGCGGCAAGGGCATCGCAATCAGTTCTTCGACCAACGCCCGCGCTTCGTGGAACAGCCCGTAGGCCGCGGCGACGTCAATGAGGGAACCGGCCGATGCCGGTGCGAACAGCACGTTGTCGACGTCCGCCAGGGCGGCTCGCAACGTGGCCCTATCACTGTCACGAGCAATCCCCCGACCGAGTTCGGCGCCGAGGTCGGCATCACCGAGGACCAGCCACCGGCCGGCGGCGGCGGATTCGGATGCCGGCAGTGGGTGGACCTGCCACGTCGGCTCGTACAGCCAGTCCACCGGAACGGGGCAATCCGCGGCGGCCAGGGCCCGGCGCCCGGTCACCGCAGTCCTGCCGGGAACACCGAAACCGTTGACCGGCAACGCAGGTGCGGTGTCGATCCAGTGCCGGGTGTGGCGCCAAGGAGTGATCGGGATTGCCGGATGCGGCTCCGGCGGGTGTTCGCCGAGTGGCGCCCGGACCACGTGTGTGGCATTGAGGTTGGTGTGAAATGCGACGGTGTCATGGACGTCGCGCGCGAGGGTGCCGAGGCTGTGGTGATGCGCGCTGGCGGTAGCGGGGTCGTCGAGGGTGTCGGAAATCGCCTTGGTGAGCACCGGGTGCGGGCTTATCTCGATGAAGGTGCAGTTGGTGGCGGCGGCGGTGGCGATGGCAGAGCTGAACCGGACCGGGTTGCGCACGTTCGCCACCCAGTGATCGGCATCGAAAAGCTTTGCGGGATCTGCGTTTTCGACGGTGCTAATAACCGGGATGCGCGGTTCCTGCGGCACCAGTGGAGCCAGCGAGGCCCGCAACTCGGCGAGGATGGGGTCCATCATCGCGGTATGGGACGCGACCTCCATGTTCACCCTACGGGCGAAGACGTTGCGTTCCAGGGCCGCGGCGATGACGGCATCGACCGACTCGGTCGGACCGGCAACCACTGTCTGGCGCGGCGACGAGTACACCGTTACTGTGACCCCGGGATACTCGGCGATCAGTGCTTCGACGGCGGTGGCGTCGAGTTCCAGTAGTGCCACCGCGCCCTTGTCGGTGAGTTCCGACATCAGCCTCGACCGGTTGGCGATCACCGAGAATCCCTCGGCCGGAGTCAGGGCGCCGGCCACCACCGCGGCCGAAACCTCGCCCATGGAGTGACCGATGACCGCATCGGGTTCCACCCCGTAGGAGCGCCACAGCGCGGCTAACGCCAGTTGCATCCCGACCAACACCGACTGGACACGCACCGAGCCATCCACCGGTTCGCCGTTTGCCAAGACGTCGTGTAGTGAAAACCCCAGCTGCGCAACGAAATCCGGCTCCAGCGCGGCGATGGCATCAGCGAATACCGGCTCATCTGCCAGCAGCTGGCGACCCATGCCGGCCCACTGGGATCCCTGGCCCGAGAAGACGAACACGGTTCCCGAACCGCACTGGCCCTGGTGCGGAACGACCACGCCGGCCTCGGGGTGCCCGGCAGCGAGCGCCCGCAGGCCGGCCACGGCCGCCGCCCGGTCGGCCGCACAGACCGTGCCGAAGATCGGGTGGTGGGTTCGGTGATGATTCAGCGTGTGCGCGACGTCGGCCAGTGGCACCTGCGCTCCGGCACCGACCATCCAGTCGGCCAGGGTGGTGGCCATCTCGGCCATCCGCTCAGTGCTCTTGCCGCTGACCACCAGGGTGGCCACCGGTGGGACGGCGTCGGGCTCGGGCGCATCCACCGTGGGAGCCTGCTCCAAGACGATGTGGGCGTTGGTACCGCCGAAGCCGAAGGACGACACACCCGCGCGGCGCGGGCGTCCGGTGTCGGGCCAGTCGGTCGGCTCGGCGACGATCTTCAGCCGAAGCTCGTCGAACGGAATGTGGGCGTTGGGATTCTCGAAGTGCAGATTCGCCGGGATGGTGCCGCGTTGCACCGCAAGGGTCGCCTTGATCAACCCGGCGATGCCCGCGGCCGCCTCCAAATGCCCGAGGTTGGTCTTGACCGCGCCGGCCAACAGCGGCACATCGGGTTGGCGGCCGCGGCCATAGACCGCCCCTAGGGCGCGGGCTTCGATCGGATCGCCGAGCAGCGTGCCGGTTCCGTGCGCCTCGACGTAGTCGATTTCGGATGGTTGCAGGCCCGCGTCGGCGCACGCGGCGCGCAATACGGCTGCTTGGGCGGCCGGGTTCGGTGCCATCAGGCCGTTGGACCGTCCGTCTTGATTTACCGCCGAACCCCGCACCACGGCGAGCACCCGGTCACCATCGCGGAGCGCGTCGGAGAGCCGCTTGAGGACGGCGACGCCGCACCCCTCGCCACGGACGAATCCGTCGGCCGCCGCGTCGAAGGCATGGCACGCACCGGTCGGAGACATGGCTTCGGCCGCATCGAAACTGCGCGTCACCACCGGCGAGAGGATCAGATTCACCCCGCCGGCGATCGCGAGGTCCGCTTGACCGGTGCGCAGGCTCTGGCATGCCAGGTGCACCGCGACCAATGACGACGAACACGCGGTGTCGACGGTCAGCGATGGACCGCGAAGGTCCAGAAAGTAGGACAGCCGATTGGCAATGATGCTCAGCGCGCCGCCGGTGCCCGTCCAAGCGTCGATCTTGCTGAGGTCGCGTGAGGCCAGATAGCCGTATTCACTGACGCATGAGCCGACGAAGACCCCGGTCTGGGATCGCTGGAGCGTTTCGGCCGGGATCCCGGCGTGCTCGAACGCCTCGACGGCGACCTCGAGCAGGAGGCGTTGCTGCGGATCGATCCGATCGGCCTCCCGCGGGGTGATGCCGAAGTAGTCGGCGTCGAACGCATCGACGTCGCGCAGGAACGATCCCCAGCCGGTGGTCTCGGCCAACGCGGCCGCCGCTTGCGGCGAGCCGTCGTCGAACGCCTGCCAGCGCCCCTCGGGCACGGTCGACACCGCGGAGCGGCCCGCGGCCAGAAAATCCCACAACTGGTCCGGGCCGTGGATATCGCCGGGCAGGCGACAACCCAGGCCGATTACGGCGATCGCCTCGTTCAGCATTCCGCCGGTAGCACCCGGCACCGCGCCCGCCGCCTCGACGTCCGGGTTGAGGAGGGCGGCCGCAAGGGCGTTGATGGTCGGGTTCTGCCAGAAGTCCACCGGCGACACCGACCGGCCCAAGCGCTCGGACAGCTCACCGGAGAGCACCACGGCATCACGAGAGCCGACGCCCATCTCGTTGAACGGGGCGTCGAGGTCGATCTCCGCCGGATCGCAGCCGAGGTTTGTGATGAGGTAGGCGACCAGCCAGAGAGTTAATTCGGCGTGGGCGTCTGCCTCTGCGGTCATACCGCTATATCTAACCGGTTGAACTCGCCGTCACGATACAGATCAGCGCACGACGACCGCCGGATCTTGCCGCTGGTCGTGATGGGGATCGAACCGGGTGACACCAGAACGAGGTCACCGACCCGAAGGCTGTGTTCCTTCCAGATCGCGGTCTTCACCGCGCGACTGACAGAGTTCAGCTGCGAATCCTGCTCTTCGTCCCCCGCGGGCTTGACCTCGACGATCGCCACCAGGTTCTCACTGGTGTCGTCCTCCACAGCGATCGCAGCCACACGACCACCGGTGATCTCCCGGATGGTGGACTCGATGTCGTCGGGATAGTGGTTGCGCCCGTCGACGATCAACAGGTCCTTGAGCCGACCCATGATGAACAGCTCACCTTCGGAAAGCACTCCGAGATCACCGGTGCGCAACCACGGCCCGGCCGGGGTGCCCGCCGAGGGCTGGTTGATCTGCGCGCGGAACATGCGCTCGGTTAGCTCCGGCTTCTGCCAGTAGCCCAGCGCAACGTTGTCCCCGCGCACCCAGATCTCACCGATGGCACCCTCGGACTTCTCGATTCCGGTCTCCGGGTCGACGATGCAGACCGGGTAGGCCCGCGGAGGTCCGTAGGTGACCAGCTCGGTGCTGGCATCCTGACCGGCCTCGCAGCGCAGCGCGACGCCGGCCGCGAGCTGCTCAAGGTCGAAGTGAGCGGTGCGGACCGGGTCCTGGACCTCCGGTGTGGCCACGTACAGGGTCGCCTCCGCCAGACCGTAGGACGGCTGGATCACCCGATCCTTGAGGCCGAATTTGGCGAAGCGGCCGATGAACCGGTTGACCGTGGAGGAGTGCACGCGCTCAGCACCGCTGAGGATGACGTGAACACGGCTGAGGTCGAGGCCCTCCATGTCGGCGTCCGAGGTGCGTCGCGCGGCGAGTTCGAAGGCGAAGTTGGGCGCGCCGGAGAAGCAATGCGGGTGCTTGGCCATCAGCTGGATCCAGCTCGCCGGCTTCAGCAGGAACGCCAGCGGGCTCATCAGCACTGCCTTGCGGCCCGTCACCAGCGGTGAGCAGACGCCCATGATCAGGCCGAGGTCGTGGAAGAAGGGCAGCCACGACACGACCGTGGTCTCGTCGGGCAGCGTGGTGGTACCGAAGTAATCCAGCATGATCTGCTCGATATTGGCGGTCACATTGCGGTGTGAGACAACCACGCCGGCCGGCGTGCGCGTCGACCCCGAGGTGTACTGCAGGTAAGCCGCACCAGGGCGGGAATTGTCGGCGGCGGACACTTCCCGGGTCACCGCGTAATCAAGGAGATCGATCTCAATGACGCTCGGTGCCGGTCGGCCCGCCTGGCCGGTGGCGTACTTGTTGACATCGGCGACCGACGCCGAGTTGGTGAGCAGCACGACCGGCATGCTGTCCTCCAGCGCTGAGGCGACCCGCTGGTCATGCACGCCGAACTGCGGCACCGACAGCGGCACGGCGATGAAGCCGGCCTGAAGCGCGCCGAGGAAGGCCACGATATAGTCCAGGCTCTGCGGGGCCATGATCGCCGCTCGATCGCCGGGCGCGCCGTGCAGGCGCAGCTCATCAGCCAAGACCAGCGACTTGCGGTGGAGCTGGGCCCAGGTCAGCGTCTCCGCCTCACCCGTGCCGGTGACCTCCGGGTCCATGAAGATGTACGCCAAGGCGTCGGGGGTCTCGGTGGCGCGCTGCAGCAGCAGAGCGGGCAGTGACATGTGGGCGATCGGGGAGATATCGGTCTGCAACATCCGTACATACCTCTTCATTTCCGGTGCGGGCGGCCGAGTGGGGTTCCGGGGCTGTACCCAGACGGCGACCGACCGCAATTCGGGCCGCGTCGAAACGGCCTCATATCGAAAAAACCGAACCTACGAGTTCTCTACTTTGAGCCCTCGGTGCTCCCCCAATCTATCAGTTTAGTGTAATGCGCGCCGCTGCAGACGGCAAGATTCCTGACTTCATGGGCCTCGATAGCACACTGTACACGTTTGCTGGTGGCAGGGCCAGGCGTGCCAGACCGGTAGCGCTGGCTAGTTCCAAGCTGCGGATTTATCTGAATCACACCAAGGAATCGGCCCATGATCGACAGCAATGAAGGGTTGCGTGGCAAATACTCATCGGGGGCATCTTATGCCCTCAGCTTAATCTCAGCTTGGCGCGGCGTCGCGCGGGGCCCGAATCCGCTCTTCCATCCAGTGCGCCAACTCGGGCAAATTCGCATTGATGTAGAAATGGTCACCGGCGAAGGTGGTCAGGTCGAACGCCGCGGTGGTCCGTTGCTGCCATGGCGACATCAGTTCCGCGGTGCCCAATTCGTCGTTGTCGGCCATTATCGCGTGGATCGGACAGGAGACCTTCGCCTCGGGTGGACTTTCGTACGCGGTGACCGCTTTCAAGCCGCGCAGTGTGGGCAGGATCGTCGCGGCGAACTGTTCGTCATTCAGGAATTCGGGATTGGCCCCGGTGACCTGGCTGACCATGGCCAGCAGTTGGGCGTCCGAGCCCTGGAGATTGGCAACGCGGCGCAGCAGTCCGGGCGCGGCAGACGCAGAGACGAACAGGGCGGCGATCGGATTCCCAGCCTGTTCGAAACGCAAGGCGACCTCGAAGGCCAGCAACGCTCCCATGCTGTGCCCGAAGAACGCCACCTCGCCGGCCGGGATCTCTTCGGGTTTGAGCATCACGCAGAGGCGATCGGCCAGATCGGGAATGCTGGTGTACTGCGACAGATCCTTGCCGGCCCGCTTACCCGGGTACTGAACCGCGACGCACCGTGTTCCACCGGTGAAGGCTCGGGCGAACGGTACATAGAAATCCGCCGAACCACCGGTGTGGGGAAAGATGTAGAGCCTTTGCTCGGTAGCGGTCGGATCCGATGCCATCAGATCGGGATCAGTCCGTGCTTACGCACAACACGCTGAATCTGCTTGTCGCGCAGCAGTCTCATGGCTTTGCGCAGTAGCAGTCGGGTCTGGTGCGGCTCGATCACCGCATCGATGAATCCGCGCTCGGCGGCGATATACGGAATAGCCATGTTGAGGTTGTAGCCCTCGATGAAGTCGGCGCGAATCTTCTGTACCTCGGGCGCGGTGGGATCGGGGAATCGCTTGACCAGAAGTTGGGCCGCGCCGTCAGCCCCGATGACCGCGATACGCGCGGTGGGCCAGGCGAAATTGAGGTCGGCGGTCAACTGTTTGGATCCCATCACCGCGTACGCCCCGCCGTAGGACTTGCGAATGGTGATGGTGACCTTCGGAACGTCGGCCTCGACGACCGCGTAGAGGAACCTGCCGCCGCGTTTGATGATGCCGTTGCGCTCCTGCTCGACGCCGGGCAGAAAGCCCGGGGTGTCCACGACGAATACCAGGGGCACGTTGAATGCGTCGCAAAACCGCACGAAACGGGCGGCCTTGTCGGAGGCCTCGTTGTCGATCGCCCCGGACATGATGATCGGCTGGTTCGCCACCACTCCGACCGGACGGCCGTCGACGCGGGCGAATCCGGTGATCATCGCCTTACCGGCCTGAGCGGCCACGTCGAGAAAGTCCCCGTCATCGAAGATCCGCAACAGCACGTCGTGCATGTCGTAGGCCGCGTTATCGGCGTCGGGCACGATCTGATCGAGTTCGAGATCCCCCTCGGTGATCTCCGGTTCTAATCCGGGATTGATCACCGGCGCATCATCGAAGGTGTTGGGCGGTAGGAATTCCAGGAAGTCCCGGGTGTACTGGAACGCCTCCTTCTCCGAGTCGACGACCTGGTGGATGTTGCCGTACTTGGCCTGATAGTCGGCGCCGCCGAGTTCGTCGAGGGTGACGTCCTCGCCGGTGACGTCCTTGATCACATCGGGTCCGGTGACGAACATGTAACCCTGGTCGCGCACCGCGATCACCAGGTCGGTCTGGATCGGGGAGTACACCGCACCGCCCGCGCACTTGCCGAGGATGATCGAGACCTGCGGCACCACACCGGAGAGGAGTTCGTGACGCCGCCCCAGTTCGGCGTACCAGGCCAGCGAGGTGACCGCGTCCTGGATGCGGGCGCCGCCGGAGTCGTTGATACCCACGATCGGGCAACCGACCATGGCCACCCACTCCATCAAACGGGCCACCTTGCGGCCGAACATCTCCCCCACTGAGCCACCGAACACCGTCTGGTCATGGGAGAAGACTCCGACCGGACGGCCGTTGATGGTGCCGTGCCCGGTCACAACCCCGTCGCCGAATAGCGCGTTGGGGTCGCCCGGCGTACGCGCCAGTGCGCCGATTTCCAGGAAACTGCCCGGATCGAGCAGTTCCCGGATGCGGTCCCGGGCGCTGGGAAGGCCGCGCTTATTCCGCTTGGCGGCTGCGGCCTCACCGGCGGGTTCGGCTGCCAGTTCGAGCTTTTCACGCAATTCGGCCAGATGTTCGGCGGTGGTCTTGTCGGTCACTTCGGCTGGGTCTCCCGCGTCTCGATGCCCTGGATGCGGTTGATCGCCTCGCTGAGGTGAGCGCCCACCTTGGCAATGTACGGCTCGTCGATCGCTTGGATGTGCTCACCGCCGATCGGCACCACTTCCAGATCGGCGGCGAACTCGCCCCAGCCGCCGTCCGGTTGGCGGATTCCGTAGCGCGGTTCAAACATGATTGCGTCATCGTGATAGCGATCAGCCATGTAGAGGGTCACATGGCCGTCGAACGGCTCGATGTTGGCAGTGTCCAGTGCGCGGTTGTCTAGATACGACGTTCGCTGATGTTCGATGACGCCACCCGGGATGTTCACTCCGCTGGCCTTCACGGCGTCAAGCACGAACCGGACCTGCCCCTCATCGTCGAGGTTCTCGAGTTGTTCGTACGGTATGGCCGGAATTTCCACGTTGAAGGTTCGCTGCGCGAACAACGCGTAGCGGTCCCACCGGGCGCGAATCTCCTCTTTGGTCTGTGGAACTTCCTCGCCGGCCCGCACCGTGTCGATCAATCCGACGAACCGGACGTCGGCTCCGGCACGTTTGAGTCCGACGGCACACGCATACGCCAGCGCCCCGCCCAAAGACCAGCCGGCCAGGATGAACGGACCCGCACCACCGATCTGAAGAAGTTTGGGAACGTATTGCTGCGCGCGTTCCTCGATGGAACCCTCGACCCGTTCAAGTCCGTAGACCGGGGTGTCCGGCGGCAGTCGCTTGATCAACGGCTCGTAGACCACCGTCGAGCCACCGGCCGGGTGGAACACGAACACCGGCACCGCATGAACGCCTTCTTTCGGCGCTCGCAGGGTGCGCACGAACCCCTCGAGTTCACCGGCCTCCAGATATTCACGGACGTCGGTGGCCAACTCCTCAATGGTCGCTGCCGCCTTGACCTGTTCGACGGTGATGGTGCCCTCGGCGCGTTCGGAAAGCCGTTCGGCGATCTTGGTCGCGGTCTCGTCACTGATCTTCGGCAGCTCGTTGAAGATGCCGCCTGGAGACTTGCCGGTGACGATGGCCCAGGTGGCGAAGGTGATGCGTTCGGCAGCCTCCCGGGGCGGGACGTCGGTACCAAGGGCCTCCACGACCGCCTGCTGGCTCAGCACCTTGCCGGCGACCGCGGCTGGCGACTGTGCCGACGGTCCGGCCACGGCGTTCGGTCCGGTCGGGTCCGACGGCGGTGGGGGCGGCGGCGGTGCATCCGACTGGAGTTCGGGATGTTTGGCGGCAAGCTTGGCCGCCAGTTCCGGCGGTAGTTCACCGGATGCAATCGCCGCCTGCTCGGCAGCGATCTGCTCCGGGGTGAGCGTTTTCTGGTGTTCGTGTAACTCCGACACCGTCTCGCGGTTCTCGATCGCGTATTCGATGAGCTTCTCGACGGCGTAGAGGTTGGCGTCGCGAACTGCGGTCAGCTGAATCGGCGGCAGATCGAAGTCGTACTCGACGCGGTTCTTGATGCGCACCGCCATCAATGAGTCCAGTCCCAACTCGATCAGCGGCACTTCCCACGGGAGATCTTCGGGCTCATAGCCCATCGCACTGCCCACGATCGTTGACAATCTGTCGTGCACGGTCTCGGAGGAGTCCGGAGACCACTTGCCCAGGCTGCCGCCCACGCCGGCGCCAGCGGCGAGAGTGTCGTGCAGAATGTCGGCATCATCGGCAGCCGCAGCCTGGATCTGCTCGGCGACCGGCGCGCTCACCGCAACACCGGTGGCCACCGCGGCGGGGAGATTCGTCGTCGCACCGGACCGAGTCACGATGGCGTCGTAGACCAAAGTGAACGACTCGTCGATACGAGCATGTACCTGCACCGAGGCACCGCCGGGGTGGCGGGTGAGCGTGGTTACCAGCCGGGCACCCTCACCTGGGACCGCGCGCTGCTCAGAGGCCGCCAAGGAGGCATCCGGAAGTACCTGTACCGCAGCGGCTTTCACCAACGCGACCAGATCGGTCGGCCCCTGGGCCGCGTACTCCCACACGTGGCGGCCGTCCGGCATGGCGACATGGGTGCCGGGAAGGATGCCCGATCCGTCGGCTGAAAACTGGGCGGCGAGCCAATGTGGTTTGCGAGTGAACTGCGTCGGTGGAATATCCGCATAGTCGTCAGGGGCAACCGCTCGGGAGAACAGCGTCGTGAAATCGAGGTCATGGCCCAAGGTGTAAAGCTGCGCCATCGCCGCGACCACTGAGGTGACCTCATCGGAATTGCGGGCCAGGGTCGCGATCAACTGGGCATCGTGAAGTCCCGCCGCAGCCGTCGTGAGACCGACCTGCATCAGTGCCACCGGGTTCGGCGCCAGCTCAAGAAACGTTGTGTAGCCGTTGTCGACAGCGTTCGCGATGCCTTGGGTGAAATAGACGCTGTGCCGCAGGCCCTTCTTCCAGTAGTCAACCTCGTGGATCGGCTCGCCGCCGGGCCGGATGTAGCCGCCCTCGTGCACGGTGGAGAAGTAACCGATCGTCAACGGGTGCGCGGTGATGCCCTGCAGTTCGGCCGCCAACTCTCCCAGCAGCGGATCCATCTGGGTGGTGTGACTGGCGCCCTTGGTCGCGAACTTTCGGGCGAACTTCCCTTCCGCCTCGGCACGGGCGATGATGGCGTCCACCTGCTCGGGTGGGCCACCGATGACGGTCTGAGTCGGCGCGGCGTAGACGCACACTTCCAGATCCGGGAAGTCGGAGAACACCCCGGTGATCTCCTCGGCGGAGTATTCAACCAGTGCCATCAGCCTGATGTACTCGCCGAACAGCATGGCCTCGCCCTCGCCCATCAGATGCGATCGTGCGCAAATGGTGCGGGTCGCGTCGGCCAGTGACAGTCCGCCGGCGAAGTACGCCGCGGCAGCCTCGCCCAGGGATTGCCCCACCACCGCAGCGGGTTTCGCCCCGTGGTGGCGCAGTAGTTCTCCCAGGGCGATTTGAATGGCGAAGATGGTCACCTGAGTGGTTTCGATGCCGTAGTCCTGGGAGTCGTCGAGGATCAGTTCGACGATCGAGTATCCGAGCTCATCCTGGACCAGTGCATCGACCTTATTGATCCAGTCGGCAAAAACCTCGTCACGCAGATACAGGCTCTTGCCCATCTTGCGATGCTGGGCACCGAAGCCGGCCAGCACCCACACCGGCCCATTACTGATGGGACCGTCGGCGCTGTAGACCAGCGGACTCGTCTTGCCCTCGGCGATCGCCCGGAGGCCCTTGACGGCCTCGTCGTGGTCGTGGGCCATGACCACCGCCCGAGAACGGCCGTGATTGCGACGCGAGAGCGCGCGGCCTATCGACTCCAATGGCGAAGCCCGACCGGCCGGGCTGTCGATCCAGTCCGCCAACACCGCCGCGGTCGCCTTCTTGCGCGATGTGAGAAAACCTGAAACAGCCAGCGGCACAACAGTAACCGGCTGCTCTGCGGCTTCTAGTTCCGCGCGCGCAATGGCCAGCAGTCGGCATGCCTCATCGGTGAGGCCGGGCAGCGCGGGTTCGACATCATCACCCGGCTGATAGCTACCGCCGTACCCACCACTGTCGTCCTCATCGATGAACTCGCCGTACTCATCCATCCGGACGCCGCCGACGTACACGGCTTCGGACTCCGAGGACTCCGGTGACGCGGGAGCGGCTTCGGGCTCCGGTTCTGGTTCGATAAGGTCAGTGGCCAGCACCTCGCGCAAAACCAGATGCGCGTTGGCGCCGCCGAATCCGAAGCCCGACACCCCGGCGATCGCGTGTCCGCTGTAGCGCGGCCAGTCGGTAGCGGTTTCGACCACCCGCAAATGCACGGCATCGAAGTCGATATACGGATTTGGTCCCGCGTAGTTGATCGACGCCGGAATCTTGTTGTGGTGCAGTGCCAGCGCGACCTTGGCAAGGCTGGCCGCACCGGCGGCGGACTCCAGGTGGCCCACGTTCGACTTGACCGCACCGAGCAGTGCGGGTTGCTCGGCCTCACGGCCCCGGCCCACCACCCGACCGAGGGCATCGGCCTCGATCGGGTCACCCAGAATCGTGCCGGTGCCATGCGCCTCGATGTAATCCACCGTGCGCGGATTCACGCCGGCATCGCGGTAGGCCCGACGCAGCACATCGGCTTGGGCGTCGGGGTTGGGCGCAAGAAGTCCGTTGGAACGGCCATCATGGTTGACCGCGCTGCCGGCGATCACGGCCAGGATCTCGTCGCCGTCACGGCGGGCGTCGTCGAGGCGCTTGAGTACCAGCATGCCCGCACCTTCGGAGCGGGCATATCCGTCTGCGTCGGCGGAGAACGATTTGATCCGGCCGTCCGGTGCCAGTACGCCACCGACCTCATCGAAGCCCAGCGTCACAGCCGGGGTCACCAGGGCATTCACCCCGCCCGCCAGAACGACATCGGCCTCACCGGCCCGCAGGGCCTGGACGCCGGAGTGCACCGCCACCAGCGATGACGAGCACGCCGTATCCACCGCCACCGACGGGCCGCGAAAGTCAAAGAAGTAGGAAACCCGATTGGCGATGATCGAACTCGCGGTCCCGGTGATCGCATACGGATGCGCGGTCCGCGGATCCATCATCGCCAGATAGCTGTAGTCATTGGTGGAACTGCCGACGTACACCCCGACGCTTTTGCCACGCAGACTCGATGCGGGGATGTGGGCACCCTCAAGAGCCTCCCAGGTGAGTTCGAGCGCCAACCGCTGCTGGGGGTCGAGATTATCGGCCTCCATCTTCGACAATGCGAAGAACTCTGCATCGAAACCCTTGAGGTCGGACAGGTAACCGCCGCGGGTGCGGGCTTTGGCGATCCGTTCGGCCAGTCGCGGCTCGCTCATGAACTCCGCCCAGCGACCCTCGGGCAGGTCGGTGATGGCGTCGCGGCCCTCGAGTAGGGCTTGCCACATTTCGTCGGGCGTATTCATCTCGCCGGGGAACCGGGTGGCGAGTCCCACGATCGCGATATCGGCGACCTCGCGGGTCCGAGACCAGTCTTCGTCGGGATCTATTGCCTCGAGTTCAGGCTCGCCCTCGATGATGACCGTCGCCAGCGACTCGATGGTCGGATGCCGGAATGCGATCGTCGCGGTCAGGGTGACGCCGGTGAGATCCTCGATGTCGCTGGCCATTGCCACCGCGTCCCGCGAGGATAGCCCGAGTTCGACCATCGGGGTGGACTCGTCGATGGTGGCGGCCGGTTGCCCGGTGGCGTTGGCCACCCATTCGCGCAGCCACCCGCGCATCTCGGGAATCGACATGCCGGCGCGAACCGGGGTGTTCGCGGCCTCCGCCTCGGCGGAACCCGGTTCGGCGACGTCGTCATCAGACGGGGGGACTTCGGTCATTGGGCCTCGTCGGGGAAGGCGTTGGCCGTCGTCCCGCTGTGCAGACTGCCGTCGAGGTATGCCGAACGGCAAGCTCGCCGGCCGATCTTTCCACTGGACGTGCGAGGGATGGCGCCCGCCGGCGTGAGCAGAACGTCACGCACCGTCACACCGTGCCGCACCGCGATCGCGGCGCGGATGGCGTCGCTGATCGGCTCGACGTCAAGCTTGTGCGATCCGGCGGATCGCTCCCCAACGATGACCAACTGCTCGGAGGTGTCAGCCGGATCGCGCTTGAGACCCGCGTGCGCGTTGGCGAACACCGCGTCGGGTAACTGGTTGGCGGGCACCGAAAAGGCCGCGACATACCCGGTGCGCAGTGCCTTGCTGGCCTCCTGCGCGGAGTACTCCAGATCTTGCGGATAGTGGTTTCGCCCGTCGATGATCACCAGATCCTTGACTCGGCCGGTGATATAGAGGTCGCCGCCGTGGTAGGCGCCGAGATCACCGGTGCGCACCCATGTCGCGTCGTCCGTCGCGCCATCGGCGTGGGACGGACTGGTCCGAGACTTGAGGATGTTCTGGAATGTCGCGACGGTCTCCTCGGGCTTATTCCAGTAGCCGGTGCCCATGTTCTGACCGCTGATCCAGATCTCGCCGATCTGTCCGTCCGATAACTCACTGGCGGTCTCATGGTCGACGATCGCCGCCCACTCGGCGATGCCGATCTTGCCGGCGGATGCTTGGGCGACGGCACTGACCGACTCTGCGGGCACTTCGACGAAGCGGTGAGCATTGAGTTCGTCGCGGTCGACGGTGACGATCTTGGGGGCTTCACCGGCGGGCGTCGTGGACACGAACAACGTCGCCTCGGCCAGGCCATAGGACGGCTTGATGGCCCGCGGCGGAAACCCGAATGGCGTGAACGCCTCATTGAATCGGCTGACGGTCGCCGCCGAAATCGGTTCGCTGCCATTGAGGATCGCCTTGATGTTGGACAGATCCAAAGGCGGTTCACCGTCGCGCGGCAGTCCGCGCGCCGCGGCGTGATCAAACGCGAAGTTCGGAGCCACCGAGATCACGCCGCCTTCGTCCGACGGTTTGCGGGCCATCTCCCGGATCCAGCGGCCGGGGCGGCGCACAAAGGCGGCGGGAGTCATGAAGGTGAAGAAGTGACCGATCATTGGTGATAGCAGCGCGGTGATAAGGCCCATGTCATGGAAGAACGGCAGCCAGCTGACGCCGCGGTCACCCTCTTCGCCCTCGAGTGCCTCGATCACCTGCACCACGTTGGTGGCCAGGTTCAAGTGGGTGATCTGCACGCCGGTCGGGATTCGGGTGGATCCGGAGGTGTACTGCAGATAGGCAATGCTCTCGTGGTCGGCCTCCACCGGTTCCCACGTCGTACCCACCTCATCAGGAACCGCATCGACCGCGATGACCCTGGGCCGTTCGTTGGCCGGCCGGGTCCGGAAGAACTTGCGCACGCCCTCGGCGGCCTCGGTGGTGGTCAGGATCGCCGTCGGCGCACAGTTGTCCAACACCGCGTGCAGGCGGCCGACGTGACCGGGTTCGGACGGGTCGAACAACGGCACGGCGATCCGGCCGGCGTAGAGCGTTCCGAAGAATGCGATGAGGTACTCGAGGTTCTGCGGGCACAGAATCGCCACTCGGTCACCGGGCTGGGTGACCTGCTGCAGGCGAGCCGCCACGGCACGGTTTCGGGCACCGAAGTCGGCCCAGCGAAGGTCGTGTGCGACGCCATCGCGTTCGGTGGAGAAATCTAGGAATCGGTAGGCGAGTTTGTCGCCGC
>Ga0164294_10000672_pt1 | contig 32511 bp, 27 predicted proteins | sample GEODES005metaG_FD_111479 | JGI IMG/M metagenome (GOLD analysis project Ga0164294, IMG submission 111479) | Oligotrophic lake water microbial communities from Sparkling Lake, Wisconsin, USA - GEODES005 metaG | ecosystem: Environmental > Aquatic > Freshwater > Lake | place: USA: Sparkling Lake...
GGTCGATGTAATTTCGAACCGGCGGTTATAGTCCGCGACCCGATGCCTGCCAGGTATCGGTTGACTCAGTGAAATTCTGAGACCGACGGTTAAAGTCCGGATGAGAGGAAACCAACAAAGGGTCGGCGTTTGCCTACCCTTGCTGCGCCTTTTCTTTTGAAATGGTTTGTGCACCCACCCCGGTTACTCGTATCTAGAGTCGGGGGCTTACTTATGGATTACACAGTTGCAATGCAACGTGCCATTGCCCTTGCCGAAAAAGGTTTAGGTAAAACAGCGCCCAATCCCATTGTTGGCGCAGTAATCATTGATGCGGCCGGAAATGTTGTGGGCGAAGGTTTTCATGATCGCGCTAAATCTGCCGATCACGCCGAAGTCGTTGCGATTAAAGCAACTGGCAGCAAAACCAATGGCGCAACAATTGTTGTAACTCTTGAACCATGTAATCACACAGGATCAACTGGGCCATGTGTGCAAGCAATTATTGACGCCGGGATCACAACTGTTGTGTATGCAGTTGCAGATCCCAATGAAAATGCAGCAGGGGGAGCAGACACTTTGCGCACTGCCGGTATCACCGTTATTGCAGGGGTATTAGAAGAAGAGGCAGCCTTTGCTAACCGCGCCTGGCTGATGAAGATTAAAAAGAACCGTCCATTTTTTACCTGGAAGGTAGCAACAACTTTGGATGCAAAGGTAGCCGCAACTGATGGCACATCTAAGTGGATTACTAATGAAACATCGCGGGCAGATGTGCAGCTATTGCGCCGTCAAGCAGATGCAATTTTGGTGGGCACAAACACTGTCATCACAGATGACCCACATTTGATTCCGCGTGGATCTTTTGACGGATATGCCGCTCATCCAATTCGGGTTATTTGCGGAGAACAAGTGCTACCAAAGGCTGCCCACGTCTTTGATGATGCCGCCCGAACAATTGTTGTGAAATCAAAGGATCTGGATCTGCTGGTTGAAAAACTAAATGAGCTTGGCATCAACCATGTATTTGTTGAAGCTGGCCCAACGTTAGGTAGTGCCATGCTAGATGCCTGCTTGTTAGATGAGCTGGTTGTGTATCAAGCACCGTCATTGCTGGGCTCTGGCAAAACATTTTTTACCTTCGATTACCCCTCCACGATTAGCAACCAAATGCTGCTAGATCACATCAGTACTGATGTCCTGGCTGGGGATGTTAAATCGGTCTATCGCATTAGAAACGGTGAGTGATGTTTACGGGACTAATCGCAGAACTCGGCACAATCACAGCTATTGAAAAGGGCCAGACATCAGCCATTTTTACAATTAGCGCTCCTGCTTTGATTTCAGAGATAAAACTAGGTGACTCGGTTGCGGTCAACGGTGTGTGTCTAACTGCCACATCCATAACAGGTGCCACCTTTACGGCAGATGTCATGGTTCAAACATTGTCCCTGACTTCACTGTCCCAGATCGTTGTTGGTAGTCCAGTTAATGTGGAATTGGCTGCTCAATTAAATGCACGAATGGGCGGTCACTTGGTCCAAGGACATGTCGATGGGGTTGCAACAGTTGTTGGGTTAACGCCAGGGGAGAAGTGGGCACAATTTGATATCACTGTGCCAGAAAAATTGACCAAGTACATTGTTAATCAGGGCTCAATTTGCCTAGATGGAATTTCCTTAACGGTGGGTGAGATTAACGATGCAAACAATGTTGTCACTGTGTGGTTGATCCCAGAAACTTTAGAGCGCACCAATCTTGCAAGCAAACAACCAGGAGATCTGATCAACGTCGAGGTCGATGTTCTTGCAAAGTATGTTGAAAGATTATTAAGCAAGGGAGATAAGAAATGAGTACCTTGCAGATAGCACTAGATGCCTACAAAAACGGCGATTTAATCATTGTTACAGATGATGCTGATCGCGAAAATGAAGGCGATTTGATGATCTTGGCTGAAAAGGCCACACCAGAAAAAGTAGCCTTTATGGTGCGCCACACAACCGGAATTTTGTGTGTTGCAATGACCCAAGAGCGTGCCCGAGCTTTGCATCTGCCGTTGATGGTTGAAGAAAATCAAGATTCAAAAAAGACCGCCTTTACAGTCAGTGTTGATTACAAGCCAGGGATTACTACGGGCGTTAGCGCACAAGAGCGTTCCAATACTGTTCGCGGCTTGGCAGATCTAACTGCCGGTCCCTCAGATTTCATCCGCCCGGGACATGTCTTTCCCTTAATCGCACATGTTGGTGGGTTGCAGGCACGCGGTGGCCATACTGAAGCAGGTGTTGCCCTTTCACACATTGTTGGAGCCCAACCATTGTGCTTGCTCTCTGAAATCGTCAATGATGATGGATCTATGGCACGCGGAGCATCCCTAGATGCCTTTGCCGCCGAACATCAGATCCCGATGATTTCAGTTGCAGAGTTGAAAAATTACGTTGCTAGTAATCCTGTTGTAGAAACACCAGTACAACCGGCATTTAACTTCACCTGGGCCGAACTTCCGTTGCGCACTGGCATCTGGAAAATCGCAACTTTTCCGGGATTGCGCCAACGCGAACACGCAGTACTTGCTTTTGGCCAGGCAGGAATAGTGCCTATGGTTCGTATTCATAGTGAGTGCTTCACCGGCGATGTGGTGCATTCTCAGCGTTGTGATTGCGGTGACCAACTAGAACAATCTATAAATCTGATTCAAGAACATGGCCACGGATACATTGTGTATTTACGAGATCATGAAGGTCGCGGCATTGGACTGACAGAAAAGATCAAGGCGTATCAATTACAAGACCAAGGTATGGATACCGTTGATGCCAATTTACATTTAGGTCACGAAATTGATCCCCGTGATTGGAATGATGCGATTGCAATTGTTAAAGCACTTGGCATGCAAGAGTTAATTGTTTTGACTAACAACCCTAATAAGGTCGCTGCGCTCAAGGAATCCGGGATCGAAGTTACCCAGCGCGCAATTGTTATTGTCAGCAATAAATTTAATGAAAAATATCTAGCAACCAAGGAAGAAAAACTTGGTCACACACGAGGGGGCAAGTAAATGGCAGGTCACGCGCCAAGTATTGGAATCAAGCCGCTTCCGCAGGCAAAGGTTGCAATCATCTCTTCTTCGTGGCACTTGGATATTTGCAACGATTTAATTGCTGGAGCCAAACGTGCTCTTGAACAAGCTCAGGTAGGAACCGTTGACGTTCAATTTGTCCCGGGTTCTTTTGAAATTCCACTTGCAGCCCAGTTCGCTTTTGATGCTGGCTATGACGCAGTGGTGGCGGTTGGTTTGGTCTTGAAAGGTGAGACGCCTCATTTCGAGTATGTCTGCCAAGGTGTGACCCAAGGCATAATCGATGTCTCATTAAAGTACGGAAAACCAATTGGATACGGTGTCTTGATGTGCAACGACCTTGACCAAGCGATCGCGCGGTCCGGGGTTGCCGGCAGCAAGGAAGACAAAGGTTTTGACAGCGCAGTGGCTGCCTTAGAACTTTTGTGTTTGAAGGGCGCCTAGATAGACTCTGAGAGTGAGCTTAATCAGCGCAGGTGCGGCCTTTAAGCAGGCCCTTAAGGAAGAGTCTCCTCTCCAAATCATCGGCACCATCAATGCCAATCACGCACTCCTTGCACAGCGCGCGGGATTTCGAGCAATTTATTTATCAGGTGGCGGAGTAGCAGCCGGATCACTTGGAATTCCTGATTTGGGAATCACAACTTTAGAAGATGTATTAACTGATGTTCGTCGCATTACCAATGTGTGTGACACCCCATTGCTAGTTGATGTTGATACAGGTTTTGGTGCATCAGCAATTAACATCGCTCGCACGGTAAAAGATTTAATCAAGGCCGGTGCTGCTGCGATGCACATCGAAGATCAGGTCGGTGCAAAGCGTTGTGGACACCGTCCCAATAAGGAAATTGTTTCAAAGGCTGAAATGGTAGATCGCATCAAGGCATCTGCCGATGCCCGTACCGATGACAACTTCCAGATCATGGCTCGCACAGATGCGATTGCAAATGAAGGTATTGATTTAGCCATCGAACGAGCCCAGGCCTACATCGAAGCTGGCGCAGATTTGATTTTCCCAGAAGCGATTTTAACGTTAGAGGATTACAAACAGTTCTCAGCGGCGGTCTCAAAGCCAATTTTGGCCAATATCACCGAATTTGGAATGACACCGCTGTTTACTCGCGATCAATTGGCAGCCAATGGGGTCGGAATGATCTTGTACCCACTGTCAGCCTTTAGAGCCATGAACAAGGCGGCTGAAAATGTTTATACAGCCATCCGCCGTGATGGCACGCAGTCCAGTGTGATCGACACAATGCAGACCCGCGAGGAGTTATACCAAGCAATTAATTACTATGAGTACGAAAAGGCAATAGATGAGGCCTTCGGCACCGAAAAGAAAATGGGTAAGTAGTTATGACTGAATTTAAGGCTAAGAAGTCGGTAGCACTCTCTGGCGTTGAGGCGGGCAATACTGCCCTGTCTAGCGTCGGCCAGAACGGTAATGATCTTCACTACCGCGGCTATGACATCAAGGATCTAGCCTCACATTGCCAGTTTGAAGAAGTTGCACACCTTTTAATTCACGGAACATTGCCTACTCAGGCACAGCTAGATACATATAAAGCAAAGCTAAAGGGTCTTCGTGGGATCTCACCACAGCTAAAGATTGTTCTTGAACAGATTCCAGCTTCTGCTCATGCAATGGATGTTCTACGTACTGCCTACTCTGCAATGGGTGCAATTAAGCCAGAATCGCTCAAGCACACAGATGAAGAAGCCCGCGAAATTGCAGACATGATGATTGCAACGACAGGTTCGATTCTTGGTTATTGGCACCACTTTGCCAACAATGCAAAGCGCATCGAAGTAGAAACAGATGACAACTCAATTGGCGCGCACTTCCTACATCTTTTGCACGGAGAAAAGCCAAGTGATTTGTGGGAGCGCGCTATGCACATCTCACTTGTTCTCTACGCTGAGCACGAATTTAACGCCTCAACATTTACTGGTCGCGTAATTGCCGGAACGGGAGCTGACCTTTACTCATGTGTTTCAGGAGCAATTGGCGCACTGAGCGGTCCAAAGCACGGCGGAGCAAATGAGGTCGCCCTCGAAATTCAACGTCGCTACAAGACACCAGATGAAGCCGAAGCTGATATTCGCAAGCGTGTTGAAGCAAAGGAAGTTGTGATTGGTTTTGGTCATCCTGTCTACACAATCTCAGATCCACGTAATGAAATCATCAAGATTATTACCCGTGAGCTAACTGAAGATGCTGGAACAAATAATCACTATGACATTGCGGCGCGTATCGAAACAGTGATGTGGGAAGTTAAAAAGATGTTCCCTAACGTGGACTGGTTCTCAGCTGTCGCCTATGATGCAATGAAGATTCCGGTCAATTACTTCACCCCACTATTTGTGATGGCACGCATTACGGGCTGGTCAGCACATGTGATTGAACAGCGCAATGACGGCAAGATTATTCGTCCAACCGCCCATTACATCGGCCCAGATAACCTGGAGTTCGTTCCAATCGAGAAAAGATAGGCCACATGTCTAACAATGTAGTCAAGAGCAATCAGCCATATGATCAAGAAATCATCGACATTGTCGATTATGCATTGAACTATGAAATTAAGTCACCGGTTGCCTATGAAACTGCATGGAACTGCTTTATGGACACAATTGGTTGTGGTCTAGAAGCACTTGAATATGATGCGTGCACAAAGCTTTTGGGACCAGTTGTTCCGGGTTTAACTGTGGCAAATGGCGTCAAAGTACCTGGAACTAAGCATGTTTTGGACCCTGTGCAAGGTGCCTTCAACATTGGTGCCATGGTTCGTTGGTTAGATTTTAATGACACATGGTTGGCTGCTGAATGGGGACACCCGTCAGATAACTTAGGTGCAATCCTTGCAACCGCCGATTGGTTAACTCGCACTACAGATAAGAAATTTACAATTAAAGATGTTCTAACAGCGATGATCAAAGCCCATGAAATCCAGGGCTGTATCGCACTTGAGAACTCATTCAACAGGGTCGGCCTTGATCACGTTGTGTTAGTCAAGGTCGCATCAACTGCCGTTGTTGCACAGATGATGGGCTTAACGAGAGATCAAGCACTTGCTGCAGTTTCTCTTGCCTGGGTTGATGGTCAGTCACTTCGCACCTACCGCCACTTTCCAAATGCAGGATCACGCAAATCATGGGCAGCAGGAGATGCAACATCTCGCGCAGTGCGTCTTGCTTTGATTGCTAAGACTGGTGAGATGGGTTATCCATCAGCGCTGACTGCAAAAACGTGGGGCTTTTACGATGTTTCCTTCAAGGGCCAACCATTTAAGTTCCAGCGTCAATACGGTTCCTATGTAATGGAAAATGTTTTATTCAAGATTTCCTTTCCTGCAGAGTTCCACTCACAAACCGGTGTTGAAGCGGCGATGACCATCTACCACCAGATGCAGGCTGCTGGAAAGTCATCTGATGATATTAAAAAGGTGACTATCCGTACTCACGAGGCATGTATTCGCATTATTGATAAGAAGGGTCCGCTCAATAATCCAGCAGACCGCGACCACTGCATTCAGTACATGGTTGCAGTCCCATTTATCTTTGGCCGCCTAACCGCTCGTGATTACGAGGATGACATCGCATCTGATGCACGCATCGATGCTTTGCGAGAAAAGATTGTCTGTGTCGAAGACACCAGCTATACAGCCGACTACCACGACCCAGAAAAGCGCTCAATTGCCAACGCAATTACTGTTGAATTCAATGACGGCACTGTTTTTGACGAGGTTGCTGTTGAGTACCCAATTGGTCATGCACGTCGTCGCGTTGAAGGTATTCCACTACTGATTGAGAAGTACAAGACCAACCTGGCTCGTATCTATGATGGCGGCAAGCAGAAAGAGATCATCGATCTGTGCCTTGATTACGACAAGTTAGCCGCAACTCCTGTCACAGTCTTTACAGACTTAATGGCTAAGGCGTAATCACTTACATATTGATATTGGACATCACATGCTTGATGCGTGTGTAATCCTCAAAGCCATACCCTGAAAGATCTTTTCCATAGCCAGAGTGCTTGAAACCACCATGTGGCATCTCAGCAACAAATGGCATGTGGGCATTAATCCAGCACACACCAAAGTCAAAGCCTTTAGTCATTCGCATCGCAGTGCCATGATCCTTAGTCCACACACTTGCAGACAAGGCAAAGCGACAATCATTTGCCATGGTTAACGCCTGTTCTTCAGTGCCAAACTTCTGCACAGTAATTACTGGCCCAAAGATTTCCTCTTGAATTAACTCATCATCTTGGCGAAGGTCAGAGATGATAGTTGGGGCAAAGAAGTAACCAGGACGTGAAATCGGATGTCCACCAGCTTGAATCTTTGCATGTGCAGGAGTTCTGTCGACAAGCTCCTTCACACGATCAAAGTGTGCTGCGCTGTTTAATGGACCCATGAAGACATCTTCTTCGGGAGCGCCAACTGTGATCACATTTTTTGCCTGATGGGCAAGGAGGGCAACAAACTTGTCATATACGCCATCTTGAACCAAGACACGAGTACCGGCGGTGCAATCCTGGCCCGCGTTAAACAAACCTGCAATTGCAATTCCCTCTGCAGCAGCTTCTAGATCTGCATCATTGAAAACTACGACTGGTGCTTTTCCACCAAGTTCTAGGTGAACACGCTTGACATCTTTGGCTGCAGATGTTGCCACCTCCATACCTGCGCGCACTGATCCTGTAATAGAAACCATTTGTGGAATTGGATGCTCAATCATTGCTTTTCCAGCGTGGCGATCACCACACACAACATTCATAACACCGGCCGGTAAAAACTCAGCTAACAACTCAGCCATCCAAACAGTAGATGCGGGGGTAGTGGTGCTGGGCTTTAGGACAACTGTATTTCCAGCTGCAATTGCTGGTGCCCATTTCCAAACCGCCATCATCAAGGGATAGTTCCACGGTGTAATTTGTGCACACACACCAACTGGTTCACGCCGAATAAATGAGGTCATGCCGCTCATGTACTCGCCGGCAGATTTACCTTCTAGATTTCTAGCAGCACCAGCAAAGAAGCGAATATGGTCAATTGTTGGTGGAAGTTCATCTCGAAGTGTGACGGCAAGAGGCTTGCCAGTATTTTCGCATTCAATGGCGACAATTTCATTGATGCGTTCCTCCATGGCATCGGCAATCTTTAGCAGGGCACGTTGGCGCTGGGATGGAGTTGAATCTCGCCATCCTGGAAATGCATCAGCTGCTGCCTTCATTGCTGCCTCTACATCGGCTGCAGCAGAGTCAGGAGCGGTTGCATACACCTTTCCGGTGGCAGGATTAAAAATGTCAACAGTTTTGCCACTTATTGCAGGAACCTTTTTACCGTTGATAAAGTTTGAGAAGGTTTTCATTGTCGTGGCTCCTTTGTAGTTACTATTTTAGACTTGGTGTGTGGGCTAACAGGCGACCGGTGTACTCAGCCTTTGGATTATTAAATACTGAATCAATACCGCCATACTCAACTATTGTGCCTTTGCGCATCACAGCGACGCGATCAGCAATTGTGCGAGTAAGAGCTAGGTTGTGTGTCACGAAGAGCAAACCTACCTTTGTGGTTTCTTGAAGTTGTTTAAGGGTTTCAATTACTGAGGCTTGAACCGAGACATCCAAAGCAGAGGTAATTTCATCACACACAATCAACTTTGGCTTTGCTGCAAGTGCTCTAGCGATAGCAACCCTTTGTCGCTCTCCACCTGATAGCTGATCAGGAAATGAGGTAACGATTGCGTGCGGCAGCGAGACAAGATCTAAGAGTTCATTGATTCGATCTCGTGCCTCATCACCCTTAAGGCCATAGAACAGCTCTAATTGGCGGGCAATAGTTGCGCCAATAGGACGACGTGGGTTAATTGAGGCGTAAGGGCTTTGGAAGATGTATTGGATATCTCGACGCTGCTCCTTCTTGCGAGAGTTTGCATGTTTACCCAAGGTAGAGCCGAAGAAATTGACCTCTCCTTGATAATCCTCATGCAATCCGCCGATACAACGAGACAAGGTCGTTTTACCTGAACCTGATTCACCCACCAGAGCAACACATTCACCGGCCTCAATGTGGATATTTGTATCAAAGAGCACTTGGCGTGAGCCATAGAAACCATTTAAGGAGTTGATGGAGAGTAAGAACTCGGCATCTGGGCCTGTTACAAAATCCCGATCAATCCGTCGTGTTGGAACAATTGAGGTTGCATCCTGATGGCGGTGACAGGCTAATGAGTGAGTAGGGGACTGGACGGTAACTATTGGTGCTTGCTCGGAACAAATTGGTTGTGCATCTTCACACCGTGGGGCAAAGGCGCACCCTGTTGGTCGCTCCCATGGCATTGGTGCATAACCAGAAATACCGACGATCTGATTTCGACCACCGATATCAGGCAAAGCTCTAATTAAGCGACGTGTGTATGGATGTGATGAATGGAAGAAGATCTCATCACGGTTGCCACTTTCAACGATCTTACCTGCATACATAACGGCAACTTTGTCAGCAAGTTCAGAGACAACGGCAAGATCATGAGAAACATACAGAGCTGCCACACCGTGTTCGCGACATAGTTCACGGATAGTTGAGAGAACACGGGATTGGGTTGTTACATCCAACCCAGTTGTTGGCTCATCACACACAATTACCTTTGGTCGACAGGCAAATGCAATTGCAATCGCCACACGTTGTTGTTGGCCACCTGATAATTGGTGTGGATAGCGCTTTAAGAAATCCGCATCAGATGGAAGAGCAACCTCTGTGAGAATCTCACGAACACGTGCCATATGAGTTTCATGGTCCTGCTCAGGATGATGCTTTTCGAGAGATTCTAGAATTTGCTTTGCAATACGAAGCCCCGGGTTAAGCGCGGTTCCTGGATCCTGTGGAACGTATGCGATGGTTCCACCACGTAGTGCACGTAGCTCGGTCTCTGTAGATCCAACGATTTGATGCCCATCAATGATGATCGAACCGGATTCAATGACGGCGCCTTTGCGTGTGTGACCCAGTAATGACATAGAAACTGTAGTTTTACCTGAACCAGACTCTCCAACTAGACCAAGGATTTCACCCGGCTTGATCTCAAATGAAATAGCCTCAACGATCTTTATGCCACCACGCGTAATGGAGACATCAAGGCCCTGAACTTGTACAACGCTCATTCCTTGCCCTTTCGATCAATGCCTATAGCAACCTTTGCGAAGGAGTCGGTAATGAAGTTGATGCCGATTGTGAAGATTGCAATTGCAAAGATGGGAGTCAGAACAGCCCAAGGCTGCACAGTCATTGATCCGCGGTTTTCGTTAATCATGAGTCCCCAGTCGGCAGCCGGTGGTTGTAAGCCAAGGCCCAAGAAGGAGACAGCGGCAACTAGTCCGATTGAATAGGTCATACGCAAACCAAACTCGACAAGTAGAGGAGAGGTGACATTGGGTAGCAGTTCACTCAGGATTATTCGTTGACGTTTTTCTCCAACTGCAACGGCGGCTTTAATGAAATCACGCTCCATTACTTCAGCAGCTGCTGCGCGAATGATTCTCGCAGTTCGTGGGGCGTGGGTGAAACCTACCGTTATGGCGATTAGGAAGATGCTGGTTCCAAAGCCAGATACAACTAAAAGTACAAAGACAATTTGAGGAAATGCCAGCAAGATGTCATTCATTCGCATAATTAAGCTATCGGTACGTGATTGTGCAGAGGCTGCAAACAAGCCAATCAAGAGTCCAAGACCAACACCAAGAAGCGTTGATACAAATGAGAGTCCAATAATTGTTCGTCCGCCGAATAGGAATCTGGACCAAACATCGCGGCCTAGATAATCAGCACCGAGTAGAAGCTGATCTGAACGAGGAGCGTTAGGCATATCAATGAACTCATCAAAGGTGTGTGGCGCAAAAAGTGGCCCAAAGAGTGCAATCGCAATAATGATTCCAACTAGAACGGCTCCAATTTTTGCATAGGCCTGTTTAAAGGTCAGTCCCATCAATACTCGCATCTGAGATTTTTGCTTAATCTTCTTGCTCACCACTCATCACCACCCATTGCGGCAAAGACATCGGATGTGTCGTTCTTGCGCGCATATCGTGTACGCAATCGTGGCGTTGACAGGATTGTTCCGATGTCAGCCAAAATGTTTAGAACTACATACAAAGCTGCAATCATCAATGTAATTGCCTGCACGATGGGTAGATCTCGTCCCTTAACTGAGTCAATCATGATCGTGCCAATACCTGGGTAGGCAAATACAGCTTCTACGACAACAACACCGCCTGCAAGCCAGGCTAACTGCAGGGCTATTACCTGAATAGTTGGTGCAATTGCATTAGGAAGAGCATGTCGAACAATTACTGTGCGCTCAGATAATCCCTTCAAGCGGGCCATTTGAATGTACTCAGACTCCATTACTTCGATCATAGAACCACGCATGATTCTAGAAACATATGGTGTGACCGCCAGAACCAAGGTTAAAGAGGGCAGTACTAAGGCCATGGGATTACTCCACGCCAATGTGCCTGGATCGACAAATGCGATTGCTGGAAATATTTGGAAAACGTTTGTTGCGAGCAAGAACACCACAAAGATTGCCACAACAAACTCAGGCAAAGCGGCAAGAATGAGTGTGAAGAGCGAGGTGACGTTATCAAATAGCTTTCCACGTCGAACCGCTGCGTATACGCCAATAATAATTGACAGTGGAATTGCAACTATTCCGGAAGAGGCCATCAAAATTAACGTGTTTTGAATACGCTCCTTAAGAAGGGTTGTGACCTCAGTTTCACCCGTCACCGTCGTTCCAAAATCAAATTGCAAAACTCCACCGGCCCACTGCGCATACTGCATCCATAAAGGATCGTCTAAGTTCAACTGTTGGCGAATCGCCTCTAGCCGCTCAGGTGTTGCTGTGTTTGCTAGGTAGGCAACTGCAGCATCACCAGGCAAGGCTTGAGTAGCTACGAAGACCAAAATGGAGAGAGCAACAACAATAGGAATTCCAGCCAGAATGCGGCCAAGCACAAAGAGAAGCAGGCCACCTTGGTTAAAGAAATCCCGAATCTTTTTCATTGTTAGGCCTTAGTAATGCCTTCTAATGAGCCTGCAATTGCTGGATCGATGATGACCAATGTGCGAGCACCATCGCCCTTACGAAGACGCTCAAATGCTGCCTCGATTCCATCTAGATCTGTCACATGCGAAACAACATCTGCAACGTTGATACGACCTTCACCTGCCATGGCAATCATTTGTGGAAGTTCAACTGGAACATTTGCTGAACCATAAAGACTTCCCTTAAGACCTTTTTCAGATAAGAACTCAATAGCAGGAATTGAAACCTCAACACCACGCGGTGCTAAACCAACAACGATCGCTGTTGCACCTGCTCGGATTACATCCCAAGCTGTACGGATAGTCTCTGGTCGGCCAACTACTTCAAAGGCATGGTCTACTCCGCCTGGAACAATTGCCATTACATCTGCCACTACATTTTTCTTTGAAGCATCTACAACATGAGTTGCTCCATGTTTGCGAGCACGCTCTAGATTTGCCGGCTGCATATCAACTGCAATAATTTTGCTGGCTCCTGCAAGACGAGCACCTGCAACAACTTGCAGTCCAACGCCACCACATCCAATGACAGCTACGGTCTCACCGATCTGAACCTTGGCCGCATTTCGAACTGCGCCAATTCCTGTCATGACGCCACAACCCAGTAGTGCTGCCTGCCATAGTGGAACATCTGCTTGCACAGGTACAGCTGAACCTGCAGGAACAACCGCCTTTTCTGCAAAGCATGAGACAAAGTTAAAGTGGCGTAGCTCTGTGCCATTCTTTTCATGAAGACGAGAGGTGCCATCGAGCAGATTTCCTGTGTATGCGTGCTCACCTGCTACCTCACACAAATTAAAGCGTGTAGCAATGCACTCCTTGCATTGGCGACATGGTGGAACAAAGTTAAATGCGACGCGATCGCCGACCTTTACATTGGTAACTCCTGCGCCAATCTCTTCAACAACTCCAGCACCTTCGTGGCCCAAGATAATCGGCCAGCGTGTTGTGCCTAAGTTTCCATCTGCCAAGTGCACATCTGAGTGACACACACCTGCTGCTGCAATTCTTACCAGGATTTCCCCTGCCTTAGGAGCATCGAGTTCAACCTCTGCAATCTCTACTGGTGAATTACCACGTGTGATTGCCGCCTTGATTGTTTGCTTACTCATTATTTTCCTTTTCCCTTGTCTCCTAGGCTTTCTTCAAAACGTGCATCGCGCCAAGCAAGTGCTTGCTTGAGGCCTTCCTTTCGAACAATGTCATCAAACTCTTTTTGCTCAGGACTATCACTTCCATTGAGGATCGCTGAGACATCCATGTTGGCGCTAATTGCTTGGCGAATACCGATCGCCTCTTGGGCACGAATCAAACCAATTTTGGTCAAGCGCAACGTTGACAGGGGAGTAGGAGCGATCTTCTTAATGAGTGCACGCACCTCATCATGCAATGACTCTTCTGGAACAACCTTGTTAATCAAGCCAATTCGAAGTGCCTCTTCGGCATCGATTGTGTCACCGGTAAAGAGCAGCTCATTTGTTTTTTTCTGGCCGATGATAAATGGCATTAACAGTGTGGCAGGACCCGAACCATATTTAACCTCTGGCTCACCAAACTTTGCTTTATCTGTTGCAATAATCATGTCGCACGCCATGGCTAGTTCGCACCCACCAGCTAGCACCCAACCATGAACCGCTGCAATTGTTGGTTTAGGAAATGACCACAACTGCATTGTTAAAGAGACATCATCTTCAAGGATTCCATGCCAACGCAGGGCGCCACTAATTTCATCCTCGGCAAGTTCAGAGAGGTCATACCCACTTGAAAAGGCACGACCATTTGCCGTTAAGACAAGAACTTTAGTGTTGTCATCAACAGCGGCGCTGTTGAGCTCGGCGCGAAGGGCGTTAACCATCTCGTAGTTAACTGCATTTAACTTGTCAGGCCGATTTAAGGTGATCCAACGTGTTGGGCCAACTTGTTCTACAGTAATCACGCTCATGCTCTATTTTCCATTCTCTGAACTGATAACCACAAGGGCATCAACTGCAATTGTGGCTTTGTCATAGACAATCATTGGGTTTATATCGATTTCTACTATCTCAGGATGCTCGTGGGCCACCCGTCCAAGGGTGACAAGTGAGGCAGCTAAAACTCCGTGAGGGTCGTGAAGCTCAGCCTCTAGCACCATTTTTCTCGCTGTTTCTATATCTACAGGTCCGAGCATTGTTACCGGCTTTTTTGATTCCACAGTTACGCCGCCATGGCCCACAGCCAAGATTGGACCAAACTCTTCATCTCGGACCATACCGACAAGTGCTTCAACACCCTTTGGAATCTGCGCTGCAATGAATGCAACCCCACCTAACTTTTCAACCGCAGCAGTTGCCTCTGGCGCAGAGTTAATGTTTAGAATCACACCACCTGCAATGCTCTTATGTGCAGGACCATCACTTTTTACAACAACCGGAAATCCAAGTGAGGTAGCAACGCCAGCTGCTTGATCTGCAGATGTAACACGCTTTCTTGAAGCAATTGGCACGCCATAGCGTTCAAGAATTTCTGCTGACTCATACTCAGGTAGCGCACCATCTCGCGTGAGCATGTCAGCAATCTTTATTGGTTCTCCAAACTTCTGGTTAATACTCGAAGGCTTTTGCCAGCGACCTGCATGCCCCAATGCCTGCATCGCCCCGTTGATTCCACGCAGTAATGGAAGGTCATACTGTGCACAGATATCAAGAATTGATTGCGGGGCATCAACAGAGTGCACGGAAACAACAGCGGGTGAGATATTAAACTTTTCTGCAGTTTTTCCTAAGGACTCAACAACCATTTCACACCACACTAACTCGTCATCTCCTCTAAAGCGTGAGATATCTACCTGTGCGATTAATGTGTCATAAGCACCAGACTCAGCCAACATCTCCATAGAGCGGGGGAATACAACTTCAGGAGTATCAACACCCCAAGCATCTAATGGGTTTTGTGGGTGCTGATAATTTGGAAACTCTTTGTTTAAGGCAACGGCGGTCTTTTCAGGTAGCAGATCAAATGAGACTCCATTTTTCTCCGCGCGATCTGCCATTAATCCACACTCACCACCAGACTCTGAAACCGCTGCAACGCGAGTACCGCGTGGGCGACGTTTCTTTCCAAGAACTTCCAATGTCTCAACCATCTCAGGAAAGTCCTCTACTTCTATAGCGCTAAATCGCTTCAAAGTAGCTGAAAATGCTTGATTTGAGCCCACCACAGCACCTGTGTGTGCCAATGCAATTCTCTTTGCAACACCTGATTTTCCAACCTTGAGTGCAACTACTGGCTTTCCAGCAACAGCACATTTTTCTAGAGCTGCAATAAATGCATCAGGTCGTCGAATAGTTTCGATGAAAATACCTATTGCTCGTGTTTGTTCATCATCTGCCATAAAGCTCATAAAGTCTGAAACATCTCGATTGAGTTCACTGCCTGTTGATGCAATGAATCTAAAACCGATGCGAGGGCCAATTGTGGTGAAGGCTTCTGCAATTGATCCAGATTGGGCTGAGATACCCACATGCCCAGCAACAAAAGAGTCAGAGATTGAACCGATCCACGGTGATCCACCCGGCTTGGCAATCCCCATGCAGTTTTGACCGATAATCATTGATCCATTGATTTCTGCGCGTTCACGGATACGAGCAGCGATGAGTGGGCCATCTGCTCCTGCCTCACTGCCTAAACCTGGAAAGAAAAATGCACGTGTCCCACGATCCATTAACTCATAGACCGCTTCTTCAACACGATTGTGTCCCACCATCACAACAGCAAGATCTGGTGTTGACTCCAAGGATGCAATAGATGGCAGACACTTCAAACCAAGTACTTCATCTTTACTGGGATGAACTCCTACAACAGGAATTCTGCTTGCAAGCATATTTCTAACAACTGCCGCACTTCGTATAGAAGGCCCGATGATGACACTAGAAGAAGGGTCGATGAGTGTCTGTACTGGACGCAAATGTGCGTTCATGGTCATCCTTACCTTCCCCTTACTCTTGTTGTGGTGGTGTACTACATTAGAAATTCATATTGATGTACTGCAACTCTTGATACTCCAAGAGTCCGTCCTGGCCACCTTCGCGTCCATCACCAGATCCCTTGGTTCCACCAAATGGAGTTTGTACATATCCAAAGGATGCACCGTTGATTACAACCATTCCGTACTCAAGTGCTTCAGAAACTCGGTGGGCTGTGGCTAGGTCCTTGGTAAAGAGGTAAGCCCCAAGCCCAGATTCTGATGCATTGACGCTGGATAGCAGCTCTTCCTCAGATGTGAACGCTTCAATTGCAACGAGTGGTCCAAAGGTTTCCTCGCAGGTTACTAGTGCATCTTTTGGAACGTTGGTAAGAATTGTTGGTGAACACCAACGCTTGGGATCAACTCCTTCAGGAAGTGATCCACCGATTACTACCTTTGCCCCACGCTTTTTAGCATCGTCAAGTTGTGCGTTTACCCGTGTGACCGCTTCTGGAGAAATCATTGGTCCAACTTCGAAATCTCCACCAAGGCCATGGCCTAAGCGAAGGGCCGAGACCGCCTTTGTAGCAGCTGCCAAGAATTCTTCGTAGATATCTTTGTGAACCATCACTCGGTTTGGTGCAACACAACTTTGACCTTGGTTAGCAAACTTACCTGACATCAAATTGCTCACCGCAACATCGATATCTGCATCAGGAAAGACGATAAATGGAGCAACGCCACCAAGTTCAACAGTCACCTTTTTAAGAGTTTTGCCTCCGCGCTCAGCCAACATCTTTCCAACAGGTGTTGATCCTGTAAATGAAATCTGTCGAACATCAGGGGATTCAAGAATGACATCTCCGATTGGTGCTGGTTCACCGCAGACAAGGTTCAGAACACCTGCTGGGAATCCTGCATCATGGAATACTTCAAAAATCTTGATTGCAGACAGTGGAGTTTCCTCTGCTGGCTTTGCAACAATTGTGTTTCCAGCAGCAACTGCTGGAGCAATCTTGCGAAGCAGCATTGCATTAGGAAAGTTCCATGGCGTAATGCAGGCAACTACTCCACGCGCTCTGCGGCGTAGGTAAAAGCGGGTGTTGAGTGAATCGCTAGGAACAATTGTTCCATTGCTACGGCGAATCTCTTCGGCATACCAGAGTAGATAGTCGGCGCCCCACAGTACTTCGCCAACAGCTTCGCCAATTGGCTTTCCTTGCTCTAATGTCATGATGCGACCTATTTCATCGGCGCGCTCAATAAACAAGGCGTTAGCGCGACGAAGGTAGGCGGCTCTCTCATTAGCGTTGAGGTTGCTCCACCCCTTAAACGCTTTAGCAGCAGCAGCGATTGCTGCCTTTGTCTCTACTGGACCTGCTGCTGGAACAGAGGCGATAACCTCACCGGTTGCAGGGTTGTGAACAGTTAGAACGTCACCAGATGCCGGAATAACCCACTTACCATCGATATAGATACCACTTTTAATGTCGATGCTCATTGTTAATTCTCCTCATCATCGGTCAGAATGTCAGGAAATCCTGGTGCACGCAGTTCTACACCAACAGCATCTTCTAGAAGTTTGATTACCTTAGGAGACCAGGCATCTCCGCCGTACTGTGCCTTACCACGGACAAATGCTTGCTCGGTAATGGCAGCAAGTTCTAGTGGAACACCGAAGGTGCGACCCATCTCTGTTGCAAAGCCAATATCTTTTAGGGCTAAATCCATGGTGAAGCCAATGTTGTATGAACCGCTAAGGACTAATTGGCTTTCTGTTTCATGAACAAAGGAGGTTCCAGAACTTGCTTTGATCGCTTCAAAGGAGGTTTTTAAATCTAGCCCGCCCTGCTTAGCAAGCATCATGGCTTCACCTGCAGCAACTAAGTGGATAAAAGCCAACATATTTGTGATCACTTTAATAATTGATGCATTTCCAAGTGGGCCCATGTAGAAATTCTTACCGCCGACCGCATCGATCACCTTTAGGCACTTATCGTATACAGCCTTGTCGCCACCGATTAGAACTGTAATTTTTCCAGATGCTGCCTTATGGACTCCACCGGTAACTGGGGATTCCAATGTGTCGATACCAAGTGCAGCCGCCTTTTCTGCAATCTCTTCGATCACATGGCGATCATTGGTACTCATCTCCATCCACACGCCACCCTTTTTTAGTCCAGCAAGGACTCCGTTGTCAGAGAGCATTACTGTCTTTACGACAGCCGGGGATGGCAGGCAGGTAATAACGATGTCAACGTTTTCTGCTAGCGCCTTTGGAGAATCAGCCCACTTAACACCTTGTGAAATCAATCCAGCGGCAGACTCCTTACGAATGTCATTGACCGTCAAATCAAATCCATTGCGTTGCAAGCTTGTTGCAAGATGGACTCCCAAGTTTCCTAAGCCGATAAAACCTACGCGCATTTCTCATCTCCTCTATGTTGTGTGATCAAATAGTTGTGCGGCAAAACGAATTAATTCAAAGGTACCTGATGCATTTCTAGATGCAAACGCTTGTCGGTATAGGGATGAGCCGCAGCAACCACTTCATTGAGCTCAACACCTAAGCCAGGCTCAGTAGTAGGCAGGAAGAAGCCGTTCTCCCATGGGAGAGGTTTTTTAAGAAGCTCTGCGTGGAAATCTCCCATCTTTCCAATGGACTCTTGAATCAGGAAGTTTGGTGTTGAGAGATCAACGTGAAGGTTTGCTGCCGCTTCAATTGGTCCAGCATAGAGATGAGGCGCCATTTGAGCATAATGTGTTTCAGCAATTGCAGCGATCTTTTTAGTTTCCATGATTCCGCCCACACGGCCAATTGCCGGCTGCAAAATTGCTGCTGCGTTGTGACGTAGTACTCGTGCAAACTCATACTTAGTAGAAAGGCGCTCACCCGTTGCAACAGGAATTGATGTCGCAGCTGCAACGCGCGCCATCTCTTCAGGCATATCTGGGGGAGTTGGCTCTTCAAACCATAAAAGATCATATTTTTCTATCTTCTTTGCAAGTTTGATTGCACCAGCAGGTGTCATTTGACCGTGTGTTCCAAAGAGTAAATCAACTGTATTTCCCACTGCATCACGCAGTTGCTTCACAAACTATTCTGTGAAATCCAACATCTCTAACGAGAGTTGACGCGGATCAAAAGCTGAGTAGGGGCCAACTGGATCAAACTTTAGAGCGGTAAAGCCTTCCTTAATATAATGGGCAGCACGCTCGCATGAAATGTCCGCGTTTGAGTAAACCGAGTTGTCAGCACCAGGTGCTGGATAAATGTATGTGTAGGTGCGGACGCGATCACGCACCTTGCCACCCAAAAGGTTATAAACGGGTTGATTTGTTTCCTTGCCCATGATGTCCCAGCATGCGGTCTCAATCCCGCTAAGAATTGCCATCATGGAAACATCTGGTCGTTGTGTAAATCCTGCTGAGTAAGCACGGCGCCACAACGCTTCAATATCAAATGGGGATGTGCCAACAACGTAGCGCTCTACAACATCATCAATCATCTTTTCTACAACAGCAGGGTGGAAAGGCACGGCATAAACCTCGCCGATGCCCTCCACCCCGCTATCAGTAGTTAGTTTAACGAAGACCCAAAATGCACCACCGTTATGGGGTGCAGGTGTGCCGACTACAAAAGTCTTGGCACTTACGATCTTCATTAAAACTCCTTTAATTAGCTAACTAGGTAAAGAACTACGCAACAAACCCAACTGAGCGAAGGGTGAAGTTGTTGAGCGAGTTACCTGAAGGGTGTCCTGCACCAAAACCATCAACCTTGGCACTAGATGCATCTAGCTTGTTGTAGAAGGAGGTAACGATGTAAGCACCATCGTCGTACTCGATCTTTTGAGCATCTGCGATCATTTCATTGCGAAGTGCCTTGTTTGGTGTCTTTAGTGCGCTTGCAATGAGTGCTTCGAATGCTGGATTGCTCCAACCTGTCTCTGCTGCGTAAGAACCGCCGCAATAAACAAGAGTTGCAACTTCTAGGTATGTGCGGTTGATGTAGTAATCAGTCGCAAATGTTGAAGCTCCTGGCCATCCTGTCCAGAAATCTGATGGCTGCGTTACGTTTACAGTCACACCAGATTGCTTTGCATTGAGTGCAAAGATCTGAGGAATTGTAAGCATTCCTGCAACGTCATCCTGTGTCTTTAACTCCATTACTGGAATTGTTACACCTGACTTCTTAATAAGTGCCTTTGCTTTTTCTGGGTCATAGTCACGCTGAGCCAACTTTGTGTTGTAACCCTCATCGTAGCGACCAAGAACGTCGTTACCCATTTGTGCGAAACCGCTATAAGCCTGCTTTACAACAGCCTCACGGTCAATCATCAAACGGAACGCCTTACGAACATCTGGATTATTAAATGGTGCCTTTAGAGCATTCATTGCAATTGGCACATAAGCACCAGTCTTTGCATTGATTACCTTGAGCTTCTTATTTGCCTTAACAGTTGTTACCTGAGAGTTAGGTAGATCTGTGATTGCATCTACCTGACCGCTGATAAGTGCGTTAACGCGGGCTGTCTCATCAGCAATAGAGATGATCTCTACTGAATCAACGTATGGCTCGCCTGTGCGCCAGTAAGCAGTGTTCTTTGTGTAAACACTCTTTACGCCAGGTGTAAATGACTTGTACTTGAACGGTCCAGTTCCAACTGGGCTTGCTGGGTTGTATCCAACTGGAACGATACCCATTGCATAGTTAGAGAAGACTTCATCGAAAGTTACATTTGCAGTCTTCAATGTGACAGAGACTGTGTACTTGTCAACCTTCTTCATCTTTGCTGCGTCAACACCTGAAAGTTCCTTTTGACGGATTGCTTTGGTAGCTGGATCTAATACGCGGTTAATCGTAAAGATCACATCGTCAGCGGTTAGTTCGCGTCCGTTGTGGAACTTCACACCCTTCTTCACACGAATAGTCCAGATGTTGCCTGTCTTATTTGGTGTGAATGTATCTGCTAGCTCTAGAACCAACTTGAAGTTTGAATCGCGTGTAACTAAGCGATCATATAGCTGGTAAGCGCGTGCGGTATCTGCCGTAAATCCACCAAGATGTGCATCTTGAGTTTCTGTCGGGCCGCCTCCGCTAACGCCAATTCGTAGAACTCCACCTTTTTTAAGTTTTGCTGTTGCTGCATTTGCTGAAGGTGCAAGCATTGCGCCGCCACCAGCGATCACAAGACCACCAGCTGCTGCACCCATTAGCACTCCGCGGCGGGAAAGATCTGCCGAGAATGTATTTTCTTGTTCTTGCATTTGTTTTCCTCTCCTAGGTAGGAAAAATGAACGCTCGCGATGGGCGTTCATTTACTTCTTTACTTTTTACCGAGACCTCTTCTTGGAGCTCCAATGAGGATCGCGGTGTTTCCAAGCGCCAAATCTCCTTCATGCATTCTTTGATGCGCTTCAGGAATTTGATCAAAGGCCAACACTTCACCAAGTGCTGGATGAATCGCGCCAGAAGTAAGCATCTTGTTGTATTCGAGAGCTTGCTGATCGTTGGTTCCGTGAGAACCTTGGAATCTTTTCTGTCGTGTCCAGTGGTAACGAAGATCGACTACAGCTGAGTAGCCTGAAGTACCTGCACATATAACAACCATTCCGCCTGGTTCGCAGACGAAAATAGAGGTAGGCACAGTTGCTTCACCTGGGTGCTCGATCACGATTACAGGATCTTTTTTCTCTCCAACAATCTCCCAGATTTTTGCACCGAAGGCTCGAGCACTTGCAGTCCAGGTTTTTTGGCCTGCATCGTCGGTCCAGTGTGGTGGTGTTCCCCAGTGTGTGAAGTCTTTACGGTTGATGTAACCCTTTGCACCAAGCTGCATACAAAATTCACCGCGCTCGTCGTCAGAGACAACAGCTACTGGAATTGCTCCTACAGCTTTGGCTAATTGGATTGCCATAGATCCGACGCCTCCGGATCCACCCCACACAAGAACAACATCATCTTTCTTAGTTACATGTGGCTGCCAACCAAACATCATTCGATAAGCAGTTGTTCCACACAGCGTTGAAGCCGCAGCTTCTTCCCATGTTAGTGATGGAGCTTTTGGCAAACACTGATGATCTTGAACAATGGTGAACTGTCCAAAAGCACCGTAGTTTGTTTGATATCCCCAAGTTTTTGATGAACGAGCAATCATTGGATCTTTTCCTGCAACAACCCAAGGATCATCGGCATCCCACCAACCATGATGAATCGCTACTTCGTCACCAACTTTTACAGTGGTAACACCTTCACCAATTGCATAAACAATTCCAGCTGCATCACTTCCACCAACATGAAAATCCTCTGGCTCGCCTGCTTTCTGACGCGCCGCGATGACATCAATGGGAATTCCCCGTGCTGCCCAGACATTGTTGTAATTGATTCCAGCTGCCATAACGCCAACGAGAACTTCTCCACGTCGTGGAGTTGGAGTTGGAACCTCTTCAATCTTGAATGCATTCCGAGGCTCACCAAGTCGATTTGATCGTATGACTTGAGCAAACATTGTTGGAGGTACTTCACCAATTGGTGGAAGTGTTCCGATCGGATATGCACTCATCGTTAGAGAGATCCTTTTCTCGTAGGTGGCTTGAACCTAAGAGGCAGGCTCTATCTATACAACTAGGGTTGCGCATATGGCAAATAACGGTTTAGCATCTATTTATGAGTTCAAAGCGCCAAACCAATTCAGCCGGGCTGCGTCGGGATATTGAGCTGCTTCAAGTGCTGGGCAAGCATCAGGTTGAACATCGATCTGGTTTAGGGGTAATCCGCATCGCCGAGTTGGCTGGGCGGGAAAAGACTCAGGTCTCCCGTGCCTTGGCAACATTGGCCGAACAAGGCCTAGTCGATCGTGATCCTATAACGTTGTTATATCGCTTGGGATGGCGCTTGTATTCACTGAGCGCACAAACCTATGAGGCACACCTTGTCTCTGTGGCCACCCCATACCTGCGGCGGATAGCAGAGCTTGTGCAAGAGACAACGCACTTGTGTGTCTTGCGACAGGACGAGGTATTAACGTTGTCGACAGCCTCACCTTCACATGGTTTTCGCTCGGTGTGGGAGGGGCTGACATCTCCGGCGCCATCTACATCTGCCGGACGAGTCCTACTGTGCGAATGGGAGGAAAGTGCCATACGTGCAAAGTGGAGTGATCAGGAGTTGGCACTTGCTGGCGGCGCTCGCCACTTTAAGAACACAGATGAGTTTGTTGCAGAGTTAGCCAAGATTAAAAAGCAGGGTTATTGCATCGTTGATGAAGAGTTTGAATTAGGGGTGGTGGGTTGCTCAGCACCGGTTCGAGATGCAGCCGGGCGCATTGTTGCAGTCGTCAACATTGGTGCGCCTAAAGCACGGTTAGGAGCACGGTTAGACCAAGCGGCACAAATCTCTAGAAAGATAGCTCGAGAAATGTCTGCCTCTATGTATTCACCGCATGCACAATCAAAGTAATCATTTTGTGATTAACCATACGCATGTGTGAGTTGCCATAGATGCACCTAGCATTACCATCAGGCCAATGAAATCTTAGAGTTCTTCCCGGAGCATCGTCACAATTGTTGAGCGGAGTATAAGAATGTCTGAAAAGCACATCTATCCATTTTCTTTTGGTGACATGTCACAAAAAGATTTACTGGGTGGCAAGGGTGCAAATCTTGCCGAGATGGTGCGCATCGGATTACCAGTCCCACCAGGTTTTACCATCGCAACAACTGCCTGTCGGCAGTATTTAGTCGATGGGATATTTAGAGATACTTTGAAAGCAGAGATAGCTCTGTCGCTACAGCAACTAGAGAAAGATTTAGGCAAAGAGTTCGGGGGAGTAGCAAACCCGTTACTTGTCTCTGTTCGCTCAGGAGCCAAGTTTTCAATGCCAGGCATGATGGAAACAGTGCTCAACGTTGGTATCACGCCACAGGTTGCGGAGTCACTTGCACAAACTTCAGGCAATCCACGGTTTGCGTGGGATTCATATCGCCGGTTTGTTGAGATGTTTGGAAAAATTGTGTGTGAAGTTCAGGATGATGAGTTCCATAAAGTGGAACATCGCATACTGACCCAGTTTAGAGTTACAGAAATTCAGGATCTTTCTGTTGAAGGGCTAAAAGCGTTAGCAGATGGATTTATTAAAGCAATTGAGTCTGCCACTGGTGAAGATTTCCCTACTGATCCGCGCGAACATTTGAATCGATCCATCGAGGCGGTATTTAAGTCCTGGAATTCTGAGCGTGCTCAGTTGTATCGTCGACGTGAGAGAATTCCTTCTGACATTGGCACGGCGGTAAACATTCAATCCATGGTCTTTGGAAATCTCAGTGATGATTCAGGTACTGGTGTTGCATTTACGAGAAACCCGTCAACAGGTGAGATCGGTGCCTATGGGGATTATTTAGAGCGGGCCCAGGGCGAAGATGTCGTTGCCGGAATTCGCACTCCGTTGTCATTGGATCAATTTGCAGAGTTAATTCCTACCGTTCACGCCGAACTACATCAGATAATGCAGATGCTCGAAAATCACTACAAGGATTTGTGTGACATCGAATTTACAGTTGAAAAGGGCAAGCTGTGGATTTTGCAGACGCGTGTAGGAAAGCGCACCGCCGAAGCGGCATTTAGAATTGCCTTGCAATTTGTTGACGAAGGCATCATCACAATGGATGAGGCGCTCCTGCGCACAACCGGTGAACAGTTAGCGATGTTGATGTTTCCTCAATTTGATACCTCAGCAAACATGGTGGAGATCGCGCGCGGCATCCCTGCATCACCAGGTGCTGCAGTTGGCGAGGTCGTGTTTGATTCAAAGCGAGCCTTTGATCTGAGTAAATCTGGCAAAAAGGTAATTCTTGTGCGCCGGGAAACAAGTCCGGATGATCTTGTGGGAATGGTTGCTGCTGAAGGAATTCTGACTAGCCGCGGTGGAAAGACTTCACACGCTGCTGTGGTTGCACGCGGAATGGGAAAGACCGCCATTTGTGGAACCGACTCTATTTCTGTTGATGAAAGAGCATGTCTTTTTACAGTGGGTTCTCACACTGTGTATGAAGGTGATGTTATTTCTATTGATGGAACAACGGGGGCGGTTTATTTAGGAACTGTTCCGGTGGTTGCCTCCTCTGTGACATCGTATTTGGAGGGTCGCTTGTCGGCAGACTCAGAGGAAGCCTCTGCCGTGGTCAAAGCGGTGCACACTGTTTTAACCCATGCTGATCTCAAGCGTCGCTTAGAGGTTCGCACAAATGCTGACACACCAGAGGATGCAATCCGCGCCAGAATTCTTGGCGCACAGGGTGTTGGTCTGTGTCGCACCGAGCATATGTTCTTAGGTCCACGCCGTTCTTATATTGAACGCGTTGTTTTAGCTGAGAACGAGGATATGCAGCGGGCGGTAATTGCTGAGATGGAGCCGTTACAACGTGCAGATTTTGTCGGCATCATGATGGCGATGTCAGGTTTGCCTGTCACTGTTCGACTACTGGATCCGCCACTGCATGAGTTCCTACCACCGTTGTCTGAACTAAGTGCGGCTATGGCACGTTCTGAAGCACTCAATGAGGAGGTCTCACCTCGTGACAAGGCGTTGTTTGCCGCTGTTAACAGATTGCATGAATCAAATCCAATGCTGGGATTTCGAGGAGTCCGTTTAGGAATCTTGATTCCAGAGCTCTATAAGATGCAGGTTCGAGCACTTGTTGGTGCATATCTTGAGCTCAAGAAATTAGGACATGATCCTCGTCCCGAAGTAATGATTCCTCTAGTTGCAACTCAGAGAGAGCTACTTTTCTTGCGTGAAACTCTTGAAGAAGAGATTGCAACGGCATTTAAAGGCACAGGCTTTGAGATCGAACTTCCTATCGGCACGATGATTGAAACCCCACGGGCTGCTATTACTGCAGATCGTTTGGGCGTCCATGCAGATTTCTTCTCATTTGGAACAAACGATTTGACCCAACTCACCTGGGCCTTTAGTCGTGATGATGTTGAATCAACATTTCTTCCTCGTTACCTAGATCTAGAGCTTTTGCCTTTTAATCCCTTTGAGTCATTAGATGAGGCTGGGGTTGGAATACTTGTGCGCACCGCCGTTGATCTGGCTCGTGGATTGCGGCCAGATTTCAAATTAGGCATTTGCGGGGAGCATGGCGGTGATCCGCGAAGTATTCACTTCTTTGATCAATTAGCTCTGGACTATGTCTCATGTTCACCATTTAGAGTGCCAATTGCACGGTTGGAGTCAGGCAGAGCCGCTGTAATCAAATAGCCAGCCGATAAGGTTGGGTAATGAGCGATATGTCAGCACAGGTGCGTCGCGCACTAGATGTTGCCGTTGAAGCAATTGGTGGCTCTACCCGCGAAGGCCAGATTGAAATGGCAGAAGCGGTTGCAAACGCCCTGACAAATCGCCATCACTTAATGGTTCAAGCAGGTACTGGAACCGGAAAATCACTTGCGTATCTCATCCCAGGAATTGTTCATGGCAGAAAAGTTTTGGTTGCAACAGCAACCCTTGCATTACAACGCCAGTTAGTTGATCGGGATTTACCAGCTGTTGTGCCAGCCCTTGAAAAAGAGTTAGGGCGCGAGATCTCCTATGCCATCTATAAAGGCGTCGGCAACTATGTGTGTTTACAAAAGATGAATAGTGATGAGGTTGATCCTGACGGTGAGTTAGTCATGGAGGTTTCATCCTTAGAAAAAGATGCCAAGAGATTGATTGCGTGGGCTAAGACGCCAGGTGTGAGCGGGGATAGAGATGATGCACCGGAGGTCGATCGCAGGGTCTGGGCGGCAAATAGCGTTTCAGGCAGAGAGTGCGTAGGAGCCGATGTGTGTGCATTTGGCTCTCAATGCTTTGCCGCACTTGCTAAAGCAAAGGCGCAGAGCGCCGACATTGTCGTTACAAACCACACCTTGCTTGCCATCGAAATTGTTGATTCACATCCAATCCTGCCAGAGCGTGATTGTGTGATTTTAGATGAGGCTCATGAGTTCATGGATCGGGCAACACAGGCTGTTACAGATGAGCTAACAAGCAATCGTGTCTTGCGAGCTGCTGCCATGGCCCGTAAGTTCATGCCGGGCAAGCTTTCAGATGCCTTTCATAAAGCTGCAAATGATTTCCATGAATCTATGGTCGATTATGGGGAGTCAGTAAAAGCTGAGTTCGGCACGCAAGGTCGCCTTGAAGAAATACCTCAATCATTAGAGTTTTCCATTCGAAAAGTAATGGAGGCATCTAAGGCAATTATGCAGTTCTTGTCTGCAGATGATGAAATTATCGATACAGATGCATTGGCAGAGCGGGCGCGAGTTAAAGGCGCGGTTAATGAGATAGCAACTACGGCCACGACGTTGTTGAAGATGGGTGATGGTTTGGTGCTCTGGTATGAACCAACTTTTTCTACTTTGAACCTGGCACCCCTTTCCGTCTCTGAAGTGTTGCGTGAAAACTTGTTGACTCAAACACCTGTGATCGCAACCTCTGCCACATTAACTGTGGGAAATGGTTTTGATTCCATGGCAAAGAGCATTGGTTTTTTGGTTAATGAAGAGATGAGCGCTGAGGTTAAAGAGGGCGAAGTAGATCCAGCCAATGTTCAAATGCTAGATGTGGGTAGTCCTTTTGAATTTGCCAATCAAGGCGTTTTATACATGCCTAAGCACTTGCCTGAGCCAGGTCGCGATGGTCCAAGTCAGGAGGTATTAACAGAGCTAGGCGAGCTCATTGATGCCGCCGGTGGTCGCACATTGGCGCTGTTTTCATCCTGGCGAGGTGTGGAGGCAGCAGATTTACACTTACGAAAAGTATTGGCAGAGCTACCGATAAAGATCATTACACAAAAGCGAGGCGATGCCGTTGGGCCACTTGTTTCACGGTTTGAAAAAGATGAAACATCTATCTTGATTGGCACGATGTCGCTGTGGCAAGGTGTTGATGTGCCAGGCAATAGTTGCATTTTGGTTGCCATCGATCGCATTCCTTTTCCACGTCCTGATGAACCTGTCATGAGTGCGCGCGCAGCACAGGCCGATGCCAAGGGTGGCAGTGGATTTATGCAAGTTTCCTTGCCTAGGGCTGCGCTCTTATTGGCACAGGGCACAGGACGTTTGATTCGCTCCGTTGATGATCGCGGAGTAGTTGCAATCCTTGACTCGAGAATTGTTACCAAGCGTTATGGAAGTGTGCTGCTTAACTCGATGCCGCCGCTCTGGCGCACCTCTGATCCTGCCGTTGTCCGAGACTCACTGAAACGTTTGAAGGATTCCCTTTAACTCAGGCCAAGAGTTAGCAAAACTTGGATGCAAAGCCATCTGTTCGACCTGATCTACAGCTACCCATCTCACCTCATGTGATTCATCATTTACTTCGTGAGCAATCAATCCTTCTTCGGTGCGAGCGATAACAGTTTCATACCTCCACGTGCCGTGATCATCAGTAAATGTGTGAAGGACAGTTAGTAGCGCTGTATCAATCCCGGTTTCTTCAACCGCTTCACGAAAAGCACCTTCAATCGTGCTTTCGTGAGAGTCGCGAGCACCACCTGGAATTCCCCATGTGTCACCGTTGTGCACCCAAGGGGCACGGTGCTGTAACAAGATCTCATTGCCTCGAAACATCAGGATTCCAGCTGCGCCATTGAGTCCCCAATGCTTGTTACCGCATGCGCAATCGACCCAACCATCACCATCGCGCTCTGCCATGGGCTTAGCCTTTCACATCTATCCACAGTCAGCGATGTGATTGCCGGTGCTGTCGTAGCGGCAATTTATGGTGGCGCACATGTTCATAGCAATTGTGTGTCTGGCACTAGTTCTACTTGGGATTGCTCCTGCTGGCGCAGATCAGTGTAAGGAAAAAGCCTGTGTCACCGTCTATACCGATAACAATCAGATCATCATTGAAGCGCGCAAAGGCGATGCAACGGTTAAGAAAACTATTACCCAACGGCCAAAGAAGGCTGTGCCAAAGCCAACCCCAAAACCAAAGGCTGTGCCCCTATTTTTTCTGCCAAAGCCAACCCCCAAGCCGGTAGTAAAAAAGCCGGTTGTTAAACGAAGCTATAAGCCACGGGTCAAAAAGGCTGTCACACAAGTTAACTTAAGTGATCGTTTAACAAAGATGGTTCCAACAGCTGGAGTTGCATACCAGCCTGTGTTTGAACCACTGGTTAATGTCCCGGTGTATTTCTGGTGTGACCTACCAACTCTTTTTCAGAGTCGAGTCGACATCATTGGTGAAGTTGTCGATGTTGCATTGCGACCATCTTTTGTGTGGAGCTTTGGTGATGGCAGCATCTTTGCCACCACCGATAACGGTGCTCCATATCCAGCCGGTGCAATCCATCACACATATACCCAACCAGGCACCTATCACATCTCATTATTAACAACCTGGAACGGTTCATTTACACACAATGCAGCGGTACGCGCAGTCAGCGGCACAGTTAAGAAAGCATCAATCGCACTCATCACCGTAGTTCAAGCACCCACTACATTCAAAGGATAAGGATCCATGACAACTGAAAATACATATGTAAGTATCACTCCACTGGCACTTGCAACCGATAGCGATTTTATCGAAAGCGTTAATACCTTTGCCGTGCCGGTAGATAGTCCAGATCTAAATCTGCTACAACGTGATGGGGCAACAGCTGTAATTGACCTATCGATGCAGTTTGCAGATCGAGGATATAACTGCGATGTGGAGCTTATTTCACAGGTCATTGGACGCCTGTCAGATATTCAGGTCCGAGATTTTGCAATGGGTACCCATAATGATCAAACCTTTGATGTGTACTGGAATATGTGGCTGTATTTATTGCGCATTGCACCCAAAGAGTTTGTGGCACCTGTTGCCTGCTTGTTTGCCACATTGGCATATGAACGTGGCGATAACGAACTTGCCTATAGAGCCTTAGATCGAGCAACAGGTGATGATCCCAAGTACGCCCTGACGATTTTGTTGCGCAGGGCCTTTGGTTCAGGCTGGCCCGCCGCTGCTTTTGCTGCGATGCGCCTTGAGCTACACCCCAAAGTAACGGCTGGGATTTTTGAAAGGTAATGGCTAGAATTACACCGTTCACGAGTCCTACGTATTAGCCCCGGCTTAGTAGGCGGCAACCCTCCACCGCGGCGGGGTGCTCCGGGTGACGAACAGGCCACTTCGGTGGCAAGCGCTGAGGTAGGAAAAATATTTCATGGTCGTAACAGGTGCATGGCTGGAAACTCATGATCCTGGTGAACGAAAGTTCATCACAATCGGTTTCTTGCTTCTTGAAAACGGTGAAACTTTGCCTAATGTCACCATTGCTTATCAAACGTGGGGCGCATTAAATGCGGCGAAAGATAATGCGATTTTAGTGAACCATGCGATGACTGGATGGTCTGATGTTCCGGGATGGTGGCCATCAATGGTTGGTCCTGGTTTGCCGTTAGACACAGATAAGTACTTTGTTGTGTGCCCAAATGTTATTGGCGGTTGCCAAGGATCTACCGGTCCATCATCTATCGCACCTGATGGCAAGCGGTGGGGTTCTCGCTTTCCCGCAGTAACCATCAGAGACATGGTTGCAGCTGAGGTTGCATTTACTGATGCACTAGGAGTACATAAGTACGTACTGGCCGTTGGCCCATCACTTGGGGGAATGCGTGCATTGGAGTGGGCGGTGCAGTCACCAGAGCGTGTTGGTGCTATCTGCACCATCGGATCATCGGCTGTTGCAACGGGTGATCAAATCGCAACCGCATCAATTCAAATCAGAGCAATAAAATCTGATCCGCACTTTAATGGTGGTGATTACTACGAACAAGAGATCGGCCCGGAACAGGGAATGGGGATTGCCCGACGGATTGCCCACCTGACATATAGAACTGAGGCGGAGATGGACATTCGTTTTGGTCGACAGCTACAGGGTGATGACACCGGACGTTTTGCCGTTGAATCTTATTTAGATCACCAGGCAGACAAGTTAGCCAAGCGATTTGATGCCAATACCTATATCGCTCTGACAGAGGCGATGAATAGCCACGATATTGGTCGAGATCGTGGGGGAGTTGGTGCAGCGTTAGCCACGATCCAGGTGCCGGTGGTTGCAGTCTCGATTGATACCGACCGACTCTTCCCACCCCGCCTACAGGCTGAAATCGCTGATTTAGCCCCTGCGGCAGCCCCATTGGTGAGCATAAGTAGTCCATTTGGCCATGATGGCTTTCTTGTGGAGGTTGAAAGCGTTGGAAACATCATCCGAGAGGCATTAAAACTGGCCAATTAGGGGTTTTCGATGTGCAATTTGGCCTGTGGACAAATTATAATATACCTATCACTTCAGCGGTCTCGCTGAAAAAATCAGAGGACAATTGTGGCTGTATTTAGTGCGCTTAAAAACAAGGTGAAGGCAAAAACTTCAGCCAAAAAAGCAGCTCCTGCTAAAAAAGTAGCGGCTAAAAAAGCAGCACCTGCAAAGAAAGCGGTTGCGAAAAAAGCAGTTGCCAAAAAGGCTGCACCCGTTAAAAAGGCAGCGGTAAAAAAGCCTGCACCTGTCAAGAAGATTGAACTTAAAAAAGATTTAAGTGCTAAAGATGTTCAGCAAATTGTTGATGCCAAGAATGCTGTTCTTCGCCAGAATGAAGTCTTGGTTGAACTTGAATCTCGTGGTGTTACATCTATCAACCGAATTCCTAAAAAGGCTGATAAAGATTTAGTAGATGAGGCTCGCGCGCTCGCAGCCAATGTTCCAGTCATGGTTGAAAAGCTCCGCAAGAGTGGGCTTGGTTCACCTTCTCGTATTTTGAAGAAAGCCGAGTATGAATTAATCGCTCCAAAGCCAGTTGTTACAAAGGTAGAGGCCCCAAAGCTTGATGCAAAGACTGGCAAGGCGATACTGACAAAGATTGATGGAGAAGATGTAGTACTTGAAGAGGTAGAGCTCGAAGATGTTGAAACACTTATCAAAGAAGTTGTTGAGATCATTGATAGTGAAGAGGACAAGGGAGTTCAGCCACGGGTAGTTGATCTTGCTGATGAGGCAACACATGGTAAAGAAGAGGATGCATTTACATTAAAGGCATCTGAAGAAGATGACGCTCCGGCACAGACTGTTATGACAGCTGGTGCTACGGCAGATCCTGTTAAGGATTATTTAAAGCAGATTGGTCGCGTGGCACTACTTAACGCAGAGCTGGAAGTAGAGCTTGCTACACGCGTAGAAGTTGGCCTATTTGCCGAAGAAAAATTGAAGCATGAAAAGAAACTTGAAAAGAAGTACAAGCGCGAACTCGAATGGCTTGTTGAAGATGGAAAGCGCGCAAAGAATCACCTGCTAGAGGCCAACCTACGTCTGGTTGTTTCTCTTGCAAAGCGCTATACCGGCCGTGGAATGCTCTTCTTGGACTTGATCCAGGA
>Ga0164294_10000676_pt1 | contig 32407 bp, 26 predicted proteins | sample GEODES005metaG_FD_111479 | JGI IMG/M metagenome (GOLD analysis project Ga0164294, IMG submission 111479) | Oligotrophic lake water microbial communities from Sparkling Lake, Wisconsin, USA - GEODES005 metaG | ecosystem: Environmental > Aquatic > Freshwater > Lake | place: USA: Sparkling Lake...
GATTTCGCCTGGCGCAAGAACCAGATGCCGGCCTGGCACCTGATCGGGCCCGATGGCAGCGGCATCACGCTGGTCAACATCGGTGTCGGCCCCGCCAACGCCAAGACGATCTGCGATCACCTCGCCGTGCTGCGCCCGGAAGCCTGGCTGATGATCGGCCACTGCGGCGGCCTGCGCCCCAGCCAGGCCATCGGAGACTATGTGCTGGCCCACGCTTACTTGCGCGATGATCATGTGCTGGACGACGTGCTGCCCGCCGAAATCCCGATCCCGGCGCTTTCGGAAGTGCAGAAGGCGCTGCAACTCGCCACCGAAAAAGTGACCGGCATGACCGGCGACGCGCTCAAACCCCGCCTGCGCACCGGCACCGTGGTGACCACCGACGATCGCAACTGGGAACTGCGCTATTCCCAGTCATCCCTGCGCTTCAACCAGAGCCGCGCGGTGGCCATCGATATGGAATCCGCCACCATCGCCGCGCAGGGCTATCGCTTCCGCGTCCCCTACGGCACGTTCCTGTGTGTTTCTGACAAGCCGCTGCACGGCGAGATCAAGCTGCCCGGCCAGGCCAACCGCTTCTATGAGGGCGCGATTTCGGAGCATCTGCAGGTTGGCATCGAAGCCATGATGATCCTGCGCGACGAAGGCCCGGCGCTGCATTCGCGGAAACTGCGGGCGTTTGATGAACCTCCCTTCCGGTGAGGTTCAGAGACTGAGTTCAAGCTCCGATAGCAGCGCCTTCCGCGCCGCCTTCACCTGACGCCACAAGTCGGCATTCGTCATGTCCGCCGGGCCAATCGCCTCCGGCCACCAGCGCTCGACCAGCCGTTCCAGCCGGTCGGCTTTGGCCTCGTCCAGCAAGAAGCGCGCATCGACCCGCGCTGGATCAGCCACCACGCGCAACCGCAGACACGCCGGCCCGCCGCCGTTCTGCATGGATTCACGCACGTCGACGAAATGCGCCGCACGGATGGGGCCGTTCCCCGCCACCAATGCTGCCAGATAGGCCTTCACGCTCGGCGTTTCCTCGGCTTCCTTGGGCAGCACCAGCGCCATGCTGCCATCGGGCAGGGTGAGCAGCTGGCTGTTGAACAGATAGGACTTGATTGAATCCTCAAGGCTGACCGCGCTGGCCGGCACCTCGACATAGATCGCATCGGGCATCCGTCGCGCCAGATCGGCCTTCAGGCCGGCCGCGTCGGCGAAGGCGTGCTCGTGCGCGAACAGCACATTGCCGTTGGCCACCGCCACCACGTCATTGTGAAAGGCGCCGGCATCGATGGCGGTCTGGCTCTGCGCCACGAACAACGCGTTTGAAACGCCGTGGCGGCGGGCGATGGCTTCAGAGGCGCGGCGGTTCTGGCGGGCGGGGAAACGACCGCCTTCCTCGCCATAGACGAAGATCTCAAGGCCGGGCGCGTCGTGGGCAGCGCACAGGCGCATGAAATTGGCCGCGCCTTCATCGCCGAATGCGGCCGGCAACGCTTCATGCACCGCGAACGCCGGATTGGAGAAGGCGATGGCCAGTTGCGCGTGGGTTTCTGGGTGTTCGATGCTGCGATGGGCCATGCGCGACAGGTTGGCGGCGCTGATATGGCAGCGGCCGTCTTCCGTGTCGGGCGCCGGCGAGACAGTGGCAGCGTTGGCCGTCCACATCGAACTGGCGGACGCCGCGGTGGCAAACAGGCGCGGGTCTTCGGCGGCGGCGCGGGCGATCACCTGTTCGTCGCTGCCGACAAAACCCATCGCGCGCAGGAAGCCGACATTGGGGCGGTCCAGCGGCAGCAGGAACCCCTGTGTGAGCCCCAGCCCCCTCACGAAGCGCATCTTGGCGATGCCCTGCAATGCAGCGGCGCGCGGGCGCGACGTCGCCCCGCCATGGCGCGCGCTGGCCAGGTTTCCCAGCGACAGCGCCGCATAATTGTGGCTCGGCCCGATCAGGCCATCGAAGTTGATTTCGCGGATCATGGCTTCAGGCCCGTCGTGATGCCGCCGCCCAGTGCATCGGCGGCCAGCGTCGCCACCGGGAAGGCGCAATAATCGGCGGCGTAATAGGCGGATGGTCGGTGGTTGCCGCTCGCCCCGATACCGCCGAACGGCGCCGCGGAGGACGCGCCATTGGTCGGCCGGTTCCAGTTGACGATCCCCGCCCGGCTCTCCGCCCAAAAACGGTCGAACAGCGCCGCATCGCCGCCGATCAGGCCGGCGGCGAGGCCAAAGCGGGTGGCGTTGGCGGCGGTGATGGCCGCTTCCCAGTCCGCCACACGCACGATCTGCAACACAGGGCCGAATAGTTCATCGTCGGACGGCGCATGGCCGGTCATGTCGATAACGGCGGGTGAAAGGATTGGCCGGTCAGCGCTGGCACGAACGAGCGGGCGCAGTACGCGGCCACCCGCGGCCTGCAATTGCGCCCAACCCCGTTCCAGGCCATCGGCCGCTGCATTGGAGATCACCGGTCCCATGAACGGCTGCGGCTCGTCAAACGGCGCGCCGACGATCAGCCGGTCGCTGAGCGCCAGCACGGCTTCCACCAGCGGCTCGCTGCCCGGCCCGACAATCAACCGCCGCGCATTGGTGCAGCGCTGCCCGGCCGACAGAAACGCCGATTGCACCACGGTCGCGGCCGCCGCGTCGATATCGGCCACATCCCACGCCACCAGCGGATTATTGCCGCCCATTTCCAGCGCCAAGATGCGGTGCGGTGTGTCGGCAAACTGCCGGGCCAGTGCCGCGCCGACATGCGCCGAGCCGGTGAAGAGCAGGCCGTCGATCTCTTCCCCGGCCAGTTCGCGGCCCACATCGCCGCCGCCGTGGACAAGATTCAAAACGCCCTCGGGCAGGCCCGCCTTCGCCCACAACCCGGCCATGAAATCCGCCACAGCCGGCGTCTGCTCGGACGGCTTGAACACAATCACATTCCCGGCCAGCAGCGCCGGCACGATATGGCCATTGGGCAGATGCGCCGGGAAGTTATACGGCCCCAACACCGCCAGCACGCCGTGCGGCTTGTGACGCAGCATCTGCTTCACACCGCCGGTTTCGCTGCCCTTCTCGCCGGCCCGCTCGGCCTGCGCGGTGATGGAGATCTCCACCTTGGCGGCGACGCTGGCGACTTCGGTCCGGGTTTCCCACAGCGGCTTGCCGGTTTCACGGGCGATCAGGCGAGCAAAGGCGTCGGCGTCGGCTTCCACTGCCGCCTTGAAGGCGCGAACGATGGCGATCCGCTCCGCCAGTGAGGTGCGCGCCCAACCGGGAGCAGCGGCACGGGCACGCGCCACGGCCGCCACCACGCCGCCCACCGGCCCGTTCCAGATCGCTTCGCCGGTGCAGGGATCGGTGGAGACGAGTTCAGCAATCGACATGGCGGATCCTCGTGCCGGGCGTGAGGCCCAGCGGCGCGGCGACGGCGGCGGGCAGCGTTCGGCCCGCATCAGCGAGCGGCGACAGGAAGGCCTGGAAATCCTGCAGCGTACCGGTTGCCACCAGTTTCGCCGGCCCTTCCACCGCATCGGCCAGCGCCGCCACTTCGGCTTCGCGGGCACCGCGGATGGACTTCAGATCGTCGATGCGGGCGCTCACGGTGGGGCCGCCGTCGAAAATGTCGACATAATTGTCGAAGCCAAAGCCTTCCGCCAGCAGCATGGCCAGTGCCGCGCGGCCACTGCCATGCGGTTGGCCGATGGCGGCGCGGGCGTCGTCGGTGAGCAGATTGGTGTAGACGGGGTGGCGCGGCATCAGATCGGCGATGAACTGGTTGCCGTGCACGGCATTGAACTTGTCGGCCTCCGGGAAGGAAATCCCGAAGAACTTGGCGCCCAGTGCGTCCCAGAACGGCGAGTTGCCCTCTGCATCCATAACGCCGCGCAACTCGGCAATCACGCGGTCGCCAAAACGCGCGCGGTGCTGGGCGATGAACAGATAGCGGGCGCGGGCCAAAAGCCGGCCCAGCCCGCCGGTGCGCAGATCGGGGTGCAGGAACAGCCCACCCACTTCCGACGCGCCGTCGAAATCGCTGGTGAGCGACAGGAATTCGATGCGCAGCGTGCGATCCAGCTCCTTGCTGGTCTGGGTCAGCGTCGAAATCTTGTAGCTGTAGAACGGCCACTCTGCACCCACCCGGCTGAACACCATGCCGGTGCCGCCGATCCGCCCGGTCGCGACTTCTTCCAGCAGCAGCAGGTAAAGCTCGTTCGCCGGCGCTGCATCGCTGCGCGCAAAGCTGGCATCAGACCAAGCCAGGCGCCGAGCCAGCGCGCCTTCATCCTGCGGCAGATTGGTGAAACCGCCGCCCGTCAGCTTCGCCAGTTCCAGCACGGACGGCAGATCGGTGCTGCGCGCCGGGCGCACGCGCCATTCACCGGGGGCGATCATCGTTGCCACCCCTGTTGCGCCACGCGCATCAGCACCAATGCGGCCAGCCGGGCGCGTTCTTCCAGCGAATTGGCGCACAGAAATTCATCGCTGCTGTGGATGGCGCCGCCACGCGGGCCCATCGTGTCCACCACGGCAAGGCCGGTGGCGGCCAGGTTGTTGCCGTCACACACGCCGCCGGTGTCGCGCCAGCCGATAGCGAGGCCCAGCGAGGTCCCGCAGCTTTTCACCAGATCGAACAGGCGCTGCTGGTTGGCGTCGAGCGGCTTGGGCGGGCGAGCGAAACTGCCATGCACGTGGATATGCACGTCGTGCGCCAGCGCCACGGCCGCGACGGCGGCATTGATGCCAGACTCCGCGCGCATCTGCGCCGCGGCAGAACGCGGGCGCATGTTCCAGCGCAGCACGGCATTATCCGGCACGATATTGTTCGGCCCGCCGCCATCGATCTTGGCCGGATTCACCGACAGATCATCGCCGGCCAGCGCGGCCAGACGCAGCGCCAGATCGGCGGCGGCCAGCAACGCATTGCGACCGTCCTGCGGGTTGCGCCCGGCGTGGGCCGCACGGCCATGCACGGCAGCGGAAAAATTGCCCGATCCGGCGCGCGCTCCGGCCAATGTGCCATCGGGCAGCGCGGGTTCGAAGGTCAGGCCCAGATGACAGCGCTGGGCGGCTTCAGCCAGCAACGGCGCGGAGCCGGGAGAGGAGACTTCCTCATCGCTGTTCAGCACCACTTCCCAGCCAATCGCGTCCGCGAATGGGCTGGCCTCCAGCACCGTCAGCGCCGCCTTGATCAGTGCGATGCCGCCCTTCATGTCGGCCACGCCGGGGCCGTTCAGCGTGTCCGCATCCAGCCAGCGGCAAGCCTGAAAGGGGTGATCGGCGGCAAACACCGTGTCCATATGGCCGGTCATAAGCACGCGCACCGGCGCGTCCGGGCGTTTGACGATGTGCAGATTGTCACCGTGGGCCAATTCGCGCTGCTGGCCACTGGCATCGAGTTGGGTGGCGGGTGCGGCAGCGACGCGGCGGATTGTCCCGCCCAGCGGGACGAACGCCGCTTCCAGCACATCGGCCATGTGCGCCAGGCCGGCCAGATTGCGGCTGCCACTGTTGATCGCCGCCCACGCCTCGATCTCGGCCAGCAGCGCTGGCCGCAGCCCGTCGATACGGGCCAGCGCATGGGCTTCGGCGGGCGACAGGCTGGTCATGCTGCCACCATAATCTGTGACTTGTGCAACCGCCAGCTATTTTTGTGATCCATGTCACAAGCCTAGGGGCGGTCTTCGCCTCTCTGCCACCTTGACCGCACCCACCATAACTGGGCATGACGGTGGCATGACACGACGTTGGCTCCATGGGGTGGAGCATGACGTCATGAAAAGTTTGGCAAGGGGAAATTGCTTGAACAAATGGCGCGTGAAGTCGCTGGATTCGATCCTGGCGACCGCAGAGAAGAAATCGCTCACCCGCTCGCTGGGGGCGTTCCAGCTCACCATGCTGGGCATTGGCGGCATCATCGGCACCGGCATTTTCGTGCTGACCGCCGAAGCCGCGCAGCTGGCCGGGCCGGGCATGCTGATCAGCTTCGTGCTGTCGGCGCTGGTCTGCGGCCTCGCCGCGCTCTGCTATGCCGAACTGGCCGCGATGGTGCCGGTCTCGGGCAGCGCCTACACCTACAGCTATGCCACTTTCGGTGAAATTCTCGCCTGGATCGTCGGCTGGGCGCTGGTGCTGGAATATGCCGTGGCGGCTTCGGCCGTGGCGGTCGGCTGGTCCGGCTACATGGTCGGCGTGCTTGATAACTTCCTCGGCATTCAGTTGCCGGCCGAGTTGGTGACGGGGCCCTATGCCGGCGGCATCATCAACCTGCCCGCCGTGGTGATCGCTCTGGCCGTCACCTGGCTGCTGGTGCTGGGCACCAAGGAAAGCGCCACGGTCAACTCCGTGCTGGTCACCGTGAAGGTGATCGCGCTGGCCGCCTTCATCTTCCTGGCGGTTCCGGCCGCCACGGCCGACAAGTTCGAACCCTTCCTGCCCTTGGGCGCCACCGGCGCCATTGGTGCGGCTTCCATCATCTTTTTTGCCTTCGTGGGCTTCGATGCGGTGTCCACCGCGGCCGAAGAAACCAAGAATCCGCAGCGCAACATCCCGATCGGGCTGATTGCCAGCCTCGCCATCTGCACCGTGTTCTACATGCTGGTGGGTGCCGGCGTGATCGGCAGCTATGGCGCGCAGCCGGTGTTCGGCCCGAACGGCGAAGCCCTGCAGCCCGGTTCGCCGGAACTGGTGGCCCAGTGCAAGACGTTCGCCGAAGCCACGCTGCCGGTTGTTTGCTCCAACGAAGCGCTGGCCCACGTGCTGCGCGCCATCGGCCACCCTGGCGTGGGCAACGTGCTCGGCCTGGCGGCCGGCTTCGCGCTGCCGTCCGTCGTCCTCATGATGATGTTCGCGCAAACCCGCGTGTTCTTCGTGATGAGCCGCGATGGCCTGCTGCCCGGCATGTTGTCGAAGGTGCACCCGAAATATGGCACGCCGCACGTGGTGACGATCATCACCGGCCTGGGCGTGGCCATCTCGGCGGCCTTCTTCCCGGTCGGCCAGCTGGCTTCGGTGTCGAACGGCGGCACACTGTGCGCCTTCTTCTTCGTGAGCCTCGCCATCATGACGCTGCGCCGCACCGATCCCACGCGCCATCGCAGCTTCCGCACCCCGGCGGTGTGGATCGTTGCACCGCTGGCCGCCGCTGGCTGCCTGCTGCTGTTCGGCTTCCTCAGCTTCGTGGCGCAGATGGTGTTCTTCGGCTGGGCCGCGATCGGCCTGGTGTTCTACTTCATCTATGGCCGCAGCCGTTCCAACGTGGCGCGCGGTATCACGGTGGTGGGCGAACTCGATCCAAACGTGCCGCCACAGGGCGTGGCACCGCTGCCGGGCATCCATACGCCGGGCGGCAAGGACGCGTAACACCGCTCATAGCGCAAACGAAAAGGGCGGCCTGCGAGGGCCGCCCTTCTTGTTTGTTGGTGGTGGAACTCAGCCCAGCTTGCTGGCGATCAGCGCCCGCAAATCCGCTTCCGGCCGCGCACCGAAGTGGCTGATCACTTCCGCCGCCGAAATGCAGCCAATGCGCGCGCAATCGGGGAGGCTGCGCCCCTGCACCAGCGCCGCCATGAAACCACCGGCAAACAGATCGCCCGCGCCGGTGGTGTCCACCACCTTGCTCACCTTCTCACCGCCCACCTCGTAACGATGCCCGCCGCCCAGCACGACCGCGCCCTTCTCGCTGCGGGTCACCACGGTGATGCAGGCATGTTTGGCCAGCTCCGCCATCGCCGCATCGATATCGTCGGTCTGATACAGCGCCTTCACCTCATTCTCATTGCCGAACATGATGTCGACATGGCTTTCGAGCAGGCTGCGGAAATCGGCGCGATGGCCTTCCACGCAGAACACGTCACTCAAGGTGAAGGCGACCTTGTTGCCCGCCTCCCGCGCCACCTTGATCGCCGCCTGCATGGCCGCACGTGGCGCGGCCGGATCCCACAGATAGCCTTCCAGATAGAGAATGCCCGATTTGGCCACCAATTCGGCATCCAGATCGCTGGCATCCAGTTCCTGGCAGGCACCCAGATAGGTGTTCATCGTGCGCTCGCCATCCGGCGTCACCACGATCAGGCAGCGCCCGGTCGGGCGGCCCCCGGTGACAGCAGCGGTATCAAACGCCACTCCAGCCGCACGAATATCATGGGTGAACACCTGACCCAGCTGATCACCCGCCACCCGGCCCACAAACGCCGTGCGCGCGCCCAAGGCCGCTGCACCCACCACCGAATTGGCCGCCGAACCGCCACTGATCTCGCGCCCGGGGCCCATGGCGGCATAGAGCGCTTCGGCCTCGGCCGCATCGATCAGCCGCATGCAGCCATGCTCGATCCCGCGGCTTGTCAGAAAATCCGGGGTCTCGCTGCTGATCACGTCAACAATGGCGTTGCCCATGGCAAGAATGTCATACTGCGGCATCAAAAGCTCCTGAACCAGATTGCCGTGCCTTAGCGGCTTGCCCAGCCCCTGCACAGTCCTTAGCGTGGAACGATGCCCGCCGCCTTCATCCTGAGCTTCGCGCAACTGTGGGACCCGGCCATCCGCCGCATCCTGCTACGGGCACTGTTCTTGACGCTGCTGCTGTTCGCCGGCCTGTCGTACTTGGTGTTCAAGGGCGTCGCCGCCATCGAAACCAATGGCTGGCCGACGTGGCTGCAAAGCTTCTGGACCAACGGCGCCGGCGATGCCGCGGCCTTCCTGCTCTCCATGCTGCTGACATGGTTGGGCTTCACCAGCATCGCCACCGCCGTGATGGCCATGTGGCAGGACGAGATCATCGTCGCCGTCGAAACCCGCTACTACCCCGCCGCCAAGGGCCACGCGCTGGGCCTGGGCGTCGAACTCGCCATGGGCGGGCGGGCGGCAATCCGCGTCGCCCTCATCAACATGGCTCTGCTGCCGGCCTATCTGCTGCTGCTGGTCACCGGCATCGGGCCGCTGATCCTGTTCATCATCGCCAACGGCTGGGCCCTGGGCCGCGAATATCTCGAAGCCGTCGCCGCCCGCCACGTCCCGCTGGGCGAATCCCGCGCCTGGCCGGGGCAGCACAAATGGGATTCATGGGGCATCGGCTTCCTCACGGCCGGGCTTTTCGCGGTGCCCGTGCTCAATCTGGTCGCGCCGATGATGGGGGCGATGATGGCGACGCATATCTTCCACCGCGAGCGGGAAGACGAGGCGAAGGCGCGGGCGGCTTAAAGAATCCCGCCGCCCATGAAGAGCCGGAACGCCCCCACCACGATCACGATCAGGTTGAGGTTCCGCCCGGCATCCTTGCCCGACAGAAAGCCCAGCCCCAGCCCGACCATGGCGAGCGGGATGATCGCCCAGTTGGCCCAGCCAAGGAAGGGCAGGAAGGCGAAGATGGCGAGGCCCAGCGCGACCAGGCCGATCATGAGCGAGACGATGTTCAACATGGGTTGAATGTGGGGATGGCCGGGGCCGGCGCAAGGTGTCGCAGCGGCAAAATTCACAGGGTTGCCGCTGCCCCGATTCGGGTTTACGTAAACGTCAACCTGTAAGCTGGGGAGTGAAACCATGGACCTGAATTTCAGCGCCGAAGACAATGCCTTTCGTGACGAAGTGCGTGCCTTCATCCGCGACCATTATCCCGCCTATCTGAATGAGAAGATTCACGAGGGCGAGGAAATGGCGAAGGAAGATTTCCTCGCCTGGCACAAGGTGCTGCACCAGAAGGGCTGGATCGTGCCGGCGTGGCCGACCGAATATGGCGGCACCGGTTGGACCGCCACCCAGCGTTATATCTGGTCGGAAGAGACCGCCGCTGCCGATACCGTGCGCCTGATGCCGTTCGGCCTGTCGATGGTTGGCCCGGTGATCTACACCTTCGGCACCCCCGAACAGAAAGCCAAGTTCCTGCCGCGCATCCTGAGTGGCGAGGATTGGTGGTGCCAGGGTTATTCCGAGCCTGGCGCCGGTTCCGATCTTGCTTCGCTGCGCACCCGCGCCGAGCGTTTCACCGGTGACGATGGCAAGGAATATTACCGCGTCAACGGCCAGAAGACCTGGACGACGATGGCGCAGCATGCCGATTGGGGTTTCTTCCTGGTTCGCACCGATCCCACCGCCAAGATCCAGGAAGGCATTAGCTTCCTGCTGATCGACATGAAGACGCCCGGCATCACCGTGCGCCCGATCATCACCCTGGGCGGTGAGCATGAAGTCAACGAAGTCTGGCTGGAAGACGTGATCGTGCCGGTGGAAAACCGCGTGTTCCACGAAAACAAGGGCTGGACCTGCGCCAAGTTCCTGCTGGCCCACGAACGCACCGGCATCGCCGGCGTGGCTGCTTCCAAGCGCAATGTGGAGCGCATCAAGGACGTTGCCCGCAAGACCGAAGACGGCGGCGAGGCGCTGATGGCCAACCCGTTCTTCAAGCGCAAGGTGGCCGAACTGGAAGTCGATCTGGCGGCGCTGGAATATACCGAACTGCGGACCCTCGCTGGCGAAAGCAGCGGCAAGGGCCCCGGTCCGGAATCCAGCCTGCTCAAGATCAAGGGCACCGAAATCCAGCAGCGGCTGACCGAGCTGGCGCTGGAAGCCGCCGGCACCTATGGCGCGCCGTACTTCCGCTCGATGGGCGAAGGCGACAACAGCTTCGCCGTCGGCCCGGACAGCGCCCGCCGCACCGCGCCGGTGTATTTCAACATGCGCAAGACCAGCATCTATGGCGGGTCCAACGAGATCCAGCGCAACATCATCGCCAAGATGGTGCTGGGCCTTTGAACGATTGAACGCCGCCCCGGCCTGAGCTGGGGCGGCGCATCTGCCTTGGGGAACGACGATGGATTTCAATTTCACCGAAGAACAGACCATGCTGCGCGACATGCTTTCGCGCTACCTGGCGGATACCTACACGTTCGACGCTCGCCAGAAGGTGGTGCACGGCGGCAAGGGCTGGAACCCGGCCGTGTGGCAGGCCTTTGCGGAAGAACTCGGCGTGCTGGGCGCGCCGTTTGCGGAAGCGCATGGCGGCCTTGGCGGCGGCGCGATCGAGAATATGGTGGTGATGGAAGAAATGGGCCGCGCCATCGTGCTCGAACCCTATCTCTCCACCGTCGTCATCGGTGGCGGCGCGCTCAAGCATGTGGGCGGCGCGATCGCTGACGCCGTGATCCCCGGCATCATCGCCGGCACCACCCGCATCGCCTTTGCCGCCTATGAACCGCAGGGCCGCTTCTATCTCAACGATCTCACCACCACGCTGAAGGGTGGCCTGCTCAATGGCCAGAAGGCCGTTGTGGAAGGCGCGGCGCATGCCACGCACCTGCTCGTCACCGCCCGCACCGGCGGCGCCCAGCGCGACGCCGGCGGTATCGCCCTGTTGCTGATCCCGGCCGATGCCAAGGGCATCACCCGCCGCGATTATCTGACCGTGCACGGCGCGTCGGCCAGCGAAGTCTATTTCGAAAATGTCGCGGTTGGCGCCGAGCATGTGCTGAACGCCGAAGCCCTGCCGCTGATCGAAGCGGTTGTGGACGAAGCCACCGCCGCCGTGTGCGCCGAAGCCTGCGGCGTGCTGAAGGTGCTGCATGCCACCACGCTGGATTACGCCAAGCAGCGCAAGCAGTTCGGCAAGGCGATCGGTGATTTCCAGGTGATCCAGCACCGCCTGGTCGACATGTTCATGGAGGTCGAACAGGCCGTTTCCATGACCATGATGGCCACGCTGAAGCTCGACACCGCCGAACGCAGCGCCGCCGTTTCGATGGCCAAGGCCAAGGTTGGCAAGGCCGCCAAGTTCGTCGGCCAGAACGCCGTGCAGGTGCATGGCGGCATCGGCATCACCCAGGAACTGGCCGTGGGCCATTATTTCAAGCGCGCCACGCTGATCGAAAACTTGTTCGGTTCGGTGGATTTCCACCTGTCGCGCTACGAAGGCATCGCGCTGGCGGCGTAAGCGCCTGCAGCAACGCAAACGGGAAGGCCGGGCAGCGATGCCCGGCCTTTTTCGTTCAGGCAGAAGAGAAATGCCTCCGAGGGCACCCATCGAAACTTCGTTTCGATGGGACCCGCCGCGTGCAGGGGTGACCCCTGCACCCGTTCGTTGGTTTGGCACCCTGTTTCGAAGTTCAGGAGCAAACCCAAACGAAAGTGGGTGCAGGGGCTCAGCCCCTGCCCGCCGGAGGCATTCTTCTTTCTGATTCTTGATTGGCGCCCCTAAATCAGATCCCCACCCGCCGCCGAAGCCGTGGTGCCGTGCGCCTGATACGCCTTGATCACGTTGCGCCCCACCGTCCAGCGGTGCACTTCATCCGGCCCGTCCACCAGCCGCTGCGAACGGATATGCGTGTACCAGCTCGCCAGCGGCGTATCCTGGCTGTAGCCCAGCGCGCCGTGCAGCTGGATCGCGGTATCCACCACCTTGTGCACCATGTGCGCCAGGAACACCTTGGCGATGCTGTTTTCCTGCCGCAGGTCCATGCCCTTTTCCGCCTTGTAGGCGATGTGCAGCAGCATCAGCCGCGCCATGTAGAGTTCGCTGGCGCACTCGGCGAGCATGAACTGCACGCCCTGCCGGTCGCTCAGTCGCTTCCCGAACGTCTCGCGCTGCGTCACATGCGCGGTCGCCAGATCGAGCGCGCGCTGCGCCATCGCCACATTGTGCATGCCATGCCGCAGCCGGCCATAGGCCAGCCGGTGCTGCCCCATGTTGAAACCATTGCCTTCGCCGCCGAGCAGATTTTCCGCCGGCACCACCAGATCCTTGATCTCGATCTCGCTGTGGCCGCCGCCCATCACCTGCGAAAGCGGGCCTTCGATGGCCATCGTCTTGATGTCGCGCTTGATGATGTAGCCGGGGTTGGGCAGCTCCACGATGAAGGTGGAAAACTGCCGGTGGCGCGGCGCATCCGGATCGGTGCGCGCCATCACCACGGCCAGATCGGCGGCACTGGCGGCGGACGAGAACCACTTCTCGCCGTTCATGATGTAATTGCTGTTGCCGTCCTTCACCGCGGTGGTGCGCATCCCCGTCGCATCGGCGCCGGCGGCCTTTTCGGTCATCGAGTAACACACACGCTTTTCGCCATTCAGCAGCGGCTTCAGATATTTCTCCTTCTGAAACTCCGTCCCATGCGCCAGCAGGGTAAGCATCGTCGCATCGTCCGGCCCCTGGCTGTTCATCGACAGCGCGCCGAGGTGGCTCTGGCCCAGCTCCATCTGCACCAGCGCATTGGCCAGCGGGCCCAGCCCCATGCCGCCATGTTCCTTGGGAATGAACGGCAACCACAGCCCCTGCGCCCGCGCCTTGGCCCGCAGCGCGTTCAGCACGGTCTTGTAATCAGCACCTTCATGCAGTTCCATTTCCGCCGGCCGGCATTCATCATTCACCCATTGGCGAACCCGTTCGCGAACGGCCTTGGCTTCGGCTGGAATCTCGAAATCGATCGACATGGCGATGGTCTCCCCGGCGGTTTTTCTGTGGGAAGCTTACTCGGGAGGCCGAGGCCCGCAACCTATCACCTCTCCCCGTGGAAGAGAGGGGTGCCGCGCGACACCACGCCGAGTTGAAGCCAACGCTCACCCCGGCCACACCCGGCCCATGACCATCCTTGTGCCCATCCTCGGCGATCAACTCTCCCACACGCTCGCCAGCCTGCGCGCCGTCACCCCGGCGGGGGCGGTGGTGCTGATGATGGAGGTGGCGGAAGAAGCCACCTACGTTCCCCATCACCCGCAAAAGATCGCCCTGTTCTTCAGCGCCATGCGCCACTTCGCCAACGAACTGCGTGAGCAGGGCTGGACGGTGGATTATGTGCGGCTTGATGATCCCGCCAACACGGGCGATTTTGCTGGCGAAGTCGCCCGCGCTGCGCAGCGCCACAGCGCCACACGCATCGTCACGGTTGCGGGCGGCGAATGGCGCGTCGTGGACAGCCAGCAGACGTGGGCCGAGCGCACGCGCCTGCCGCTGACCATCCTCGACGATGACCGCTTCATCTGCACCATTGAACAGTTCGCTGGCTGGGCCAAGGGCCGCAAGCGCATGATCATGGAGGATTTCTACCGCATCATGCGCCGGCAAACCGGCCTTTTGATGGACGGCGACCAGCCAGTGGGCAGCCAGTGGAATTACGATCAGGAGAACCGCAAATCCGTGCCGAAAGGCCACCGCTTCACACCACCACTGCGTTTCGCCCCCGATGCCATAACCACCGAGGTGATGGCCTTGGTCGCCGGCCGTTTCGGCAATCATTTCGGCAGCATCGACGGTTTCAGCTGGGCCGTGACCCGCGAACAGGCCTTGGCTGCCCTCGCTGATTTCGTCACCCACCGCCTTGCCGGCTTCGGTGATTATCAGGACGCGATGGTCACCGGCGAAGACGTGCTCAATCACAGCCTGCTCGCCCCCGCGCTCAATCTCGGCCTGCTCTCCCCCCTCGAAGTCTGCCAAGCCGCCGAAACGGCATATTTGGCCGGCACCGCGCCGCTGAACGCCGTCGAAGGCTTCATCCGCCAGATCCTGGGCTGGCGCGAATATGTGCGCGGGCTCTATTGGTTTGCCGGGCCGGATTACACTGCCCGCAACCACCTCGCCGCCACCCGCCCCCTGCCCGCCCTGTTCTGGGGGGCGCCCACCGATCTGAAATGCCTGTCACAAGCCGTGGACGCCACGCGCCGCAACGCCATGGCCCACCATATCCAGCGCCTGATGATCCTGGGCAATTTCGCCATGCTGGTCAGCACCGATCCGGGCGAAGTCCACCGCTGGTACCTCGCCGTCTATGCCGACGCGCTGGAATGGGTGGAGGCCCCCAACGTCATCGGCATGAGCCAATTCGCCGACGGCGGCCTGATGGCCACCAAGCCTTATGCGGCCGGCGGCGCCTATGTGAACCGCATGAGCGACCACTGCAAAAGCTGCAAGTACGACGTCAAGCAACGCACCGGCCCCAAGGCGTGCCCGCTCAACAGCCTCTATTGGGACTTCCTCGCCCGCCACGAAGACACACTCAAGAACAACCAACGCCTCTGGCGCATGTACGACGGCTGGCGGCGGTTCTCAGGCGACGAGCAGGCGCGGATCAGGGAACAGGCGGCGGGGTTTCTGACGGGATTGGCTTGATGCCAGCGCTTGCCGCGAGCCGCCTCAATGCCCCATGCCTGTCGGCATCGGCGGGATGATGCCATAGCCGCGCAGCCCGAGCGCCATGATTTCGATCGCGAGACCGGCAAGCAGTAGCGCCACCACGCGCAGCAGGATCGCCGAGAACCCCGGGCCCTTCTTGGCGCCACTGCTGCTGCCGCCAAATTGTGCCAGCAGCAGCATGATGACCAGATTCCCGGCAAGGATGGCGCCCAAAGCCAGCCACAGCGGCCCGCGGTTGCCTGGGCCAAGGGTGGTGGAGGCGATGGTGATGGCAACGATGGCCTGCGGCGAAGCCAGCAGCGGCATGCCGAGCGGATAGATTGCCATGCTCGCAGCCGATGCCGGCGGGGTGTCGTCGTGCGAATGCTCCTCGCCAAGCACCAGACCGATCGCGAACAGCAGCAGGATCAGCCCCCCCGCGACCTCAAGGCCAGAGATCGAGACATGGAAAAAGGCAAGGATATTTGGTCCACGCGCCGCGAAAATACACAGGATCAACGCCTGGATTCCCACCGACTTGATGGCGACCGAACGCCGTTCGGCCAGTGTCATGTGACCGGCCTGCGCGGCAAAGAAGGCCGCTGCCTTGGTCACTCCCGCAGTGATCAGCAGAATGATGAAGATGTCGTTGAAATTCACGGCCGCCCCCCGGTCAAGGCGCAATCGCCGCCGACGGCTTGCCCCCACCGCCATGACTAGCAGCGGGAAAGTTTCTCGGCTAGGTCGAACATAGGGAGGGCAGCGTGGAAACTGAAACAACAGAACCAGCAGTTGCTGCTGGCGTTACGCGGCCGCCGCGCGATCCAGTGCGGCGCTGGACCTATATCGTTGGCACGCTTCTCCTTGCCATCCTGGCCTTCAATATTACGTCTGATCGGTTGGCGCCGCTGACCTTCCAGACCACTGCCGAAACCTTGGTCGTGCCGGTTGCCCCCCAGGTCAGCGGCGAACTGATTGATGTGCCGGTGCGCGACAACAGCCGCGTCGTGGCGGGGCAGCTTCTGGCAGTTGTCGATCCCACCAACTATCGCCTTGCCGTCGAAAGCGCGCGCGCTTCCTATGGTGCCGCGCGGCAGTCGATCGGCGCTGCCGCGGCTGCGGTTGCTTCGGCCCGCGCCGTCGTCACATCGGCCCGGGTGCAGCTCGTGCAGGCCCAGCAGGACAATGATCGCACCGCCACACTGGTGCAGGCCGGCTATGCCACGCGCGCCAAGCTTGAAGTCACAAGGGCCACGCTGGCGTCCAAGGAAGCCGGCGTCGTTCAGGCAGAGGCCCAGCTTGCCGGCGCCCTCCAGCAGCTCGGACCAGCTGGCGCTGCCAATCCGCAACTGCGCGCCGCCGCCGCCGCTCTGGAGCAGGCGGAACGCAATCTCGGCTGGACCCGGATCACTGCCCCGGTTGGCGGCTATATCTCCAATTTGCAGATTGGCCGCGGCTCTTATGCCAGAGCCGGCGCGCCGCTGATCAGCTTGATTGATGTGTCAAAGGCCGGTCTCATCGGCTATTTCCGCGAAAACCAGCTTGGCAATGTGGCGCTGGGCGATCCGGTGTTGATTGCGCTGGATATCTTCCCCGGCCGCATCTTTAGAGGGCGCGTTGTCGGGCTTGGCGGCGGCATCGCCACCCCCAATCAGAGCGCGCCCAGTGGCGCACTGGTCCAAGCGCCGAACGAGACGTGGCTGGCAAACGGCCAGCGGCTGCCGATCCGCGTTGCGTTTGATCCCGCAGGGCAGGTTCCGCCGGGTGTTCGCCTCGGCTCCCGGGCCAGCCTGATGATCGAAACCAGCGATTCCGGCTTCGTCGGTACACTCTGCCGCTGGGTGCTGACGGTGCGCTCCTATCTGTCCTATGTCGGCTAACGCCGAATCCGGGCACGTCCTGCGCCTGGCGTTCGCCGTCCCCGTCGCCGCGCTGCTTGCCGCCGGCTTCGGCCTGCCGCTCGCCTATGTCGCATCGGTGCTTGTCCTGACAGCGCTGGGTCCGCTCGTCGCTGGCCTCACGCTGCAGCTGGCGCTGCTCACCCTCGTCCTCGTTACCACCGTGGCCGCCGGGCTCGCACTCATCCTTGCCCCGGTCATCGGCAACCCGGTCGCATATCTTGTCGTGGTCGCCGGCCTGCTGTTCGGCGCTTATCGCCTGCAAGGGAGCAAGCTCTCGCCCGTCGCCGCGCTCGCTATCCCGCTCACCGTACTTTACGGCCCTCTGGTGCCGCTCGCTGCAGGTTTCGCCGCCGGCCTCGCCACTCTCCTGATCGCGCTTACCGCCAGCGCTGTTCTGGCCGTCATCATCGCCTGGGTTGTCTTTCCCGGCCCGCGCAGCGACGCCGTAACGGAAACACCCAAGCCCCGCAGTGGTGCCGATTGTGCCATCAGCGCCGCGGTCATGACCCTTCTCATCGCCCTCACCCTCCAGCTTGATGCCCAGAGCGCGCTTCGACTGCTCATGATCGCCAGCGGCGTCATCGGCATCGCCGATCCCGGTGCCAGTGCACGCGGCGCCAGCGCCACCTTCGCTGCCACCATCGCCGGCGTCGGCGCGGCATTGCTGCTGCGCAATTTCAGCTTCATCGCCGCTACACCCGCACTATCTGCGCTGGCGCTGGCGCTCATCATCCTCGTCATCGGCTACCGCTTTGTCCGCCCCGCCACCGCTCCCATCGCAGCCACTGGCATGATGACAGTTGTCGTCCTGATGGGCGCCGGCACCGGTGTTACCACAGGCAAACTGGTTGAGTTCACGCTCTATACTCTTGCCGGCATCGGTATCGCCATCGGCCTGCGCCACACGCTGCTCTGGCACTTCGGCGGCCGCAGCTACCGCGCCATGACATCGCCGACCACCGAGGCCTGAGGCGTCGGCAGCCAGCGCCCTGACCGTCATGGACAGACCAAGCCGGGCTGCAATCACGCGTGCGGTGTGCACGACAGCCAGCTCCACGGCGGCTCAGTAAGCCGAGGCACACGCCTGGCTCGAAGCGCGCCAGGCGGAAGGCCGCTCGGAAAGCTGAGGTGGCTTAATCGACCAAAGTCAGCGCGGTCTCACCGTCTGTGCCGGGGAGACCGTGGCTGAGCCGTCCTTCAACCTGTGCGCCCTGTTCCATTGTCACGGCGCCATAAGCAACGTCGCCGTGAATGCGGGCGCTCTTAGAGATCGTCAGTTGCGCAACTTCGATCCCGCCATGCACTGTGCCAGAGAGACGCGCAGATCGCGCCTTGATTGCGCCGTGGATGACGCTTGCTTCGCCTTGCACCAATGCAGCGCACGTGATGTCGCCTTCAACATGGCCATCGATATGCAGATCGGCGCTGGCGGTGATGTGTCCCTTAATCGCCAAGTCGGCGCCGAGCACGGAAAAGGTCGAGGCCATGGCGTTACTGGCCGCTGCCTGGCGAACCGGGGCTGGAGACGTCGGCTCGGGCTTCTTGGCGAACATGCGGTTTCGACTCCATAACTGGGGCTTCAAGGAAGGGGCGCGGATCGACCGCGCGGTCGCCGATCCGCACTTCAAAGTGCAAGTGTGGACCGGTTGATCGCCCATTATTGCCGATAGCGCCTACCGCGCTGCCAGCGGCGACCCTTTGGCCCACGCCCGCACCGATCCGCGAAAGATGGGCGTAACGCGTCAGCAGTCCATTGCCATGGCTGATCTCAAGGCAACGGCCATAGCCTTGTTTCACGCCGGCGAAGCTCACTCTTCCTGCCGCAGCGGCATAGACTGGCGTTCCGATCGGGCCACGAAAATCGAGCCCTGCATGAAAGGCGCCCCCACCCGTAAACGGGTCGTTTCGGAAGCCGAAGCCGCTGGATATGTATTGGAGGCCGGCGGGCAGTGTGTTCGGAATACGGGCGAGGCCCTGAACCATGCTGTTCAAGCGGGCAAGGCTGGCCCCCAACCGAGCAAACCGGGGGTCGATCGTATCGCCAGGCCCCGTCAGCAATCGGATGAGCGGGCCACCCGTGGCATTGCGGTCCTGAGCCGCGATGACCGACGGATTGAGCCCGACCCGGCGCATAGCGGCCTCAGCGCGGAGCGCCCTCGCATCCGCATAGCGCGTCAGTTGCTCAACAAATACAAGTTGGCGGGCCTCCAGTTGCGCAAGCCCTGCTGCTTCTGGCAGGACCATCGAAATCTTGCGCACGGTCTTGTCCGCCTCCGCGCGGCTGTCGGAAACAGTTCCGCGCGGCAAATCCCGCGGTAGCGGGCCAATCGCCCCTTGCACGCTTTTCTCGATGAAATCCTGCCGCTTGGCGAGATCGGCAGCCACTGCGCCCAAGCCACCGCGATACTTTGCAACACGGCTCTCGGCCGAAGCAACCGCTGCCTCACGCTCCAGCAGCGCAGCGCGGTCATAGGAACTGATCAACCCCGATATGAGCATCCACAGCACCATGATCATCCAGATCAAGAGTGCAGCAGCGATTGCCCCGGCAATCCGCATCTGCACAATGCTCGAAATCCGGATGAAGCGCACTTGGCCGTCGGCGCGCATGAAAAACTCGCGCTCGGGGAACCAGCCGCGCCAGCGCGTCAGGATCGCTTGCCAGGATTCTGCTCCTAGCCTGCCTGATGTTAGAATTGGTAGAATATCGACCCCCAGCACGGCCTTAGCTGATCAGGCGCGCATCGGCTATCGGGGCATTACAGTGCGGTCGGATCGCTTGGCCCAAAGCCAAGGCCAAACGTGCTTTTTCTTCGGCGAACCGAGCCGAAGATATGATCTTGTTTGCTTCCAAAGCGGGGGCAGGGGCTCAGCCTCTGCCCGCCAAAGGCGTTCTTGGTTGCTGTTCTGTCCTACACGAGCCAGGCCTGTCATCATGCTAGGGCCTTGATCACTAGAGGAAAAATCCTGAACTCCGGCGATTCTGTCAAAACTGGCAAAGCGGGTGCAGCGGGGGGAGACGCGGAAAAAGAAAGGGGCGGCTGGTGGGCCGCCCCTTCCGGATCTGGTGATGGTGGGGAGCCCCCCCGAAGGTAGGCGGCCTCAATGCCCCGCAAGCGCCGCCAACAGCAGCAAAGCCACGATGTTGGTGATCTTGATCATCGGGTTCACGGCGGGACCGGCGGTGTCCTTATAGGGGTCACCCACGGTGTCGCCGGTCACGGCGGCCTGGTGGGCCGGCGAGCCTTTGCCGCCGTAGGCGCCTTGTTCGATCACCTTCTTGGCGTTGTCCCACGCGCCGCCGCCGCTGGTCATGGAGATGGCCACAAAGAGCCCCGAGATGATGACGCCCATCAGCAGCGCGCCCAAGGCGGCAAAGCCGTTGCCCTGGCCGGCCACGGCGGTGATGACGTAATAGACAACCACGGGTGCGAGCACCGGCAGCAGTGACGGCACGATCATTTCCTTGATGGCGCCGGCGGTGACGAGGCCGACGGTGCGGGCATAATCGGGTTTCACTTCGCGGGTGGCGATGCCGGGGTTTTCGCGGAACTGGGCGCGAATATCCTGCGCCACGGCTTGGGCCGTGCGGCCCACCGCTGTCATCGCCATGCCGCCGAACAGATAGGGCAGCAGCGCGCCGAGCAGCAGCCCGACGACCACGTATGGATTGGACAGGGAGAAATCGACCGGCACGTCCTTGAAGAACTGGGCCAGATCTTCGGTGTAGGTGGCGAACAGCACCAGCGCGGCAAGGCCGGCCGAACCGATGGCGTAGCCTTTGGTCACGGCCTTGGTGGTATTGCCCACCGCGTCGAGTGCATCGGTGCGCTGGCGCACTTCGCCATCAAGGCCGGCCATTTCGGCGATGCCGCCGGCGTTGTCCGTGACGGGTCCATAGGCGTCGAGCGCGACGATCATGCCGGCCAGGGCCAGCATGGCGGTGGCGGCAAAGGCGATGCCGATCAGGCCGCCCAGCTTGCAGGTGGCGATAATGCCGGCAACGATCACCAGCGTGGGCAGCGCGGTCGATTCCATCGACACGGCGAGGCCCTGGATGACGTTGGTGCCGTGGCCCGAATCCGATGCCTTGGCGATGGATTGCACCGGGCGATAATCGGTGCCGGTGTAATATTCGGTGATCCAGACAATGAGGGCGGTGACGACCAGGCCGATGAGCATGCAGTAGAACAGCGCCCGGCCGGTGAAGCCGCCTTCGACGCCGGCCACCTTGAGGGCTTCGCCGGCCACCGCGCCATCAGCGCCGATCACGGCGTTCATGTCGGGGAAGATCGCCTGGGTGGCGAACCACAAAGCCGGCACCGACAACACGCCGGTGACGATCAGGCCCTTGTAGAGCGCCCCCATGATGGAGCCGCCGCCAAGGCGGACGAAATAGGTGCCGATGATCGAGGTGATGATGCACACGCCGAAGCGAGCAGCGGCAGGGTCATCAGCTTGGCAGCATCACCGCCGGTGACCAGCAGGGCGCACAGCACCATGGTGGCGCCGATGGTGACCACATAGGTTTCGAACAGATCGGCCGCCATGCCGGCGCAATCGCCGACGTTGTCGCCCACGTTATCGGCGATCACGCCGGGGTTGCGATCATCATCTTCGTCAAAGCCGAGTTCGTTCTTGCCGACCATGTCAGCACCGACGTCGGCGGCCTTGGTGAAGATGCCACCGCCCAGACGGGCGAAGATGGAGATGAGCGAGGCACCGAACGACAGCGCGACCAGCGCGTTGACGACGGCGCGGCTGGTGGGCTCAAGGCCCGACGACACCAGCGCATAGAAATAACCGGCGATGGCGAGCAGCGCGAGGCCGGCGACCAGCATGCCTGTCACGGCGCCAGAACGGAACGCCATGGTGAGGCCGGCCTGCAGCGACTGGCGCGCGGCTTCGGCGGTGCGGACGTTGGCGCGCACCGAAATGTTCATGCCGATGAAGCCAGTGGCGCCCGAAAGCACGGCGCCGAGCACGAAGGCAACGGCGGGGATGACACCCAGGAGCCCGGCGACCAGGCCGGCGACGATGACGCCGACGATGGCAATGGCGGTATATTGCTTGGTGAGATAGGCACCGGCGCCGATCTGGATGGCTTTCGCGATTTCCTGCATGCGGGCATTGCCCGCCGAGGCGCTGAGCACCTGCCGCGAGGTGATCACTCCATAGATCACTGCGGCTATCCCGCAGATGATGGCCAGAACAACGCTATCCATTGGTCCCCTTCCCCTTGTTGATACCCCACCCGCATTCATGGGTTGGGCAATTTGCCGCACCATGGCATGGGATTCGACGAACGCAAGCGGGCAGGTAGAGTTTACCGGGCAAAGCGATAGGGGGCAGGGGCAATGCAGGTTTCAAGACGCGACGCGATGATGCTGGCCGGAGCGGCGGCAGCGGCAGCCACTGCGGCGCCAGAACGGGCACTCAGCGCACCCGGCGTGATCGCCCCGGATGACGAAGCCGGCTGGGCGCGCATTGGTGCGCTTTACCCCAGCATGGCCGGCCCGGTGACACAGCTGGAGCATGGCTACTGGGGCAACATGGCAAACCAGGTGGCGGAAATCCACAAGGCCAACGTGGAGCGGCTGAACCGCGAGACCAGCATCTATGCCCGGCGGGCGATGCGCAAGGATCAGGCGGTGGTGAAGGCCCGCGCGGCGCAGGCGATGGGCGTGCAGCCGGAGGAAATCGGCTTCTGCCGCAACGCCGCAGAAGGCCTGCAGGCGCTGATCAGCCAGTTCACCGCTGTAGGCGAAGGCGATGCGATCCTGTGGTCTGACTCTGATTACGACACAAGCCACGCAGCGATGCGCTCCCTGGCCAAGAGCCGTCGGGCGACGCCGGTGATGGTGAACCTGCCGCGCGCGCCAACACGGGAGAATGTGATTGCCGCCTATGCCGCCGCAATCAAGGCCACGCCGCGCCTGAAATTCGTTCTCCTTACCCACGGCACGCACAAGAGCGGCATGGTGGTGCCGGTGGCCGAGATTGCGACGCTGGCCAAGGCGGCGGGTGCGATGGTGCTGGTCGATTGCGCGCAGAGCTTCCGGATGCGGCCGTTCGTGATCCCGGATTTCGGCGCGGATTTCGCCGTGCTGAATTTCCACAAATGGACCGGAGCGCCGGTGGGCGTCGCCGGCTTCTGGATCCGCCCGGGCGCGGCACCGATGATCGCACCCGCCGCGGCCGAACCGGATGCAAAGCCTGAGGACGTGCAGGCCAAGGTGCACCAGGGCACGCTCGATTATGCGCCGCAGCTCACCCTGCCGGCCGCGCTGGATTTTCAGGAACAGGTGCTGCCGGTACCCATGAAGCTGGCGCGGCTGCAATGGCTGCGCAACCGCTGGGTGCAGCCGTTGCGCGGGCTTTCGGGGCTGGAAATCATGCTGGGCGATGATCCAGCGACCTTCGGGGCGATCACCAGTTTCCGCATCGCCGGGCACACGAGCACGGCGGACAATATCGCCATCACCGATACGCTGTTCAATCAGTACAAGATCATGACCGTGCACCGTTCGGGGCTGGCCGATGGCGGCTGTGTCCGGGTGACGCCGGGATTGTTCACCAAGGCGACGGATTGTGACCGGCTGGTGGCGGCGTTGAAGGATCTGGTGCCGAAAATCGCGCGCGGTTAGGCGTGTTCCCAGCCCAGCCGGGTGGGCAACGGAACCGGCTGACCCGCGTAACTTAGCGTGACGCCAGCACCCGGCAGCACCCGGCCCACCGCCGTCACCGGGCCGGCACTGGTTGGCAACGGGCCGGCACCGGGCGGAAGCGAAAACAGCAGTTCATAATCATCGCCGGCGGTGACCCGGCCCAGCAGATCATCGAGCCCGGCCGCCGGGCGGGACAGCGGCACGGCATCCAGATCAATCGCCAGTGCCACGCCGCTGGCCGCCGCCAGCCGTTCCGCATCGATCAGCAGGCCATCGGAGATATCCATGCCGGCTGTGGCCACCCCGCCCAGCGCCGCGCCCAGCGCCAGCCGCGGCGTCGGCCGGCGGAAGCGGTTGAGCAAGCCCTTGTCAAAAGGCGCTTTTCCCTGAGCGATGGCCAGGCCCAGCCCGGCATCGCCAATGGTGCCCGATACATGAAGCACATCCCCCGGCCGCGCGCCCTTGCGGCCCAGCACCTTGCCCGGCTCCACCCAACCCACCGCCGTGAGACCCAGCACGGCGCGATCAAGCCCGGTGACCGTATCGCCACCCCACAGCGAAACATTGAATGTTTCCAAGGCCCTGCCCAGCCCAGCCACAAATGCTTCGCGCCAGTTATCATCCTCGGCGGCTGACAGGCCCAGCCCCAGCAATACCCCGGCCGGCGTGGCAGCCATGGCGGCCAGGTCAGAAAGGTTCACCGCCAGCAGTTTCCACGCCACGTCTGACGGCGGATCGCCAGGCAGATAATGCACTCCGGCGGCCAGAATATCGTGAGTAAACAACAGGTTACGGCCCAACGGCGGGGTCCACAGCGCGGCGTCATCTGCCAAACCGCGCGCGGCGCTCGTCTTCGCAAGTGGCGCAAGCAGGCGGGCGATGAAGTCCCGCTCCGCCATGCCTGTCAGCCGCGCACCTTGCGGGCGACGGCATCCAGCAAGCCATTGACGAACTTGGCTTCCTTGTCGTCATGAAAGGCGTGGGCGACATCCACATATTCGTTGATCACCGTTGCTGCCGACACATCGGCCCGCGCCACCAGCTCAAACACCGCCGCCCGCAGCAGCGCCCGCATTGGCCGGTCGAGCCGGTTCAGCGACCAGCCTTCGGCAAGCCCGCCGCTGATCAATTCATCCAGCTCGGCCTGACGCGCGGCGACGCCGGCGACCACGTCGTCGAAGAAGGGCTCATCGGCGGCAAGATACTCTGCCCCTTCGATTTCCTGGCCCAGCCGGTGGTTGTGGAACTCAGTCAGCAGCTTGGGCACGGTCTCGCCGCGCATCTCCAGCTGGTACAGGGCCTGCACGGCGGCCAGGCGGGCCGCCGAACGGCCACGATAATCGGGAATGTTGCTCACGGCGCGGCTCTACGCGATTGTAGGAGGCCCCGGCAAGCGGCTCCACTTGTTCACCCGCCATCCCCGGCTTGTCCACAGGGCTGCCCACCGCGAAATTTGTGCGCCGCCTTGGCATTGCCGCGGCGTTGCGCGATGACGTAGGCATGGCCAGCCTCCCCCCTTCAATCACCCCGCTTCGTGTTGTTGACGGTGGCCCGGCGACAGCGACCTTGCCGCAAAATCTCGAAGCCGAAGCCGCCCTGCTCGGCGCGTTGATGATCGACAACCGCCTGGTGGAAGATGTCATCACCAAGCTCAAGGCAGAGCATTTCGCCGATCCGCTGCATGGCCGCATCTATGCCGCCATCCTCACCCTGTCGGCACGGGCGATGGCGGCGACGCCTGTCACCCTCAAGCCCATGTTCGAAGCCGATCCGGCAATGGCCGAACTGGGCGGCCCCGGCTATCTCGCCAGCCTCACCCAGAATGGTGCAGCGCTGTTGGCGGCCAAGGATTTTGCCCAGCAAATCTATGATCTTGCCTTGCTGCGCGAGCTGATCCGGGTGGGCCGTGAGATGGTGACAGAAGCCAGCGACACCAGCCGCGACATCACGCCGATCACCCAAATCGAAGCGGCCGAAATGGCACTCTACAAGGTCGCCGAAGCCGGCGAAGTGCAAGGCACGGTCAAGACCTTCCTCGAGGCCGCGCGCGAAGCTGTCGCGCAGGCTGACCGGGCCAAGCGGTCGGGCGGGCATCTGTCGGGCTATACGACTGGCCTCACCGGCCTGAATGAAAAAATGGGCGGCCTGCACAAGTCCGACCTGCTCATCCTCGCTGGCCGCCCGGCGATGGGCAAGACCAGCCTTGCCACCAACATCGCCTTTGCCTGCGCCCAGCGCTTCTCTCAGGACAAGGCGAAGGGCATCGAGGCGGAAAAATCCTCCGGCGCACCGGTTGCCTTCTTCAGCCTCGAAATGTCGGCCGATCAGCTCGCCACCCGCATCCTCGCCGAACAATCAGAAGTGAACGGCGAATCACTGAGGATGGGCAAGATCAGTGACGAGGATTTCACCCGGCTGGCCCGCGCCTCAACCGAACTCGCAGCGCTGCCGCTGTGGATCGACGACACGCCGGGCCTCTCCATCGCCGCGCTGCGCACCCGCGCGCGCCGGCTGAAGCGCCAGCATGGCATCGGGCTGATCGTCGTCGATTATCTCCAGCTCCTGTCCGGCTCCAAGGCCAGCGGCAGCGACAACCGCGTGCAGGAAATCTCGGAGATCACGCGTGGCCTGAAGACACTTGCCAAGGAATTGCAGGTGCCGGTGATCGCGTTGTCGCAGCTCAGCCGCGCGGTCGAAAACCGCGAGGACAAGCGGCCGCAGCTGGCGGATCTGCGCGAGTCCGGCACCATCGAGCAGGATTCGGACATCGTGATGTTCGTCTATCGCGAGGAATATTATCACAGCCTGAAACAGCCCGATCCCGAAGAGGCGGACAAGCACATGAAGTGGCGGGAGAAAGCGGAAAAAATCTTTGGCTTGGCCGAAGTGATCATCGCCAAGCAGCGCCACGGTGCCACCGGAACGGTACCGCTGACCTTTATCAAGCAGTTCACCAAGTTCGCCGACCGCGCCGAGGGCGATTTTGGCGGCAGCGATTATTGAGGCCATGGCGGCAGGGCGGACAAGCGGCCTGAAAACCCCGTCATTTCGCCACTATCGACAGTCGGGGTGAGAGCGCATCGAACCCGGAAATCGTCATATGCGCTGGCCAGCCGGCTTCACGCCTGCCAGAGTTGCCGGTAGCAGCACACAAGGGGGAAGCAGGGTCTGATGAACTGGGCTGAACAGGGGCCGACACGCCGCGAGGTGTTGCGCACGATCGGCATGATGGCGGGAACGGCCGTACTCTATCAGGCGATGGAAGTGCTGGGCCATGCCAAGGAAACCCAGTTTGCTGGGCCGCCCAATCTGCAAGGCGCGCGGCCGGGAACGAAGGTGGTCGTGCTGGGCGCCGGTCTGGCCGGCATGCTGGCCGCCTATGAACTGGCCAAGGCAGGCTATGACGTTCAGATCCTTGAATACAACAACCGTCCTGGTGGCCGGAACTGGTCGCTCTATGGCGGCGACACCTATACTGAATTGGGCGGCGCCACGCAGAAAGTGGGCTTTTCCGAAGGCAATTATCTCAACCCCGGCCCATGGCGCATTCCCTATCACCACCGCGCCCTGCTGCATTATTGCAAGAAGTTCGGCGTGGCGCTGGAGCCGTTCATCCAGATGAACCAGCAGGCACTGGTGCAATCGTCCAAGGCCTTCGGCGGCAAGCCGATGCGATATCGCGAGCTGCACGCCGATTGGGATGGCAATGTCGCCGAACTGCTGGCCAAGGCCATCGACAATCGCGGCCTTGATTCGGTGATGACCAAGGAAGACGCCGATCGCCTGCGCATCGCGCTCCGCGAATGGGGCGCGCTGGATCAGAATTTCAAATATTCCAAGAACTACCGCTCGTCGCGGCGACGCGGCTTTGAACGAGCACAGGGCGGCGGCGTGCTCGGCGAGCCCATCCCGTCTGATCCCCATGCCTTCAAGGATATCCTTGATTCCGGCATCTGGCGCACCGTTGCCCAGCACATGAACATCGATCACCAGCATGCGATGTTCCAGCCGGTGGGCGGCATGGGCATGATCGGCCGTGGCTTTGCCAAACAAGTCGAAGGCAAGATCAGGTACAACCAGAAGGTCACCAGCATCAGCCAGCAGGGCGGCAAGGTGACGGTGATGCACACGGATACCGGCAGCGGCGTCACCGGCACCACCGAAGCCGATTATTGCGTTTGCACCATCCCGCTGTCGGTGTTGAGCCAGATCGACGTCGATTGCTCACCCGGCCTCGATGCCGCGATCAACGCCCTGCCTTATTCCAACTCGGTGAAGGTTGGCCTCGAATTCAAGCGCCGCTTCTGGGAAGAGGAAGAGGCAATCTATGGCGGCATCAGCTTCACCGACCGCGAGATCAGCATGATCTCCTATCCGTCGGGCAAGCTGCACAGCGATGGCCCGGCGGTGATCCTGGGTGCTTACACATTCGGCCCGGCCAGCTACAAGTTTGCCGGCATGACGCCCGAAGAGCGCATCCAGCGCGCGCTTGAACAGGGCAGCGTGTTCCACCCCGGCCGCTACAAGGAAGAATTTATCGGCGGCGCCACCGTGGCGTGGAGCCGAGTGCCGTTCACGCTCGGTTGCTGCGCCCAGTGGAACGAGGACACCCGCAAGGAACATTATCAGACGCTGGTTGCCGTCGATAACCGGCTGGTGCTGGCCGGCGAACATGCCAGCTATATCGGCTGCTGGATGGAGGGCGCGATCCTGTCGTCGCTTGATGCCGTCACCCGCCTGCACAGCCGAGCCCTGGAGGCCTGATCAATGCGTTTCGTTCTGTTTGCCGTCGCCGCCCTGATCGCCAGCCCGGCGCTGGCCCAGAAGCCGGCCAAGGCCCTGCCCGCCCCGCATCCGGGGGCCGAGGTTTATCAGAATATCTGCCAGGCCTGCCACATGGCCAACGCGCTGGGCGGCGAAGGCGCCGGCAAGATTCCGGCGCTGGCGAAGAATGGCACACTGGAGGCCGCAGGCTATCCGATCATGGTGGTGACCGGCGGCAAGAACGCCATGCCGTGGTTCCGTGGCGCGCTGACCGATCAGCAGATTTCCGACGTGATCAACTATGTTCGCAGCAATTTCGGCAACAAATACAAAGACAAAGTGACGCCGGCGATGGTCGCTGAGATGGGCGTGCCGGCACCGAAGGGTGGCATGCGCGAGCAATAGGCGCTGTGGCCCCTACTGGTCAGGAGGGGCCAGCGTCACTCATTTCGCGAAGTAAAACTCGTACGCCGGGTTGGTCAGAAACGGCTCCAGCCGGTCGGCCAGCACCAGCGTGCGGAACAGATCGGCCGCTTCCTTGTATTTGCCGGCGGCGAAGAAATTGTCGCCCACCTGCGCCTTCCAGGCGGCCAACTGCTCCTCGGTGACACGGGTGATCATCGCGGCGTCGACCGCCTCGCCGCTATCGAGCGAGGCGCCATTCTTTCGCCATTGCCACAATTGCGTGCGGCTGATTTCGGCGGTGGCAGCATCTTCCATCAGATTGTGCAGCGGCACCGCGCCCTGCCCGCGCAGCCAGGCCGCGACATAGCCGATGCCGACATTGATGTTGTTGGTCAGGCCGGCGAGTGTGCGCGGGCCATCGGGCGGCGTTACCAGATCGGCAAGCGTCGCCTCACCGGCCGGGATCACCTGCAACTGGTTCGGCTTCGGCATCAGTCGGTCGAACACTTCGCGCGCCACGCCCACCAGGCCGGGGTGGGCAACCCAGGTGCCATCGTGACCCAGCGTGGCTTCACGCTCCTTATCGGCGCGCACGGCAGCGAACGCCGCTTCATTGGCAGCTTCATCGTCCTTCACCGGGATGAAGGCGCTCATGCCGCCCATCGCATGGGCGCCGCGGCGGTGGCAAACCCGCACCACGTGCGCGGCATAGGCGGCCATGAACGGCACCTTCATGGTGACAGCGGCGCGATCAGGCAGCAGCTTGGTCGCGTCGTTCTGGAAGGTCTTGATATAGCTGAAGATATAATCCCAGCGGCCGCAGTTCAGCGCCGTGATGTGATCCTTGAGTTCATAGAGGATCTCCTCTGCCATGAACGCGCCGGGCAGCGTCTCGATCAGCACGGTGGCGCGGATGGTGCCCAGCGGCAAATTCAGCATCGACTGGGCGGTGATGAAGACATTGTTCCACAGCCGGGCTTCCAGGCTGTGTTCCAGCTTGGGCAGATAGAAATAGGGGCCGCTGCCCTTGGCCAGCAGCGCGCCCGCATTGTGGAAGAAATAGAGGCCGAAATCGAAGATGGCGCCGGCGACGCGCTCGCCATCGACGATCATGTGGGCTTCATCCAGATGCCAGCCGCGCGGGCGGCAAATCAGCACGGCTGACTTGTCATTCAGCTTGTAGCTCTTGCCCTTGTCTTCGAGGCTGATCGTGCCAGCCGCGGCATCGCGCAGGTTCACCTGACCCTGCACCATCACGTCCCAGGTCGGTGCCGAGGCATCTTCCAGGCAGGCCATGAAACATTGCGCGCCGCTGTTGAGGGCGTTGATTACCATCTTGCGGTCGCACGGCCCGGTGATCTCGACGCGGCGATCGGCCAGATCGGCCGGGGCGGGGCGCACCTGCCAGCTGCGATCATCACGGATCGACGAATATTCGGGTGCAAAGCCGATGAAGCCTTCCCCGTTGATCCACGCCTGCCGCTGATCGCGGGCGCGCAGCAGGGCCAGCCGGGTCGGGTTGTACATCCGGTGCAGCTGGGCGACGAAGGCCAGCGCCTCAGGGGTGAGGATGGTTTCGTAACCGGGCTGCATTGCGCCCTTGATCTCGACACCGGCAAGGGCGGGATTGCTGCTCATGGAAGGCCTTTCATTCATCGGTAAAGCGGAAGGGGGTGAGCACGCGCTGGCGCTCGTCGAAAGCGAGATGGGCACCAGCGGGCGGGGCGCCGCGCTGACGGCAGGCGGCGCGGTGGCAGGCGGCGCAGCCGGGGCCGATCGGTGTGGCCGGGCCATTGAGATCAACGCCAATGCTCCACGAGAGGGAAGCGGCATGGCCAATTTCGCAGCCGATGCCGATGGCAAAGCCGGGACGCGGCACGCCCCAAGGCAGGGCGGCGGTGCGGATGGTGCGGGCCAGCGTGAGGAAGCGCTGGCCGTCTTCCAGTTCCACCAGTTGGCGGCGGATTTCGCCCGGCCGGTCAAAGGCGTGATAGACGTGCCAGAGCGCACAGCCGCCGGTGACTGGTAGCGGCGATGCGCCGGGGGCAAAGCGCTTGGAAACGGTGCCGGCGCGGTCGACCCGCAGGAAGAAGAAGGGCACGCCACGCGCACCAGGGCGATGCAGGGTGGTGAGCCGATGCGCCACTTGTTCCAACCCGCGACCGAAACGCGCCTGCAGCAATTCAACGTCATAGCCGGTCGCCTCGCAGGCGGCGAGGAAGCGGGTATAGGGCATCAGCGTGGCGGCGGCGGCATATTTGGCCATGGCGACCGTGGCGGCGCGCACATCAGGTGGGTCCGCGATCCCGGCGCCAGCGATGGTCGCAGCAATCTCGGCCTTCAGTTCGATCAGCACCAGCTGCACGGCGGCGGCAAAGCCGCGACTGGCGGCGTCCAGCGATTCCGACAATTGCAGCTGGCGCGAATGGAGATCAAGCCGGCGCAAATGGCCGGGCATCACCTCCAGCGGCAGGGCGCGCACGGTGATGGCGTGGCGGGCGCGCAATCGTTCCACCACGGCTGCATTGAGATCGGAGCCGGACAGGCGCAGATCGTCGGCCAGCGTCTCGGCGGCCTCATCAAGCGCGGGGAAATGATTGCCGGCCGCGTCGATCATCCGAGTGACGGCCGCGATCGGGCCGGGTGGTGGCGGCTCCGGCCCGGTTGCCGGCGTGGCTGCCGCCAGGCGCAGCAGCGCATGAGCGATGGCGGGCGCGCGGGCCGCCAGGTCGCGCAGCTCGCTGCGCGGCACGTCGATGCCGATCAGGCGGGGATCGGTGAACAGCTTTGACAAGTCGTCAACCAGCTCACCTTCGTCGTTCCCAGTCAGGCTGCGGATATCGAGATCATAATTCTGGGCCAGCTTGAGCAGGAAACTGGCCGACAGCGGGCGCTGGTCGCGCTCGATCAGATTGAGATAAGAGATTGAAACACCAAGATCATTGGCCATGCGCGTTTGCGTGAGGCCGCGCTGGGTCCGCAGGCGGCGGACCCGTGCGCCGGCAAAGATCTTTCGCCCATTGCCCAAGGTCTCGGGCAGTTCAACAGCAGCAGCAGAGGCAGGAATTTCTGTCAAGATGTTTACAAATTCACAGTCAATAGGGGAGAAACAGAGACATTTACACACGATTCTTTGACTGAACCGGGTTGACCGGGCGTTAGCCCAAGCGCAGGGCGTTGACAAGTTTTACCGGCAGGGCCGCCCCAAACCCTGCCAATTGCCCGTGCAAAGGAGTGGCCATGAGCTATCAATCGCAAGTCCAGGCCGCCGCGGCCGCCGTCAATGGCAAGTCCGGCTGGGAATCGATCAGCGCCGAAAACGTTGCCCGCATGCGCCTGCAGAACCGTTTCCAGTCCGGGCTGGACATCGCGCGTTACACCGCCACGATCATGCGCCGCGACATGGCGGCCTATGATGCCGATCCCGCCAGCTACACCCAGTCGCTGGGCTGCTGGCACGGCTTTATCGGCCAGCAGAAGCTGATTTCGATCAAGAAGCATTTCGGCACCACCGACAAGCGCTACCTCTATCTTTCGGGCTGGATGATCGCCGCCCTGCGCAGCGAATTCGGCCCGCTGCCCGACCAGTCGATGCACGA